>Ga0209631_10000345_pt1 | contig 62042 bp, 61 predicted proteins | sample COG_08_FD_184752 | JGI IMG/M metagenome (GOLD analysis project Ga0209631, IMG submission 184752) | Pelagic Microbial community sample from North Sea - COGITO 998_met_08 (SPAdes) (version 2) | ecosystem: Environmental > Aquatic > Marine > Neritic zone/Coastal water | place: Helgoland, sampling... | reverse complement strand
TGGCAAAGTCCTACTCTTCCATGTCTTAAGACAAAGTACCATCGGCGCTGAAAAGCTTGACTTCCGAGTTCGGAATGGGATCGGGTATAACCTCTTCGCAATAATTACCAGGCGGGACATTTATACCTAAAGAAATATGTTAGTCAAAGATAAATTAAAGGCAAACTAGGACTTCAATGAATATAAAATTATCGTTTTTAGTGCAATAAATGCATCTTTTAGTCCAATTTTTTTTCCTTCTTGGTATGATCTGCCATTATAAGTAATTGGAACCTCATAAAATTTATATTTTTTTTTAGATAATTTAATTGTTACCTCGGGTTCAAATGAAAAAGTTTTTTCTTTGAGGGAAATGTTTTTCAGAGCATCTGCTTTAAAAACTTTATACCCAGTTTCCATATCAGTAAGATTTAAATTTATAAATAGATTACAAATAAAGGTCAAAATTTTATTTGCTAAATAATGCCAAAAAAAATGAATCCTAACATATTTACCTCCTCCTAAAAATCTTGAACCATACACAACATCTGCATTAGTTTCAAAAAAAGGAATTAATAACTTATTATAGTCAAAGGGATCATATTCTAGATCTGCGTCTTGAATAATAACTATATCACCAGTTATATACTTAAGAGCAGTTTGAATAGCAGCACCTTTACCTAAATTACTTTCGTGAAAATAAACGCTAATTTTTTCCTCTTCACCTAAATTTTTTAATACTTCAATTGTTCCATCATTGGAAAAGTCATCAATTATAAAAATTTCATAATTTAAAAAATTATAGTTTTTTAAACTTTGAATTACTTTTTTTGTAAGAATACTAATTGTTTGTTTTTCATTATAACAAGGAATTATTATTGAAAGTTTAAAAGTGTCTCTATTAATCATGATCAGTTTTTTATTTTACCAAGAATAAATAAGTGTTTTTTTTATTGATATTGAAATCTTCCCAACTACAAATAAAAGGGATATCCCAACATAATATTCCTTGCCAGCCATTTTTTTTAACATTTTTTTCGGCATAAGGGTGAAATACATTGGCATATTCATTACTATAAGTTTCTTTCTTAATATATAGATTATCTATTCTTTGAATTCCAATAAAAATTTCATCTGCTTTAATTAATCTCTGAATGTTTTTTGAAAAATTAAAAAAAATGAAAATAATAATAAAAATGGCAAATATTTTTTTTGAGAATTCTTTTGAAATTAAGATATTAATTGAAAGTAAGTATACTAAAGTAATAAATATATGAATTCCAAATCTATAAACTGGAGAAAAATTAAGCCAAAAAATTATACTTAGAAAAAGAAAAAGGTAGATCAATTTATTTTCTTTAAAAATTTCAACATTGGTATCTTTTTTTTTTAAAAAAAGAGCAAATAATAAAATAGGCAAGAGAATTGTCCCTAAATGTTCTAAAATTTCTGCATAATTTCTTTTTAACCAAAATGGAAACCAGGTGTAATTAGATAAATATTCATTTGGTGTATAAATATTTTTAGCTGATGAAAAGCTTTTATTAGTTAACTCAAGTTGCTTAGATAAATTCAAATAATCATTATTAAACCAGCTCACATTAAAACAACTAAGATCTGTTGGAAAAATAAAACAACCAGTATAAATAAACTGTTGCACAAAAAAAAGTAACGCAAAAAAGTAAATAAATAAAAATTTTGTATGAAAAATATAGAATTTAAAGATTTTAAAATTTTTAATATATATAAAAAGAGGTAATAAAATTAGTGGTAGTACACTTAATTTTACAAGTAAAGCAAATACACAAAAAATTAAATTTAAATAAAAATAATCTTTTTTTTCTTCATCAAAATCTACTTCACAAAATTTTATAAAATAAAAGATTCCTAAAACAGAAAAAATTGCTGTAGGAAAATCTACACCATATTCTGAAATTCTTGTAAATTTTAAAATAAAATAAAATAATGATATAACTAAATAATAATCACTTACTTTTATATTTTTGGAATTTAAAATATTTTGTAATGAAAAAATTACAAATGAAAGAAACAACAAATAACTTGGTAAATTTAAAAAATTAAAGTTTTTATCGTAAAGTAGAAAAATTGAATTTAAATTGAGCCATATTGAATTATATACATATGCTGAATTTATATTAGCAAAACCAAAAATTATTTTTTCTTCTAAAAATGCTAAAGCATAAGGTAAATGATAATATCCAAAATCCTCATGATATTTTTGGGATAAATACATTGGAACAAATAAGGAAATTAAAATTAAATAATGACAATTTTTTTTCTTAAAATAATCTAAAGGTTTAAATTTTTTGTTTTGGATAAATATAAATAATCCTAAGGTAAAAATTAAAAGACTAATTTTGAAATCTATCTTAAAAAAAAAATGAAAAATAGTAATTAAAAATGAAACTATTATAAGGCCAATAAATATATCTAAAAAAAAATTATTCTTTATTTTTAAATTTATTAAACTGCCATAACCTGACATGGATAATGAAACAAAAACGATACTTATAAAGAATAAAAGTATTTGAAAAAAAATCATTACTTATTATCTATAAAAATTTCTAAAATCCTCAATGGTTTCATCAAGAACTTTTGAAAAGTTCATTTTTGCTTTCCAACCGTATTGATTTGCCAACGTAATATCTAATTTTTTTCTTTTAACTCCATCAATTTTTTTATTATTATCAAATTTAACTAAAACTCTAGAGTCAATTTTTCTTTTAACAATATTTGCATATTCTTTAATTGTCATTTCTGTAGAAGAGCCAATATTGATTAATGAATGATTAATTTTTTTTTTTAAAAAAAACTCACAAGCTTTTGCAACTTCATCAACATATAAAACTTCTCTTAATGGTTTTCCTGTTCCCCACAATTTTACCAACTTATTGTTTTTCTGTTTACTGGCAGCAAATATCTTCTTAATTAATGCTGGAAGAAAATGAGAATTTTGCAAATTATAATTATCATTTGGACCAAAAAGATTACATGGCATTAAACAAATATAGTTTGTTTTATATTGTTTGTTAAATGCCTCTATTAATTTAATACCAGCAATTTTTGCAATTGCATAACTCTCATTTGTTTTTTCTAACTCACCAGTCAATATTTGATTTTCTTTAATTGGTTTTTTTAAGTTTTTTGGATAAATACAACTTGATCCAAAAAGAATTAATTTTTTCACTTTATTTTCATAACTTGATGAAATTAAATTTGTTTGTATTTGAAGATTGTCATTAATAAAATTTGCAGGATAAGTTATATTTGATTTAATACCACCAACTTTTGCTGCTGCTATAATCACTGCATCAATTTTTTTGGATTTAAAAAATTTTTTTACTGCGCTTTGATTTCTTAAATCTAATTTTTTTTTATCAATTGTAACTAAATTTTTATATCCTTTCTTTTTTAATATTCTTATAACTGATGAGCCAAGCATGCCTTTATGACCAGCTATGAATATCTTGCTATGAATAGTTATCATAATAAATTCTTTTCATGCTCTATCATTTCTTTAATCAAATCATCTATTGAAGTCTTCGGTGACCATTTAAGTATTCTTTGGGCCTTTTTTGCATTGGCTTTTAAATAATCTACTTCCACTGGTCTAAAATATCTTTTTTTGCACTCAATCAAAACTTTTCCATTTTCAATATTTATTCCCTTTTCTTTAATACCTTTACCTGTCCACTTAATTTTAAGACCAATCTTTTTTGCAGCTTTGTTAACAAATTCTTTAATTGTAAAAGTCTTTCCAGTTCCTATAACATAATCACTTGGTTTTTTTTGTTGCAACATTTTCCACATTACCTCTACATAATCTTTTGCATGACCCCAATCTCTCTTTGAATAAAGATTTCCTAAAAATAACTTTTTTTGATTACCATTTTTAATTCTAATTAAACCTTGAACAATTTTTTTTGTAACAAAGGTTTCGCCTCTAACAGGACTTTCGTGATTGAATAAAATTCCATTGCAAACAAACATGTTGTAAGCCTCTCTATAATTTACACATATCCAATGTGCAAAACATTTTGAAACACCATATGGACTGGCTGGATAAAATTGAGTTTTCTCACTTTGGAATTTTTCTTTAGTTTTACCAAACATTTCGGAGGTTCCAGCTTGATAAAATTTTACTCTTTTTTCTAATTTTAAATTTTTAATAGCTTCCAAAATTCTTAAAGTTCCAAGACTATTTACTTCTGCAGAATATTCTGGAACTTCAAAAGAAACTTGTACATGAGATTGAGCAGCAAGATTGTAAATTTCATTTGGTTTAGTTTTTTTTATTAAATTTAATATTGAAGAAGAGTCAGTTAAGTCTCCATAATATAAAACAAAGTTTGAAGGTGAATTAATATCTTTATAAATATCATCAATTCTTTGAGTGTTAATAGTCGATGATCTTCTTTTTACTCCAAAAACTTTGTATTTTTTCTTTAATAAGAATTTGGATAAATATGCACCGTCTTGACCAGTTACACCAAAAATTAAAGCTACTTTTTTTTTCATTTGGATTATTTATTAATTATACATTCTGTATTTATTTTATCCATACAATAGAAGTGGTTCTTATATTCAATATTACTTAATAATTTTTATTTTACTAAACATTACCATTGGTATCAATCTTAAGCCAAAAATATATCTTTTAAAAAAAACAAATGGATTAAAAATCAATCTTACAAACCAACCAAGATAAAATTTATCAATAAAACTGTTAATAGGTGCTTGATCTCTGGTAAAAAAGGAAATGGCACCCCCTGTACATAAGATAGTTGTTTTAAATTTTAAATTTTTCTTTAAATAAAGTCCTAAAATTTCTTGATTTCCCCCTCCAATATTAGTTAATATAAAATCAGGTTTTACTTTTTTAAGTAATCTTACAAGTTTTTTATCAATTAAATTTTTTGGATTATATTTTGGAGCTAAATAATTATTAATTTTCTGAACACCTAAATTTTTAAAAAAAGATTTGTTTGACTTAGAAAACTTTAAATTAGGATCAATACAAAAAATCGATTTATTTCGATTATTTTTTAAATAATTAAAAAATAAATTTAAAAACTTATATCCAGAAAATTTATTTACATTAATATTTTTTAAAAATTTTAATAATAAAACAAAAAAACCACTATCGAAAAAAATGAAATCTGCTTTTTGAATTGATGAATAGTATTCATTGGATTTTTGAATAGAAGCTAAAGCTGGGCCTGCTGGAAAAACAAATAACCCTTTTTTAATAATATAATCATTAAAATTTTTATCACTTATGTTATGAAATTTTATTTTTTTGAAGATTATTTTAGTGACCATAATAAAGTAAATTTAATAACACAATTAATTTAATATTTGTAAATATGCCAGTGGTAAATAAAATAAATTTAAAAAAATTGATATCTAAGATTTTGTAAATCTGCTTAAATTAGAACCTTTTTTATTGGCTTCTGTACTAATCCAATCATATGTTTTTTTAAGACCTTCTTTTAATTTCATCTTAAAACTCCAGTTTAAAACTTTTTTAACTAAATCATTATTACTTGATCTACCTCTAACACCTTTTGGTTTATCTAATTGGTAAACTCGCTCTAATTTTTTAATTCCTGAAATATCTTCAATTATTTCAATCATTTGATTTATCGAAACTTGCTCATCACTTCCTATATTTACAGGTTCACAATAATCAGACTCGAATAATCTTAGTGTTCCTTCAACACAATCATCAATATATAAAAATGATCTTGTTTGTTTACCATCTCCCCAGACTTCTATCTTGTTTTCATTATCTTTTTTTGCCTTTATAACTTTTCTACATAATGCTGCAGGAGCTTTCTCTCTACCACCGTCATATGTTCCGTAAGGACCATAAATGTTGTGATATCTGGCTACTCTTACTTGTATACCATAATCTTCCATAAAATGTTTGCACATACGTTCACTAAATAATTTTTCCCATCCATATCCATCTTCTGGATCAGCAGGATATGCATCTTCTTCTTTTAATCCGTCTATAAAAACATCTTGTTGTTTTGTTTTATTGTATGCACATGCACTTGAAGAAAAAAAATATTTCTTAATTCCATCTTCTTTACAGGCAATTAATAAATTAGTATTAATTAATACAGATTGCATGCATTCAGCTTTATTATTTTCAATAAATCCCATACCCCCCATGTTACAAGCCATATTAAAAACGTAATCAATGTTTTTAGTAACTTTTCTACAATTGCTAATATCTTTCATATCCATTGAATAATAATTTTCTGCTGTTTCAAATTCTTGAAACCAATATTCTTTTGGTTTGATATCTACTGCTATTAAAGAATTTCCATCTTTTAATAAACGATTAGTTAAATGGCCTCCAATAAAACCACCTGCTCCAACTACCAAAATTTTTTTATTCTTTATCATTTAAAGTGCTCTTTTGTTAATTTATAATTTAATAAAAATCAATTTAATTTCATATGCAGAATATATCTTTTTAATAATCTTATTTAACAAACTTTTGATATATTCTTTAATTCTTTAATCAGTTCTTTTTTTTGTGTTTTTAAAAAGCAAATCTTTAACTTTTTGAAATAAAATTCAAATTTATTATTATCTTTATTTTTATTACGTACTGTAAAAATTTCTTTACTTTTTTTTTCTAAAATTTCTTTTTTATCTTTAAGAGTTTCTTTTAACTTTTCACCAGGCTGTAATCCTATTTCTTTATATCTAAAAATATAATTATTATTAATTTTCATTTTAATCTTTGCTAAATTTTCAGCTAGCTTCAAAATATTTATTGGTTTTCCCATATTTAAAATAAAAATATTTTGTCTTGAATGAATAGTAGTTGTTTGTAAGACCAGGTGACATGCCTCTAAAACAGTCATAAAATACCTTGTTGCTTTTTTGTTTGTAATTTCAATTGGATTTTCACTGTTAATTTTATCAAGAAAATTATTAATTGCAGACCCTGAACTTCCAAAAACATTTCCAAACCTGACAATTTTAATTTTTTTTTGTTTTTTTGATTTTGAATTAAAATATTCACATACTTTTTCTGCTACTCTTTTTGTGTATCCAAGAATAGATATTGGATTTGCAGCTTTATCTGTGGATATAAAAATCATCTCACAAGAATTTTTAACAGCTAATTCACAAAGATTATATGTTGCTAAAACATTATTTTTTACTGCCGCATAGATATTATTTTCAAGAATATTGACGTGCTTATAGGCAGCTGCATGAAAAATCATTTGAACTTTATTATCTTTTATAATTTTTTCTAAAAAAGAATAATCGTTTATGTCCAGTAAATTATAAGAGATTTTTTTCCCATTTATCTTTTTTTGTTGATTGTAGATACCTATCTCTGACTTATCTACAGCAATAATTTTTTTAACTTTTTGTTGCATTAACTGCCTACAAATTTCTGAACCAATTGTCCCAGCTGCACCAGTGACTAAAATCGTTTTGTTAAATAATTTTTTTATTTTTTTTAATTTTATTTCTTTTCTGTTAAGGATCGCATTGATTTCATTTATATTGAGATCTTGGATATCAATTTTATCTGAAATTAAAAATTTTTTTTCAGGTAGATAACGAACATCAAAAAAGTTTTTTTTAATTTTCTTAATAATTTTATTTTGTAAATTTTTATTTAGAGAAGGTATTGTTAAATAAATTCGTTTAATATTATAATTTTTATTAATTTTTAATAAATTTTCATAACTAATAATTGGAGTACCTTCAAAATTTGTATTTTGAAGATTTATTTTATCATCAACAAAAAATAGAACATTTTCATCATTTTTTTTTAATTCAGAAAAAATTTTTTTACCAGCAAAACCTGCCCCATAAATAACAACTCCTCCTAAAATATGTCTATTATTATTTTCAAAATTTGAGATCGGTTTAATTACTCTTTTATTTTTAAAATTTAATTTTTTTGCAATATAATTCCCTAAATCTTTAAATTTATAATCTTTGATAACTTTTTTTAAATTTTTAGTATTAGCAATTGAATTATGAATTTCTTCAATATTATTTTTTCTTTTGATATTGTTATTTGAAAAGTTTACAAATTTTATGATATCTTTTATTAAATATCCTTTCCCACTCCCAATATCATAAATTCCATTATCAATTTTTTTTTTTATAAAAATATTATAAATTTTTCCAACATCATCTAAATGAACAAAATCTCTTATTGAACTACCACCATTAATCAAAAGAATTTTTTTATTATCTTTTTTAGACTTAATAATTTTTTCTATAAAAGAAAATGTGTCATTAGAATTTCCAAATAAATTGAACAATCTAAATATATGATAATTTAAATTATTTTTTATACAGTAATTTAGAATAATTTTTTCTGATGCTAGTTTAAATGATGAATATAGTATTCTGTTAAATTCATCTTTTTTTTGATTATCTATATTCTCTATTAACCTGTAAACAGCAGCACTACTAGTATAAATAATTTTATTAACTTTTTTGGGAGAAATTTTACTAAGAAGATTAGTTAAATCATTTAAAGATAATTTTTCAAATTTTCTATAATCATTATAAGAAAGACTATTAAGTAATTTAGAAGGGTAAAAGTTATTTAATATAAGATTTATTTTTTTTTTAGATTGTATTTTCTTTATAGTCGCTTCATTAAGATCATTTGCTGAAAACAACTCAAATTTTCCAATAAACTTTATAAGCGATTTTGTAACAGAACTTTTTTTTCCAATAATTATATTAGTGATCATTTTTAGATAATTTTAAGATTAAATATATATATACTGATGTAAATAAAGTCATGACTATTAAGAAATTCAAACCAACAAAAGAAAATAAAAAAATTGGCAGTAATATTAATAAAATTAAATACATATTTGTTTGTACTACTGAAAATTTACTAATTAATAAATGGTGTATGTGATTTCTGTCACCATAAAATGCATTTTTCCCTTTAAGTATTCTGGTAACCGAAACCCTTAAAAGATCATAACCTGGGAGTATTAATAAAAAAAATATTTCATCTGCATATTTTATCGTCTTAAATACATTGTGTTCAAAAATTATTGACATTATAAGAATTGAACCTATCGCATAAATTCCACTATCTCCCATGAATAATTCATTTTTAAAATTAAGAATTAAAATAAAAATAAGCACAAAGATAATAAATAAATAGAAAATGAAAATCGGTGATCGATAAGAAAGGTAACTAAAAATTATAATAAAAAATATTAGTGATTGGCCGTTAATTCCATCATAAAAATTTAAAGAATTAATCAAAATTATTATACAAAAAATAGTAAAAAAAAGGCTAAAGTTATTTAAGAATATTGTATGTTCATAAAATGAAAATCTAATATTTGAAATTATTAAATCATCATTTAATAATAAAGAAAATATTGCAAATAAAATACTAAGAAAAAATTTTTTTTCAGGTTTTAATTTATATTTATCGTCTATGGTTCCCAATGTAAAAAAAGATGATAAAAAGAAAAAAATTGAAAAATAGCTTCTTAAGGAAATTTTATTATCTATGTATTGATATTCAAAAAAAAGAGATAATAAAACTAATAAGCAAAGATTCATCATTATTATAATGCCACCCAATAAAGGGGTCTTTGATTTATGTTTTTTTAATTTATTATCTGGCTTATCAAAAATATTAACAAAATTTTTTATTTTTTTTATATAAAAAAAAAAGCAAAAATTTAAAACTATAGCTATTAAAAATAATTCAATCATTTTAAAATACATTTTTTATATGAATATAAATAAAATCCAATGTTATAATAAAGTATAATTGAAATCCAATTATTGAAAAAATTACCACCAGGAACAAATGGAAACAAATTAATAATTAATCCTAATGTTATTGAATAAAATGATAAATATTGATTTTGATATTTTTTATCAAATATTAATTTAAAGAAATTAAACAAAACAAATACTCCTGCTAAGATATAAAAAGTTAATCCAATTAAACCAAGTTCAGAAATTATCTGTATTAATATATTATGTGGATGTGTAGAGCAGATACCCACTTTAGGATTATACTCTACGCCTCTACAATAATATCTAAATCCTTGAGGCCCAACACCAAATATTTGATTTGTATTAAACAACTTTAAAGCTAATTTTAAATGACCTTCATGATCTGACGAATATATTTTTAAATTTTTTGAGATACTGTTTAAATTAATATCTTTATCTTCACTTGTATTAATGTGGTTATCTGTCATCTGATTAAATGTTCTTATAAACATTCTGTCTGTAAGATCAGCATTTCCTATTTTGAAATAAGAAATTGATGTAGCAAATAATACAAAAATTAAAATTGAATAAGATAAAATTTTTCTTAGGACTTTAATAACACAAAATATTGTAAAAATTAATATTAAGGCTAAAAAAAATGATGTTCTTTCACCTGATAAATATATTGAAATTAAATATAATGAAAAAAAAGTTATTGAGTAAAAAATATTTTTTTTTAAATCAATATTTAGAAAAAATATAAACCATAAAATTATTGGCAATAGTCTCAATAAAAAACTACCTAAAATTAATTCATCTTTAAAAAAACTTGATATTCTTCCACTTATAATTGCATAACCTAAAGAATTTGAACCATTAAAAAACTGAAAAATTGAGTCAATTAGTAATATTGATAAAGAAAAAATAAATAAATAGAAAAGTTTTTTTTCTTTAAAATCTTCAAATATTTTACATAAGTAAAAAATTGAAATTGAAAAAATTATAAACCTAAAGTGAAATAACGAAGGTAAGAGTAAATCTTCAGATCTACCAGTAATTTGTAAATATGAATTTAAAGCTATATATAAAGAAAAAAGGAGTAAAAATATTATTTTTGAATCCAAAAATAAAGATTTATCCTTATTAAAAATAATAAAAAAAATAATACTTACAAATACAAAAAATTCAGTTAATGCAATACCAATTATATAAGATAGAGGAATTAGAAATAATAATATTTTTAAATTTTCTTTTTTTTGAAACATCATAAAACAATTTTATCTAGCTGATTGTGAAAATATTTTTTAGTAAAAATCTTATTTTTTTTAATTTCATTAATAATTTGATAATAATTATTTAGTATATAACTAATTTTTTTAATAAAACTTTTTGAATTTCTCTTACAAACAAAAATTCCATTAAAATCCTTTTTAACGTGTTTTATATCCTCAAATACAATTACAGGTCTATAACGTATTAAACTTTCAAGTATTACTTTAGGTGCTCCTTCTGTATAAGATGGAAGAATAAATATGTTTGACGAATCATAACAGTTAATAATTTTTTTTGTTGAATTTAATTCTTTAAAATATTTAATTTTTTTATTTGATGATAGAATTTTTTTTTTAATACCTACCACGTTTAATTCTAAAGAACTACTAATTGAATTGATAATTTTAATTAATGAAAAAATACCTTTCTCTTTTTTATATCTGCCTAAATAAAGAAGTTTAGGCTTATTTAATTTCGGTTTTTTTCTGTTCAAAAACCATTTTTTTTCGATTTCTGATGGGTTTACTAAAAAATATTTTTTTTTTAATCCAGTCATATTCTCAGAAACAGTTATTACGCTAAGACAAGACGTAACTATTTTGAACATGAAACCATAGACAGCATAACCAAAAATACCATATTTATGATAATATTCTTTATAACCATCACTTCTAAGATAAACAAATCCATCAATATTTTTATTAAAAATTTTAATAAAAAATAAAGTTAAAAAATTAAAGGGTGTGATGGATATCATAAATATTTTATAGTTAGTGATTTTGGTTAGATTAAAAAATTTGAACTTTTGGAATTTGTTATTTTTTTTTGTTTTTGACAGATAGTTTTTAAGATAGTTAGTGGTCCTACAATAAAAACTAAGATTATTATTTTTGGCTAATCCTTCAATGATATTTATCGTATCATTATAGTCTGAAGAAATCTTATTTCTTTTAATAAAAAGTCTATCGTTGGATATGATTAAAATATTTTTGTTCATTTTATTAAAAATTTAATAATGGCTTTAGGCAAAACAAATGCTAATAAATATTTAATTTTTTTGAAAAAGTTTGGATGCTTTAATATTTTATTAAACAAGTAATAATTTTTATTTTTATTAGTTAGAAGATGAATAATTTCAATTGAAAGTAATTTTTCTTTAAAATATTCAATATTATCTAAAAAATACTTATCTTTTAATTCATTTTGATTTCTATACCATTTATTAAACTCATTATAAAACATTTCCATATTTTTTTTTAAAAAATTATTTTGATGATATCTATAAAATATTAATGGATCATTAGTAGCGTGTGCATTAAATTTTTTTGATATTCTCATCACTAAATCAAAATCACCTATAATATTAAAATTAAAATTAAAACATCCTACTTGATCAAAAATTTTTCTTCTAATCATAAAACCGCTAATGATTATAAAATAATCTTTTGCTAATAAGTTATATATTTTACCATTAGGTAAAATATATTTTTTATACTTCTTGTATTTTTTATTTTTTTCATAAAACATAAAAACATTGCTGTAAAAATAATCATAACTATCATTACCAAAGACACTTTCTCTACTTGATAAATAATTTATATCCCACCAATCATCTACATCCAAAAATGCAATTATTTCCCCTTTTGAATATTTGATTGCTTTATTTCTTGCATTGTATAGTGATAATTTTTGATTACTAAAAAAATACTTTATTCTATCGTCATTGAATTTATCTAATATACTTTTGCTACTATCAGATGAGAAATTATCAAAAAAAATTATTTCTAAATTTCTATACTTTTGACTTAAAATACTTGAAATACATTTATTGAGATATTTTTCACCATTATGACAATTTACAATAACACTTATTTTTTTACTCATTTTTTTTATAATAATTTATAGTTTTTTTTAATCCTAAATTAAGGTCAATTCTAGGTCTCCATTTAATTAACTTTTTTGCCTTAGATATACTTGGATATAAACTTATCATCTCATCTTTTCTTAAAACTATTTTTCCAAACCTTGGTTTTCCAGATCCTATTAATCTACAAATTTTCAGAATTAAATCTTTAACCTTTGTTGGTTTTCCCATTCCAATATTAATTATTTCCCCAGAAGCTTTTTTATTTTTTAAAGATTTAATTATTGCACTTACTACATCTTCAATATGTAAAAAATCTCTCAACTGTTTACCATCAGAACAGTCAAAATTTCTATTTTTAATTGCATTTGTGATGGTTATTGGAATAACTCTATTTGTGCTCTGATAAGCTCCATATACTAAATAAAGTCTTAATATAGTTGCTGGAAATTTTTTTTTCCTAAATAAATTTAATAAATATTTTGTACTTAATTGTTTTGCAGTTCCATAATAAGAATAAGTTTTTTTAAATTTATCAAGATTTTCTTTTTGTGGCGATTTTAATCGTCCATATTCAATGCTTGAACCAATTTGTACAAATTTTTTTATTTTTTTTTTTAGAAAAAACATCGCTAAATTTTTGCATCCATCAAAATGGCTTTTCTTTGTTTTAATCTTATTTGTATGATCTACATATCCTGCTAAATTGACGATATAATCATAATTAGAAGATAAATTATTAATTAAATTCTTTTTTTTTGAAATATCGAATTTTAAGTATTGAACTTTTTTTAACTTTCTTTTTTTTTCAGGAGATTTAGTAGAAACACTATCAACTAACCAATTCAATTTTAAGCATTTCTTAGCAAGATGGTAGCCAATAAATCCTGTTCCTCCTGTAATAAGAATTCTATTTTTTTTCAAGATGTTCTTTGTTTCTTATTTTTTTTTCTAAAATTTTTCTATCTCTTAATGTATCCATACATTGCCAAAAACCATGGTGTTTAAAAGCTATTAATTTACCCATACTAGCAATTTTTTCAAGAGGAGCGCGCTCAAGATAAGTTTTATCGTTTTTTATAAACTTAAAAATTTCTGGCTCTAAAACAAAAAAGCCACCATTTATCCATCCTTCATCTAAACTTGATTTTTCTTTAAAATATTTCACTTTATTATTTACTATTTTTATAGCACCAAACCTAGCAGGTGGTCTTACAGCAGTGAGAGTAAGAAGTTTTTTTTTTAATTTATGAAAATTAACTAACTTAAATATATTCACATTAGATAAACCATCTCCATAAGTCATTAAAAAGGTTTGGTTTAAATATTTTTTTAATCTTTTAAGTCTCCCTCCTGTCATTGTTTTTAATCCTGTATCAATTAATTTAATCTCTATTTTTTCACTGAATTTAGCTTTTCTAAAATATTTTTTTATCGAATTTCCTTTATATCCTAGAGCTATAATAAACTCTCTATGACCATATTTTATGTAATGATCAATTATTCTATGAATTATTGGTTTACCACATACTTTTATCATTGGCTTTGGTATTGGTTTTGTTAATGATTTCGTATACTCAGAAATTCTTGTTCCCATACCTCCAGCTAATATAACAACTTTCATTTTTTTGATCTTTTTTTGATTAAATTCATAAATTGCAAAATTTGATTTTCTGAAAATATTCTCATTTTTTTTGAATCTTTGTTCATATAATACGCTTTATACCAATCTATAGTCATCTTAATATTTTCATTAAATGATAAAGTACTTTGCCAATTCATAATTTTTTTTGCTTTAGTACAATTTAATTTAAGTAAATTTGACTCTTTAAACTTTTTCTTATTCTTTGTGGTTGACCATAAAATAGATGGCCAAATTTTTTTAACCCTTTTAAGTAAAGATAAGACTGAGTAATTATGACTTAATTTAGGGCCAAAGTTAAATGCTTCCCCATGAATTTTAGGCTCTAATCTAAGTTTTACTGCTAATAATATATAGCCTGAGAGAGCCTCCAAAACATGTTGCCAAGGTCTAGTGGAATAAGGATTTCTGATATTCACTTTTTTACCTTTTGACCAAGACTTAATACAGTCAGGAAGCAATCTATCTTCTGACCAATCACCACCACCAATAACATTTCCTGCTCGTGCAATAGCAATTTTTACTTTACTTTTTTTATAAAAAAAAGATTTTACAAAAGAACCTATTGCAAATTCTGCAGCTCCTTTTGATGCACTATATGGATCATATCCACCTAGCTGGTCCTCTTCAACATAACCTCTTTTAATTTCTAAATTTTTATAACTTTTGTCACTTGTGACAATAACTGCTACACAATTTTTTTTTAAATATCTTAAACTTTCTAATAAATTAACGGTTCCTAATAAATTTGAATTCCAAGTCAATAAAGGATTTATATAGGATTTTTTAACTAAAGCTTGAGCTGCCATATGAAATACAAAGTCTGGCTTATGTTTTAAAATAATTTTCTTTATTTTAAGAAAATTCTTTATATCACATTTATAACTTTTGATATATTTGTTGCCAATTATGGTTTTAAAATTAGATGGATTAGTTGGTATATTGAATGATATTCCTATAACGTTTGCACCTAAAGTTTTTAACCAAAACGATAGCCATGAACCTTTAAATCCGGTGTGACCAGTTATAATTACAGTTTTATTTTTAAAAATATTTAAATTTTTAACTGAATAAAACATTTTCTATTGTTTTTTTTATTTTTGTATTATTTGAAAGTTCAGAAATTTTTGGATCACCAATATTTTTCAAGCTAATATATCTTGGGAACTTACCAATCTTTTTTTTATCAAAAAAAATATATTTAAAAATTTCTTTTTTTAATAAACCTTTATTCATCTTTATAGACCTAAGACTTGTTGGTAACGAATATAAATCTAATAAATCTCTTATTTGATAAAAAATTTTATTCTTTCCATTTTTGTAATAAATTTCACATAACAATCCCAATCCGACTGCTTCGCCATGTCTTAAGATTTCTGCTCTGTTAGTAAGATTATTATCTAAAGATGACTCAATCGCGTGAGCAAACGTATGACCAAAATTTAACATTAATCTATTATTTTTTTCTTTTACATCATTTTTGAAAAATTTTATTTTAGAAATCAACGCTTTTTTAATAATTTTTGATACAAAAGAAAAATCTCTTTGAATTATTTTTTGTTTTGTTTTTACGTAATTTAATAAATCTGATTTATCTATTAATCCACATTTGATAATTTCTGGTATCCCAGAAATATATTCTCTTTTTGGTAAATGATGGATAATAGTTTTAGATATATAAACATTTGCTGGATGATAATAAGTTCCTAGTGAATTAATAATATTTTTAAAATTTATTCCATTCTTACCTCCAATACAACTATCGATGATGGCTGTCATTGTGGTGGGTACATGATAATAATTTAATCCTCTTAGATATAAAGAAGCTGCCAATCCAGAGACATCACCTATTACCCCTCCTCCACAAGAGATTAATACTGAATTTTTGGAGAATTTTTCTTCAAATAATTTATCAATTATTTTGAAAAATGTTTTTAAATTTTTATTCTTTTTACTTCCTTGAACATATAAAACATTCAAATTAGGAAATGATAACTTTAAATCATTTATTATATATTTAATTATTTTATCATTAATATTCTTATCAATAACTAGTAAGATCTTATTATCATGCTTAAGCTTGTTTAAGTCTTTTGAAATTTGCATGTATGAATTTTTTTTTTTTCTAATACTTAATTTCTGATTATCTGGACAAAAAGTTATTTTAAAATTTTCGTTTTCAATTTTGTAATTTACTATCATTTTTATTGTTTATAGAGTTTATAAAGTTTATCAAATTTAATATAATTTTTTGCTCTTATATAATCTCTTTTAACTTCTACTGCAAAGCTATCACCTAATAAATTAGGTGACTTAATTTTCAAACCTATCTCTAAAGCTCTAAGAAGTTCAACACCCTCAATTTTTTCCAAATAAGTTTGCTTTGAATTAGCAAACTTAAGCAGAGCTTTAGGTTTAAATGATATAATTGATAAGTGTTTATTCAAATATTTGTTTTTGATTCTAAATCCATAAGGGACTTTAAGTCTCGAAAAATATAGAACATTTAAATTTACATCTTTGACAATTTTTACAATGTTATCGTCTTCACTTAATGGTATTTTTAATGATGGTACAACAATATCTGAATATAAATTTTTTAAATGAAATTTAATTACTTGATCAATTTGAGTTGGATTCACTAATGGTTCATCTCCCTGTATATCTACAACTAGATCATATTTTTTTTTAATTTTTTTATATGCTTCAGCTATTCTCTCAGTTCCATTTTTATGTCTTTTTGATGTAAAAATTGATTTACAATTATATTTTTTTAAAACTTCATAAACTTTTTTATTCTCACAACAAACAATTAGATCGTTAAGCAAATTTGACATTTTTGCTCTTCTATAAACATGAACAATCATTGGAAGGTTATCTATATAAAGTAACGCCTTAGCATGTAATCGCTTTGAATTATACCTAATGGGAATTAGACCTAAAATCTTTTTAGGCACCTAGCCAACCTCCATCAATATTTATATTTTCTCCAGTAATATAATTTGAGTTATCTGAAATTAAAAAATAAATAAGTTCTGAAATTTCAGTTGGTTCCCCCCATCTTTTTTGAGGGATTCTGCTAAGTGTCCAAGAGTACAATTTTTTGTTATTTTTTTTAAAAGGCTTGTAAAAAGATGTTTTTGTGAAACCAGGGCTAATTGAATTTGATCTAATATTATTTTTTGCCATCTCAACAGCAAAACATTTTGTTAAAGAATTTAAAGCTCCCTTAGACGAACCATAAGAAGCTAACTCATCAAAGCCAATTTGCCCTACAATTGATGAAATATTTACAATAGAACCTGGCAATTTTTTTTTTATTAGATTTTTTGAAAATAATTGCATCAACTGAAATATTGAAAAAAAATTTGTCTGAAATACACTTTCCAATTCCTTTTTTTTTATATCAAGAAATTTTTTTCTATGCCTTATCCCAGCATTATTTACTAAACAAGTAATAACTCTATTATTGTTATTTGATTTTAAAATAATTTTTTTTATCAGTTTTATATCTTTTACATTTCCATTAATTATTGAGATATTCTTGAAATTTTTAAATTTTGCGTTATCTTTTTTATCCTTGATAAGTGCATATACAAAATAACCCCTTGATAAAAAAAGTTTAACTGTGTTTTCGCCTATTCCTTTTCCAGCACCAGTAATTAACACATTTTTTGAAAATTTTGTCATATAAAGTTTTTTATACTATTTTTTTTGTCTAAAATAAGAAATTTTGTATTTTTAGAAACATATTTGTATACATTTTTATTTATTTTTGAAATTTTAATTGAATTCCAAATTTTTCTGCTAAAGACATGCAATTTTTCAGTGGTTATATGGTACGATATGTTACACACTTGCAAGCACTCTGTTGCTGTCCCACCTGGATGTGAAAAAATAATTGGATCAGTAATTTTACCTTTTAATTTATTTGTTTTTGAATTTTTTATTATTTGAAGCAACCTTTGTTTGAAATTAAGATGATCTTTTGCAAATATTTTTAAAGGATGGATACTTATTGTATAATTATGTAAATCAAAATAGACTCTTGAAATTAAAACTTTAAATCCGTCTAAAAGTTTTTCATTATCTTCAGTCAAATCAAAAGGTAAAAAAATTGTTTTTTTTCTATTTTTAAGTACTTTAAATCTTAATGAAGATATTGTTTTAACAATATTTTTTGGCCAAGAGTAATTTTTAATAAATACTTTTTTTTGAATATTGCTACAAACAAATAACTTATTAATTTTAATCTTTTTATAAATCATATCTAATTGAAATGGCCATGGCATATTATGTAAATAGCAAATTATTTTGTTGTCACGATTCTTATTATTTGAAGCTATTATAAAAGCATTTTGATGTGGTCTATTTTCATAGGGAATTAGGACATTAACTTTTTTTTCTGGTAATTCATTTTGAACAACTTTTTGAACAAACTCATTAAAAATATTTGTAGAATTAAATTTATGAAAAAAATTTTTATGAAAAACTTTTTTAAATAAATGATTAAAAAAGAATAGAGGATTAAAAAAAATTTTAGTCCTTGTTATTATGACACAATTTTTAACTTTTTTAGGCAGAAAACCATCAACAGAATTTAATATAAAAAAGAAATTTTTATCCTCTGAATTTACTTTAAAATAGTTATCAAAAAAAATACCTTTATTAAAATTCTCTTTCCAGGAATATGAGTAAATAATATTTATTTTTTTTTTATTATAAAAATTATTATTGTAAACATAATAATCAAAATTAAATCTACCAATATTTAATATCTCAGATATAAAATATCTAATATAACCTTTGCTGAAAAATTTATTTTCCTTGATCAAGTGAAGTTTTTGATATCCAAGACTATTTATCCATGTTGTGAGATCACAAAAGGGACTCAAAGCAATATCTATCCCTTTTTTTTTACAATTTGATAAATATTTTTTTGATTTTTTTATTAAAGATAATTGAACAAGATTAATTTCATTGTTCATCTTTTAATTTTAAGCCAATTTTTAAATTCGCTCATAAAAATTTTCATTTTATCAACCGGACCTAAACTTACTCTTATGCAATTTTCAATTTTATCTTTAAAATTTGTTCTTATATAAATTTTCTTTTTTCTCATAAACAATCTCAGATTTTCTGTGTCTTTTTTATCTTTTAATCTTATAAGAACAGCGTTTGTGACATTACCACCTTTAAAAAAAATATTTAATTTCGTGAGGTTTTTTTGAATGTATTCAGATCCTTTTTTAATTTGAGAGACATGATTGTCGAGTATTTTTCTATTGTTTAATGCCCACATAGCGATTTGAAAAGACAGTGCATTTGTTTCTACTAATGATCTACACTTTGAAATATATTCACATAATCTTCTATTTGTAACTAAAAAGCCTAATCTTATACTCGGTAATCCCCAAGCTTTTGAAAATGTCCTCATAACAATTAAATTTTTTTTTTTAACTGAATTTTTAATCTCAGATTTTGAACCAAAATGATAGTAGGCCTCATCATATACAAGTATGATATTTTTTTTTACACAAAATTTATAAATTTTATCCTTTAAAGTTTTATCAAATTCAAATTCAATTGGTAAATTTGGATTAATCAAAAAAATTACTTTTGTTTTTTTTGTTACAATTTTTTTTAAATCATTAAATTCTAATGACAAATCCTTATTAAATTTCCATTTTTTTATCTTAACTTCATTTAAATTACATAAAACTTCATACATAGGATAAGTTGGATCCATTATCACAACTTCCTCATTTTTTTTTACTAAGCTAAAAATTATTTGCGACATAAGTTCTGTTATGCCTTGACCAATGTAGATATTATTCTTTTTTACTCTAAAAAATTTAGATAAATTTTTATATAAATTTTGAATGTCAGGAGTTGCATTTATTGAAAATCTTGAGATAGATTTTATAATTTTTCTATAAGTGTCTTCGTTAAAATTCTCAACTCTTTCGTTTCTATCTAAAAGGACACCTTTTTTAATATCTCTATTTTCTGATGTTTGAAGTCTTTCCAGTTTTTGTATGTGAGGCTTGAACATGGTTTATAAATTTTTTTCAAAAGCTTCGTTTAAATCTGTTGTCTTGCAATCAATATTATTAATACATTTATTACAAAATAAATCGTCTAGTTTTTTATCAAGATGTTTTTTTCTTAAATATTGGAATTTTTTTCCATTCCAAATTTCAGTTAAAGTATTTTTTGTTGTATCACCAATTTCGAGTTTTTTATGAAAATCTGCTGTACAAGCAACAACAAAACCATGGGGGTTTACAACTATTCTATTGAATGGATAAACACACCTTGACATAATATCATCATTTTTAAGACTGCCCAGTACATTTCCCTCTTTTATATCTTCTGTTTCTTTTAATTCCATCATTCCTCCACCTTGATTACTAATTTCTCTAAATTCAAACTTATCACAATTCGCATTAATAACTTTTTCTATGTCTTCAGCTACAAAATCTGTTTTGGAATTTTTAACAGTGCTAACGTAAATACCCATTTTAATATTATTTTTATTTCTATAATTAAAAATCCATTTTAAATTTTCTATAACTTTGTCAAAGTCATCATAACCATGAACTCTTTTAAAATCTTCTCTGTTATGTGCATTAATTGAAAATTTTATACTATCACAGCCTGCATCGATCACTGGTTGTGCTCTTTTTGAGTTTGCTAATGCACCATTGGTATTTATATAAATGTAATCGTATCCTATTCTTTTACCCTCCTTAATAAATTCAGGTAATCTTTTATCCATAAATGGTTCTCCAGTAGCTTGTAAAGCAAGATCGGTTGAGCCATTTTCTCTCGCTTCTTTCATCAACTTAAAAGCCAATTGTAAATCTAAAGCATCATATTCTCTAATCTTTGGATTTGCACAAAAATAGCATTTGTGATTACAGCGGTTATTTATATCTAGTGTAATTTCTCTTGGAAAGGGAGGGGTTAAAGAATAAATATCTTCCGAAGCTTTAAAGGTGAGTTTTTTTCTTAGATTTAATGATTTGGCAAATTCCTCTTTTAAATATGGTGGGTAAAACTTTTTCATTATTAAAATATTTTATTTAAAACTTAATATTATACTTTAAACTTAAAATTTCTTTTCCTTTTTTGAATCCGCTAAAATCTATTATATCATCAGTTTCTATAGAAATTTTAAATTCATCTTCTATAGCTGAAATTAATGTCATATGTCCGATAGAATCCCATTCAGGTATTCCATTGTATTCTAATGTATCATTAATCTTATCTTCAGCAACAGAAAGTGCAGTACAAAATGTTTTTTTAAGTTTATTTTCATTTTCCATGATATTTATTTTACCTTAGTTCATAAAGTTGTGTATTTGTCAAAAATTTTTTTTGCTATTAACTTAGATGAAAGACCATACTTTTCTTTAATATATTCATAATTACCACTTATTTCATATTTATCAGGTATTCCAATAATTAAATGTTCTGGTGAACTATTAATTGTTGAGTTCACCTCAGCAATCGCACTTCCTAAACCTCCTATTATAGAATGTTCTTCAACACTTACAAATAACTTGGACTTTTTTGACAATTCAACTATTGCAGCACTATCAATTGGTTTTATTGTATGAACATCTATCACTGAGCAAGATATTCCTTGGGCCTGTAAAATTTTTTCAGCTTCTAAAGATTCGTAAACCATTGTGCCAGTAGAAAATATAGTTATATCTTTACCTGACTTTAATTCTATTAACTTCCCTATCTCATATTTATAATCATTTTTATATACTATTGGATTATTTTGAGATCCCGTCAATCTGATATAAATTGAGGATTCATAATTCAAAGATGCCTCTATAGCTTTTACTGTTTCTGTACAATCTGCTGGTGATAATATTGCTATGTTGGGAATTGATCGTATAATTGAAATATCTTCAATACAACAATGTGTATATCCCAAATTACCAAGTACAAGTCCACTAGCTAAGCCAATCATATTAACTTTTTTTTTCATATATCCGAGATTTACTTTTATCTGTTCACAACATCTCATTGTTTGAAAGGGAGCAAATGTAGTCGTAAATACTTTATAACCGGTACTTGAAAGGCCAGCAGCGATACCAATTAGATTTTGTTCTGCAATACCAACATCTAGATATTTTTCAGGAAAACTTTTTCTAAACCTATCAAGGCCAGCCGATGTTGAAACATCACAAGTCAATATCATTAAGTCTTCTATTTTTTTTGCTAAGTCTAAAGAAACCATTCCAAATGTAGCTCTTGAGCCAATTAAAGACCAAGTTTTAATGCTTTTTTCATCAAAGTTTATTAATTCACTCATAATTTTCTAGTTCTGTTAAAGCTTTTTCATAAGTAGATTTTGTAAGCACAGCATGATGCCAACTATTATTATTTTCTGAAAACGAGAAACCTTTACCTTTGACTGTATTAGCTATTATAGCGGTTGGCTTATTTTTATCATTTAAATTAAGAGCATTTGATATTTCATTGATATTATGTCCGTCAATTTCAATAGTGTTCCATCCAAAACTAATTAATTTGGCCTTTAAATTGTCAAGACTCATAATCTCATTATTAGATCCTGTTTGTTGAAAATTATTTCTATCAATAAATGTATATAAGTTATCTAATTTAAAATGAGACGCGGCCATCATTGCCTCCCAGACAGACCCTTCATTACACTCTCCATCTCCTAAAATTACATATACTTTAAAATTACTCTTCTTTTTTTTTGATGAAATGCACAGACCGATACCTAAAGAAAGGCCCATTCCTAATGAACCATTTGAAAATTCAATTCCTAATTCTTTATTGGCAACTGGGTGACCAAGTAAATTACTGTCATTTTTTTCGAATGTTTTTAATTCTTCTTTTTTTATAAATCCTATTTCACATAATGCAGCATAATAAGCTAAACAAGCATGTCCTTTGCTTAAAATGAACCTATCTCTTGTTTCTGAATACTTATTCTTTTCGTTTAAATTCATTTGGTAAGAAAAAAGAGTAGACACTATTTCCACTATTGATAGAGCCCCACCAAAATGAGAACTGCTGGCTCCAGCATGGAGTGCCATGTTAAGTATATGTTTTCTGATTCTTTTTGAAAAATTTTTAATTTCCTTAAGCTCACCTTCATTTAACTTTTTCATCACATTCCACCATCCACTCTAATAACCTGACCAGTTATATGATTTGACAGATCAGACGATAAAAATAAAGCTACATTTGCAATGTCAATTGGCTTTGCTATTCGTCTTAAAGAGGTATCTTGTATCATTTTCTCTATAGTCTCAGACGCTGTATTTTTATTTAACATATCTGTATTAACTAAACCTGGTGCAATACTGTTTACTCTTACATTGTGCTCACCAACTTCTTTGGAAAGTGCTTTAGATTGTGTAATTAGAGCTGCTTTACTTGCAGAATAAGCACTCCTTCCTATATTAGCATCTAATCCTGATATTGAAGAAATATTAATTATACTCCCGGATTTATTTTTTATCATCGATTTTAAAATAAATTGAGTAAGAGTTATTTGAGAAAAAAAGTTAACTTCAAATATTTCTTTTAATTTTTTTAAGCTAGTCATTTGAAATAGGGCCGTTTCAATTGTTCCAGCATTATTTACTAGAATGTCTATTTTTGGACTTAATGTTAAAATTTTTTTTGCTGCTTCTTTTATTTGATCTTCATTTAGCAAATCAAAACTTATTGGAATAATTTCAGAGTTATTTTTACTTTTAAGGTTGAATATTTCTGATTTAAATTTTTCATCTATTTCTCTTACACATGCAAAAACTTTAGCTCCGTTTTCAGAAAATATATTTAATATTTCTTTCCCAATTCCCCTATTACAGCCTGTAATAACTGCAGTCTTATTTTTTAAAAGCATTATTTTATAAAATCATCTTTCGGAAATATTTCTGAGGCTAATGCTGGTTTAAAAATTGATTGACCTTGTTTGGTCATAAATTTGCTAATAAAACTTTTATCTTCTCCAGCTAAGCACAAATCACTATGATTTCTAAAATGCTTAATACTAAAACCATAATCTACTATTTCTTTTAAAGATTGTTTAAAAATATTACCTATTTTTATATGAACATAGGGACAAACTAAAACATCTCCAATTGGAGTGATATATAATCTATTTACTGTAGTGCAGCCTAAAATACCCTCAAAACTTTTGTCAAAAGGATTCCAAATATTTCTAACTAAGTTTTTATATTCTTTTCTGATCTCTCTAAGGTATGCTCTATCTTTATCATCACATATTATTTCTTCAGCTTTTTGCCACATGCCAGCTGGTACAGCAACATTAAGTAATGTTTTATATTTTTGATCTTTCGAATAGTCTAATAATTGTTTTAAATGATCTGTATGAGCATTGTAGTGACCTACTGTAATGTTAAGATAAGGATCTATCCCAGCTTTTTGTACATGCTTTAAGCCTTCCATTGCCCTTCTCCAGGAATCTTTTTTACCTCTTATTTCATCATGAATTTTTTCATCCATACTATCAATACTAACTGAAACTCTACTCACTTTGGCTTCAGCCAACCTATTTGCCATTTCCTCATCTAGGTAATAGCCATTAGTTGTTAAATATAAATAAAATCTCTCAGGTTTAATTGCTTCAAGAACTTTAAATAGTTTTTTTGGTTGAAGTAATAGCTCTCCACCTTGGAGGTCAAACTCAAAATAACCCAGTTCATCAGCTTCATCTGCAAGTTTTGCAATTGCATCATAATCTAAATACTCTTTAACGTGATCTCCTTTTGGAGAATTAGTAAAACAATATTTACATCTTAAATTACAGGCATTATTAAAATTTAGATCAATACCTCGTGTTTTTGTTCCAACTTTTCCGTCGTTATATTGAACATAATCATAAAAATCTTTAAGTTTTTTTACTAAACGAGGTTTTTTTAATAAAGATGAAGCAATAGGCATACATTTATCTTATCGTTCAAATTTTGAACGGTCAATTGTTTATTTTAATTATTTTGTCTTTCAAAACTAGTGTAAAATTGGCCTTACATACAATCTTATCCTCAACATGACCTTCACCACGACATATGGCAATACCTCTTTTGTAAGAATCAATGGTTGTTTTTATATATAGTCTATCTTTAGGTAAAATTTTTTTAAAAAATCTAAGATTATTTGCATTAACTAAGTACATGGTCTTACCCTTATTTCCATCTAAAGTTAATATACTTAAAGCTGACATTTGTACTAACGACTCAATTTGAAGCATACCTGGCATGTTAGGATCATTTTTCCAGTGTACTTTAAAAAACCATTCATCTTCTTTAAGGTCCTTATAGCCCTCAGCAGAAACTCCAGGAACTATTTTAGTCGCACAATCAATCATTAAATATGGATCTCGATTCTTTTGATACTCACAAATTCCATCTTTATCTAATTTTAGTTCTTTCATTTAATATCTATAATCCTTGTTAAAAATTTATTTAAATCATAACCATCCCAAATAAGACCAATATCTAATGCTTTTCCAATAGGAACGACTCTGTCAATACCCTTTAGACTATTATCAAACAAAAAATCTCTAAAAAAATTTTTATTAAATCCAAAATAGGTTAAGGTCTGATATTTTTTGTTTACTATTTTAGCAACATCATTCATTTTAGATGTATTAAACTCATAAAAAAATCCTCCTTTACCTCTAAAATTATCCATGTCAGAAATTAAACTTTTCAAATTTAATGTATAAATTAAATTTTCATATCTTATTTCACTTTTAATATTATTTGATTTTGAAAGTTGACTACATAATTCATAATACTTCTCTATAGCCAATCTTTCAGATAGATCATATTTTAATTTTACTACATCTAAAACATTTTTCCAAAATCGTTTCTTTTTTTCATTATTATTTTTTCCATACCAGATTATTAAGTGAGGAGATGAACATGCATTTTGATCCACTAGGTATGTATCATTATAGAAATCCAAAGCTAATTTTTTATAAATACTGAGATCATTTAATGGAAGTTTATCAAGATTTATAACACATATAGAATATCGATCAGAAAATGTAATTTCTCTAGCTCTTTCATTTAACTCAAATTTTCTTATAGCGTTAATTGTCTTATCACCACCCCAAATAATCCTAGCATCACATTTTAATGAAATTTCTCGAGTTAATGAGTCATTATTTTTATATCTAAATATTAAAATTCTATCTTTTATTTTTCTAAATTTTTTATTCTTTAAAATTAAATTGATTACAGAGCAAATAATATCAACTTCATTAAATTTGTTTGATGGGACTTTAACTACATTTGAATTTCCTGTTAATAAACCAAATATCAATGAATATGCAAAATTTGTAGGGATATTAGACGGTGTAATATGAAAAATCATTCCCAAACCTAGTCGAGATTCTTCTGAAAAATATTTTTTTTTTAAACTATTAATATTTCCTTTTCTGCACCAAAAAGACAGAGTTTTTAGATCAGGATAATTTTTAATATTTTTTATTAAATCTAATTTTTTTGAAAAAATTTCTAGAAATTCACAAACTAGTGAGTCAAAAGGTTTTGTGGGTAATGTATTGGGTTGTTTTGATCCTAGTAAATATTCTATAGTATTTTCTTTCCTAAACATCACTACAACCTCTTATTTCAGATTGTTTAGATCTTCCATGAATTAAAAAATGAGTTGTATCTAAATTACATTTGATCTTATTTTTTGGTAAAATTTCACCTATATCTTCAGTAATTATGCTATGACCAGGATAACTTGTTGGTAAAATTGAAAATAATTGTACAAGACCACGATTACCTGGTTTTTGTATATTAAAATTTTTATCTCTAATTAGAACTTCTGAAAAAATGGAAGAAATAAAACTTTTGCATTTTTGACACTCAATAAATATTGAACCTGTCTGTTCAACAAGTCCATAATAATTAATTATATTTTTAATTTTCAATTTTTCAAAAAGTCTTATTTTAAAAAGAGAATTACTTATCTTTTTATTTTCCATTTTTTTCCAACCACCACCATGTATTAATATGGCATTTTTAAAATCGTATTTTAATTTTTTATTTTCTATTTTTTCACATAGGTTTTCAAAAATATAACTTGTAAAACCAAATATAAAAAATTTTTTACCTGAATAATTTTGGAGGAAATTATCTAACAAGCTATAATCAATTTTGCCATTTTTATTAATTAAATATGTATGATTTTTTCCAAAAATAGAAAATCCTTGTATAGCAGCTCTACGAGCATTAAATTTACTTCGATCCTCTAGATTTGGATTTTCATCAATTATTAGCATGGGCAACCTCTCTTTACCGAGAGCTGAGGAGATTATCTTATTTAGAACTTTTGTTTGATTATTTGCATTTATTTTATCCAAAAATATTTTAGAACTATTTCCACTCGTGCCAGATGAAGTTAAAGTTTTTATTATTTTATTATTTTCTACACTTTTAATACTATTATTCTTAAATAATAAAGTAGGTAAAAAAGGAACTTCATTTAAACTTTTAAAATTTAATTTACCTGATACAACATCTAAAATTTTTTTATATTCAATTGAATTATTATAATGATATTTAGTTAACGAATTTATTAAATCAAAAAAAACTTTATTTTTTTGTTTTTGATTTAATGAAAATGCACTTAACTCTAAATATTTATTAATTTTTTCCATATTTTATTTAAACATATTTATAAGAGTAAATTTTTTAACTTGATATAGTTTTATATAATTAATTTTTATTCCAAAATTATCATAAATTATTTTTTTTAATTTATTTTCATTAAAATTCTCTTTAATTTCAATTTTAAGATAGTCATTAGATGTTATACACTTTGATGAAAAATTATATTTTTTAAGTAAAGACTCTATATCGTCTAAATTAATTCTTAATCCAAAAATTTTTGAAATTCTTTTTTTTCTTCCAGTAATATAATAATATCCTTCATTATCTTTATATCCAAGATCGCCAGTTAAAATCTTTCCTCTATTTTCATCTCCCTTGCTTAAATCTTCTTTTTTATTTGCGTATCCCAAACAAACATTTTTTCCATGTAATACAATCTCTCCATCTAAATTTTCTTTTTTCAATAAAGGTGATTTTTTAATAATTAATTTATATCCTTTTAAAGGTTTTCCAATACTACCTATTTTATCAATATTTTTTTTTGGATCTAAGTAAGCAATTCTTGGGCTAGCTTCAGCCTGTCCATACATTTGATAGAATTTTAAATTTTTTATATTTGAATAGTAGTAAATTAAATCATTGCTTAATTTACCACCTGCTTGGGTTAAATATTTAATATTTGGGAAAAATGTTTTATCAAATTTTAGTTTTCTTAATAATTCATAAAAACTTGGGACACCTCCAAAAGATGTGATCTTATATTTTTTTACTATTGTCCAAAAATCTTTTTCAAATACACTTTTTTTATTAAGTATAATAGTGCCTCCGCTCTCTATATGTGTGTTAATAATCGATAAACCATAAGAATAACCAAAAGGCATAGTGGTAATGGTTTTGTGAGAACTATTGATGTTAAGATAATTAATTATCTTTTTTGTATTATCAGTTAAATTCATACTGGAAAGTCTTACTAATTTTGGGTTACTAGTTGATCCAGAAGTGGACACAAGTAATAAATTTTTTTTATTAATTTTATTATTTTTTTTATATTTTGTTTTAAATAGAAGAAAATTTAAACATTTCAATTTATGGTTCTTAAGATTAATCTGTTTTAAACGTTGATCCTCACCGTAAATATATTCTGGTTTGTATATTTGAATTAATTTTTTTATATATTGGTTGCTAAAACTTTCATCAAGCAAGATCAAAATATAATTCAATTTCAGAAATGAAATATAACCAATGGCTGATGCAGCTTGATTACTTCCAATCATTAAAATTAAACTTCTATCATTTATACATTTGTTAAATTTTTTTGCATAATCTGCTAAGAAAGAATAATTATATTTTTCAAAATTATTATCAATTAATGCAATTTTATTGTGATGCTTTCTTAAATTTAAAAAAATTTTTTGCATTTAAAAGTTTTTATTTGATTAAAAAATCTTATTTCTTGTAGTTGATCCATACCCAAAATTTGCAGTGGCTGTTTGAATATTTACTATATCTCTTTTATCCTTACTTTTAAAAGACCGTCTTCCATGCATAAATCTTTTATTGTCAATCATAACTAAATCACCTTTTTTCCATTGAAGATCGTAAGTAATATTTCGAGATTTCTCCTCAACTTCGTTGATAATTTCCTGAGGAATATCTTTATTATGTATTGTCCCCCACTTTATAATTGTGGGATCTGTATTCTTATAAAGTGTATGATTTGAAAAACAAATTTTTCCTGGAATTCTACTATGAGTAGCTGCAAAACGAATTTGGGTGATCTTTAAAATACCTTTTTCATAATCTAAAATACCATCTGCAGAGCCTTGAAAATTTAAAGGCCATTTTTTAAATCCTTTTTTTTTTGATATATTTTTTATTGGTATTTCTAATTCATACTTTATTGGGTTCAATTGAAAAAAATTTTTTGTATCTGCACTTAAGCTATCCCAAAGCTTTATACCATCACAAATGGTTGTTGCACCACCGTTACCTTCTGTTGGAGCCTCATTACAAAAAAACCAAACAATCTCAGGCCAATTTGGAGAAAAGCTTGCCTCACTATGAAGGGCCATTTCTTGATTTCCATAGTCAACATTATTAACTACTTTTTGATCTAGCCTATTTTCTCTTCTTTGGGCATCATTTGCATATGTTTCTGTATAACGGGATGTTAATTCAGACAATCTTTTTGGATCAATGTTAAAATTTCTAAAAATTATTAAACCCTTAACTTCAAATAGACGAATGATATCTAAGTAATCTAATTTAGAAATATCTTTAATATCCTTTGGTTTTAATTCTAGGCCTTCATTATAAAATTTTTCTGTTATTTTTTTTTTAATCATTATTGATATGCATTAAGTTCATTAATCTTGGATCTTCTAATTTTATCATTTTTAATAGGAAAAATTAATCTATTTTTTTCAATATTAATTGTTGTATCTTTTATCAAATGGTCGAGTGCAGGACTTAAATTAATTGTCATAAAATTTTCTTCACAAAAATAATACTTTTTCATTGCTCCAATTGAAGTTAATTGACGGTCTGTTTCTGCTTTGATACCTGTCATAGAAACTTTAGAGAGGTCTTTTACATAAAATTTGTAGATTACATCTTTTTGTTCACCATTCTTATCTACATATTTTCCTTTGAAATCTTTAAAATATCTGTAAGAAACTCCTACTTTTTCTTCAACATAGTGTACTGGGGTAAAACCTAGAAATTTATAATCAACTCCAATAGATAAATATTTAACATTTTTTTTATGAAAATAACTAAACGGAGAGTCTTCTCCAAAACAGCTTGAATGTTTTAAATTATATAGATTATTCTTTTCTTTACCCGCAACAGCAAAAGAGTAAATTGGATTAGTGGTTCTAACAAAATCATCTCGTTTCAAAGCTACTTTTCCCAAAACTCCAGTAACAGATTGAGTTTTTCTATAATTAAATTCAATTCCTTTACAAAAATCCCAATTATAAGTAGGAAGGACTAAAGTTCCATCTATTCCTACCACTTCCAAAATAGTATCTAAAAAACAATTAATATCAAAAATTATATTTTTTTTTTTAAAGTAAAACATTAACTTTGTGATGTCAGAAACTAAAAATATAAAATCTTTTTTTTTTATCTCTATGTCATTAAATAAATTTCTAATTTTTTTTTCAAAATCATTCATAGTTATACATACATTTTAAATAATTTAAGAAGTATCTTTTTTGGTATAAAAAACATAAAGCAATCTAAAATTTTTCTAATAAATAATTTAATATATAGATTTGTAGAAGGTTTCCTAATACTGAGATTTTCCTTAGGAAGATTTTTAATTATTTCTTTTGTTGAAATATTTTCATAATTTACACGTTTTACAATTAATTCATGCATATTTTCATTTCTCCATCCTTTTTGTGAGGATAATAACTCCCAGTAGTTATCATAAGGATATTCAGAAATTCTTATTGGCTTGTTATTTATTATTTTTGAATATTTATTTAAACAATAGAATATTCCATTTTCATTAATTGAATTAAAGATAAATTCAAAATAATCACTTACAATTTCTTTATCCATCTCTTGGAAAGAATGGGTGTTAATGAAATAATCTACTTTAAAAAGATTAGTAATTTTTTGTTTAACCCATGGAGGGATTATTATAAAATCATAATTATTATTTTTTAATTCTTCTGGTGTTAATTTTATAAAATCATTATAAAAACAAAATTTTTTATCAGGATAAAGTTTAAGTAAATAATAAGATTGTAGAATTATTGCTTCAGGTAAATCAATAATAATAATACACAAATTGTCGTGCTTTTTTTTAAGTTTTGATGCAAGTGATCCAAAACCTCCTCCAATCTCACATATAATTTTATGATCATCTTTAATATATGAGCTTATTTTATTAAAGGAATAATACATTGAGACTTCGTGATGATTAAGATCAACATTTCCAATATTATAATATTTTGGATTTCCAATTTTAAGCTCAATATAATTAAGAAAATCTCTCTTTTTGACAGTATCTAGCAACTGAATATAGGCTTCAATAGTATGAAAAAATCCAAAATCATCATCCATACCTAAGCTTAATTTCGACCCCCAAGTTTTAGGTTTTCTAAAATTTTTTAAATTCGATTGAGTTATCTTTGAAATTTTACTTTTATTAAAAAATTTTATCCAAAAATCACTTTTAGATTTTTTATCGTAATTTTTTAAACTCTCATTAAAATTTGAAAAAATTATTTGAAAAATTTTTTGATCATTCATTTAATTAAGGAATCTTTTTATTAATTTTTTTTATATAACCAGACTTCAACAAATCATTTATAGTGATGATATGATCTATTAATTTAAAATTTTTAGCATTTGCAATTTCAAGTAAATCAAGCTTTCCATCTGCAAGATTTAAAATTTGTAAAATTGTACTTATTCTTTCTCCTTTGCCTTTGCTACCAAAGTCCATTATATCTCTATATAAGTTAATTTTGCTTTTTGACAGTTGTGGTGTGCCAAATTGAATTTTACCATAAGGAATAAAATTGTTTTCAATTGTAAGTAAGACATCGTGATAAGCCTTGATTGTACCAATAATGGTATCAAAATTTATTAAGTCAGAATTATCTAGTGACGTATGATATTCCTTGTACTCACCAAACATTTTTCTCATCAATAATCCAATAGGCAAATTAAAACCCGGAGAACAAAATTGTCTCTCATCACTTCCTTCAGGGACAAAATCAACAATTTTATGTGGAATTTTTGAGTTTTTTAGAACATTCTCTGCAGCTAAGTCAGATATAGAATTCCCTCTTCTTGATTTCTTGTATGTAAATTCTTTACCGTAACCAACACAATTTATAACGAAACCAGCAATTATGTTTTTTACCTTTTTTTTAGAATAATGCAAAAAAGCTGCGGAACCAATATTTTCTGGGCAAATTAAAAATCTATAAGAATATTCATGAGGACCAGTATTTTTCAAGATTTTATATAATGACGACCAAACCAAAGGTCCAGATAACTCGTTGTTTGCCATCTGAGGATGACAAAGATATGTCGAAATTAAAATCTCCTTTTTACTTTTACCTTTTATTAATTTGTCAGAATATACTAAATGCCCTTTTTTTAATTTTGACTTAATGATGACCTTATATTTTCCTTTTTTAAGTTTTTTATATTCTTTGAATGGCAGACAAAAACCCCATCTTTTTTTATAGTATGATGTTACATATGGAATAGCATTTGGTTGATCTGGCAATGTGTGAAGGTTTTTTTTTAGTTCTTTCAAATTTAATGTTTTATTTATAGGAGCTGAGTAGTTGACTACACTTAAATTATTTTTTTTAAAATTAGCAATTTTTTTTCCTGATGGTGTAATAATATATGCGTCATCGATATACCATTCTAAAGGGACAGTCCAATCAAGCACCTTTGTACCTGATCTAACTTTTTTTTTATTAAGATCAACTATTTCACCCAAAATAGCCAAACTATTTCTAAATCCTTCACCAAGAATACTTCTAGGTATTGGAAAAAGTCTTTTAAAATAACTTTTAAGATCTTTAAGGTTTATATAATTTGATATATCAATATTTTTTTTCATCTTTTTTTCATCTTTTTTTCAATAAATTTGTAAAAATTGAATAATCAATATCATTTATCGTACTAGCTAAAATTAAATCATATAAAGTGTATATTGAAAAACCTTCATGATGATTAAGCGTATAGAAGTTTTTACTTTTAATATTATTAGTATAATCATCGTAGTTATCAAATTTGCTTTTGAAAAAATTTATACCACCGGATGTGTAATAAATTTTTGACTCTCTCATATTCTTTTTTTCTGAAATTTTTATATATCCTTTACTATTTTTAAAATAATGTTTATTTTTCTCGACACAGCCTGATACCAAGAAATTTAGGTCATTTTTCTTAATATGCAAATACATGTTTCTTAAAGTTTTTTGATTTTTAAATGGCGAATTCGGGAATAAAACACATATATAAGAATATATATCAAAGTATTTTTTTTTATATTTTTTTATTAATTTTGTAAAATCCACGTTTCTTTTTGTATTTACAATACCATGTATATTATATTTTTTTTCAAAAAAATTTTTGAGTTTAGCGTTATCAAAAATTACATAAATTTTTTCAAAAATCCTACTTTCGATAGCTGAAATAATTGAATATTCTAAAAGCATTTTATTTCCAACATGTAAAAAATTTAAATTATTTATTTGATCACCTTGTGATCTTGATGGAATTACACAAACCACTGAGCTATGATTTTTCATTTTACCAAAATTTTATCTCACGAGAGGCTTTTTTATAGTCATAAATATTTCCTATATCTATCCATTTATTACCAATATTGAAAACACCTAATTTATTTTTAGTAACAAAATTAATTAACTCAGGCATATCAAATTTTTCTTTTCTTTTATTAATTTTTGATGAAAAAAATTTTTTCAAAAAATTTTTACTCAATATATAAATTCCAGCATTAATGATATGTTGAATTTTAGGTTTTTCTTGAAAAATTATCTTATTATTTTTTTTTTTTAATATGGCATATGGAATTTCTGTCATATTTTTTTTTGTGCACACTGTTGCTTCATAACTGTTTTCATTGTGAAAATTTATTAACTTTTTAAACTTAGTTTGAAAAAAAAGGTCTCCATTAATTAATATTAAGTTTTTAAAATTTTTTTTTAAAATTTTTTTTAATGAGCCTGCAGTCCCTAGAGGTTTATTTTCAGAAATAAAAGTAACATTCTTTATATTTTTCGATTTTATCCATTTTCTAAAAGCCTCCCCTTTATATCGGACTACTAAATTGATTTTATTTGATTTATTTTCATCGAAAATATTAATAATTGCTTTTTCTAGTGGCGAAATACCATTGGCTGTCAAAAGTGGTTTTGGTAAAGCATACGTATAAGGCCTTAATCTAGATCCTATACCTCCAACCATAATTACATATAAGACATCTAGCTTGTTCATCTTTTTTTAATATCTGAAAATTTGATAGCATAATCATCATGCAAATTTTTCTTAGCAATTTTACCAATTATTTTATTTATTTGAGTTGGACTTATCCCAGTTCCAGGTCTTTTCATAATTAAATTTTCTTTTGTTAAAGTTTCACCTTTTTTTATTTTACCAAAAGTTACTATGCTTCTACGTGCATTTTTTCTTGAGATTTTTTCTCCGTTTAATAGGGGCCTTCCTTTTTTATCTTTTATAATTTGTTGAATAATTTTTGCATTTTCTAAAAACTTTTTTAAATCTTTGTAATCAAGCGAATGAAAATGATCATTACCCTTGCTGCCTTTTTGATCAGAAAAATGTTTCTCAATAACTTTGGCACCCAGTATATATGCTGAAGACAAAACTGTCATGCTTTGATCTGGCATACTATGGTCAGATAATCCTATAATACTATTTGAAAACTTTTTCGATAAATTATTTATAATTTCTAAATGAGCATTGTTATATTTAGTAGGATAACTTAAAACACAATGAAGAATTATTACTTTTATTTTAGAATTTTTTTTTTTAATAAATTTTATAGTATCTTCAATTTCATGCATTTTAGACGCACCTGTTGAAAGAACAATTGGTTTATTTTTACTACAAATTCTCTCAATTAACGGATAATTTGTTAAATCTGCAGAAGCTACTTTAAAAAAAGGAACCAAATTATCTAAATAATCAACAGCTTCGAGATCAAAAGGTGTGGATAAAAAATCAATGTTAAGTTTATCACAATGTTTTTTTAAAATTCTGTATTCTTTAAAATTAAATTTATCAAATTTTTTAAATAATTTATATTGACTGTTAACTGGAATTTTTTTGATGTCCCAATAGTATGGACTAACTCTACAAGCAATTTTTTCAGCTTTGTAAGTTTGAAACTTGACTCCGTCTGCCCCACCTTTTTTTGCTAATTCTATTAATTTTTTTGCTCTTGAAATATTATTTTCATGATTTACGCCAACCTCTGCAATAAAATAAGGTAAGCCATTTTCTTTAATTACTTTTCTTCCTAGTTTAAATATTTTCATAGTTATTTAAGTAACTGTAATAATTTATTTTTTTTTCTAAAAAAAAATAATCTTGATGATATAAGTCTTTTTCTGTAAACTTCATCTATATAAATTCTATTAATCTCGTTTATAAGTTTTTTAACATTTTCTGGGGAACAAAAGACTCCTAATCTTTTTTTTTCAAGTAGTTTTGCTCTGATAATCTCTCTTGGTTCTGATGTAACATGAATTGTTGGAATGCCTAAATATCCAAGCTCAAAAGCTAGACCACCACAAGAGGATACCGCAATATCTGCTTTGCTATAAACTTTTGACATATTCTTTACTTTTCCAATTATTCTTACTTTTTTACTATTAAAATTACTTTTATAAATACTTTTTTTATTGTTAGTTTTTACTATCAATTCGTAATTAAATTTTAAATCATTTTTTTTTAAAGCTTTGATAATCTTATTTAAGTTATTATTCGCATCTGTACCACCTTGAATCACTAAAATTCTAATAATTTTTTTTTTAAATTGCTGAAATTTATGAATATTTTTTTTTAAACAAATATCTTTAGGAAATTGATAAAATGCTGAACCGGAATTTTTAGTAAATTGTATATCTAAAGGAAAAACATTAACATTATTAAAAAAAAATTTTTTTTTTACATTTTCAAAGACCACTGTTTTTAATATTTTATCATCTTTTTTTAAATTTATTTTTTTATAATCTTTGAAATCTAGAATTAAATAAAAAGAATTTTTACAATTAGAAATTATTTTATTAATTTGATTATTATTTTTATTACAATAAATTTTTGAATTAAATGCATTTTTTTTTAAAAAATTACTAAGTCTTTTTGACCTTATATAATGACCATTGCCTTTTGATTTTGATTTTTCGCAGAAAATTTTAACTTGTTTTTTTAAAGAGTTCATATTTTATAACTTTTTTCAAACCTAATTTTAATTTAATTCTTGGTGACCATTTAAGTACTTTTTTTGTTTTTTTTATGTCAGCTTTAGAATGATAATTTGTTTTTGATAATGGTTTCGAAAGTATTATTTTTTTTTTTGACTTTAATTCCTTTGAAATCATCTTAGCAACAGTTATTATTTTGGTTTCAACAGAACTTCCTATATTTAAAATATTTAAACCACTTAAATCCATTGATTTAATAATTGCATTACAGACATCTTCTACATGAATAAAGTCTCTTGTATTTAAATAATTTAGCAAGTTGATGTTTTTGTTCGACCTACTTAAAAATTTATTTATTAAATCTGGAATTAACCATCCTTTAGACTGATTATTTCCATAAACATTAAAAATTCTCAATATGGTAATATCTGTTTTTTTCTTTTTAAAACTGTTTTCTAAGAGTTTTTCACAATTGATCTTTGATAATGAATATAAATTAAAAGGATAAATTTTTTTTGTAATAATTTTTTTTTTACCTCTATACTTATATGATGCAGTACTAGTAAAAATTATTTTGAAATTACAGGTCTCTGCTTTATTTATCAGAAACTTTATAATATCTAAATTATGATCATTTTGTTTTGTTATCTTGTGTTTATAAAAATTAAATCCTAAATGAATAAAATACTTAACATCTTTAAAAAAAAAATTACTTTTTTTCTTTAAATTTTTTGTTTTTACTATTTTGAATTTAATTTTGCTTGAATTTAATTTTTTCTTTAAATTACTTCCTATAAAACCACTTGCTCCAGAAATTAGTATCATCAAAATATTATTTTTTTAAAAACCAATTAATATAATTTTCCAATCCTTGGTCTAAATTAGTAAATTTAAAATTTTTAATAAATTTTTTAGTTTTTCCCATATCTGGTACCCGTCTTATTGGTGAACCAGGAGTATTATTTCCTCTGATTATTTTCTTTTTACTTTTAAGTAAAGTTTTGATCTTGTTTGCTAAATTAAAGATTTTTATTTCTTCTTCATTATTACCAATATTAAAGGCAAAATTATTTGCCTTTTTATTAAAAGCTAATTTAACCATTTGATTAATTGCATCATCAACATAACAAAAGGCTCTTTTATGTGTTGGAGAATGTATTTTTACTCTTTTTTCTTTACCTTTAAACTTATTGATGAGTTCTGGTATTACGTGTGAAAATCCCATTCTAGGTCCATAAACATTATGTGGTCTTAAATTAATGAAATCGAACCCACTTAGTTCAACAATTTTTTCACCCACTAATTTTGAAATATAATAAGAGTCTCTTGCTTGAATTTTATTATTAATTATGAAATTAACATTTTCTTTTAAAGGAAATTTTGCTGTTTTATTTGATATTAATGGTGAATAAATCTCGCTTGTTGAAAAAAAAATTATTTTAACTTTTTTATTATTTTTTTTAACAGCATTTACTGTGTTTATAAGCATTGTTAAATTATCATTAATAGTATCGCTAGGTTTTTCTATCACATTCTTAACACCTATACGTGCAGCTAAATGGAATATATATTTAATATTATTATCCTTAATTTCAAACGGGCGTGTCAAATTTTGATTTAAAAATTTAATTCTTTTATTTTTAATAATTTCATTAAAGAATTTATCTTTTTTACCTCTAGAGAAATTATCAATTAAAATAAATTTATATTTTTTTTTGATTATTTTTTTTACCAAATGATAACCAATAAAACCTGCTGCACCAGTAATTACAATTTTATTCATTAATTTTTTCCAAGTACAAATAGTTTAATATTATTTTTTTCAAACAATTTTTTAGTTTTATTTGGTATTGAATTATTCAAATCAATAAAAACAGTTTTTTTTGATACTAATTTTAAGTTAAATTTTTTATATTCTTCATGTTTTGTACATAAAATAATCACATCATAATAATTTAATTTTTCTTTTTGTTTAATTACATATTTTTTAAGATCTTGATTGGACTCTATATCTACCAAGGGATCATTTGCATGAATAACAGCTGCATTTTTTTTTAATTTCTTGTATAAAGTAATACTTGGGCTACTTCTGTAATCCCCTACTCCTTCTCTATAGCTAAGACCTAAAATAAGAATTTTTTTTTGTTTAATTAATCCAATTTTTTCTTTTATATAATCTAAAGATGTAAGAGGCATATCTTGATTTGTTTTCATAGTTAATTTTATGAAAGGAAAATTATTTTTTTTTTTAAAAATTTTTGTTACGGAGGCTAAGGCAAAATAAGGATCCTTGGTCAGACAATAACCACCAACTCCTAGTCCTGGTCGCATTATATTGTTATGTGTATCTCGTTTTTTTATTACATCTAATATATTATAGATATCTACTTTAGCTATTCTAGAATACTTAGTCCATTCATCAATAAGAGCAATATTAGTTGCCCTATAAGAATTTTCTAATATTTTGGAAAATTCACACTCAGTATTTGAATTTAATAAAGATAGAGGAAATTTTTTAACATTAATAACTTTTGATAAAAAATTTCTACATGCGGTCTTGGACTTTTCATTTATACCAGAATAAACTCTATTGTTATTAATTATAGAGTCATAATAATGGTAACCAGGCATTATTCTCTCGTATGAATAGGATAACATAACATCATTTTTAACCAACCCTCTCTTGGAAAAAACATCAACAAGAGTCGGATAAATAATTTGGTCACAAGTTCCAGGTGGCAATGTAGTTTCAATAATAATGAGTGAATTTTTAGAAATTATTTTTGCAATTTCTTTAAAAAAATTCTTCAAAAGAGAAAATGGATCTTTTTTTTTATAATTAATTTCAAAATTTATACTTACAACTACTATTTTGCTGTTAGCTATATTTGAAATATCTGTTGAAACTCTATAATTATTATTATTTTTTGTATTATTGAACATTTTATAGATTTTTTTATCAGCACAATTTATTGGTAAATTGCCTTGATTAATTTGTTTCTTTAAATATTTTCCTCTGGTGTTATTTTTCTCAATACCTAATACATTAAAATTACAACTTCTATTTTTGTTTTTTGAATTCGCAACTGCAATCGCCATAGGAAGACCAACAAACCCTTGTCCTATAATACAAACTTTATTTTTTTTATTTTTCATTTAATTGATAGTTTAAAAAAGGGTTTGCTGTGAGAGAGATAACTCTATCACAAATTTTAATAGTGTTATTCCTATGGGAAATTATTATGATTGTTTTTGATTTTTTAAAATTAGAGAGTGTTTCTAAAATTTCATCCTCGGTTTTAATATCTAATGTACTAGTTGCTTCATCCAATACCAATATTTCGTTATTTCTGTACAATTCCCTTGCAATACCTATTCTCTGTTTTTGACCATCAGACAATTTAACACCTCTCTCACCAATAATAGTATCAAATTTTTGTTCAAGACCATCAATGTAGTCATAAATTTGTGCTTCCTTGGCAGCTTTTTTGATCGTCTCATCATTTATTTTTTGTTCTTTTATACCGAAAGCAATATTATTTCTTATTGAGTCATCTAACAAATAGCATGAAGCAGGAATATATCCGATTGAATTATGCCAACTTTTGATATTATTTTGAATATCTTTACCATCCACTTTTATCGTCCCTTCATCTGGATCTAACAAACCTATAATTAGGTTAACTAAAGTAGATTTTCCAACTCCACTTTTACCAATAATTCCTATAGTTTCATTCTTTTGAATTTTAAGTGAAAAATTTTCCAATAAATTTTTATATGTTGAAGGATATTTAAAAAAAACGTTTTGCATATTTATTTCTTTTTCAAATGAAAATTTTGGATTAGTGTCTGTCGAAAAAACTTGATGTTTTATATGGGTAAATTTGAATTCTTCATACAATTTTTCAATTACAGCTTTATTAAACGAAATTGTTTGAAAAGCACCAAATATTCTATAAATACTGGGCATAAGTTTAAATATTGCTGCTACAAATAAACCAAGAGTTGGAAGTATTTTTTTTATTTCAAAGCTTTCATCACCGGTAGATGAAAAAATTATTACAAGTGGAAAAATTATAATAAAGACGAGTTCTAACCATATTTTGGGAAGTTCCATAATTGTATTGTGCTTATATGCTGATTTGGCAAACTTGTTTATTTGAAACAAATACTTATCTTTAAAAAAATTCTGACAGTTTTTAAGCTTTATATCTTTGATAGCTTGAAGTCCTTGCTGTAGGTTTTTAAGAGATAAACCAGTTGTATCTTGCCTAATCTTTCCCCAATTTTCTACTTTTTTATTAGTTATATAATACAAAACTAATGTAAAAAATATTATAATTATTGCAGAAGTGATGGTTTCGGTTGGTCGTAAAACCATTAACATAATAATTATACTTAGCAATATAGCAGACTCAGAAATCAGTTTAATCAATGTATTAATTACTGATGAATAATTTTTACATTCTACTAAAACATTTCTGATTAATTCCGAAGAATTTCTTTCAAAATGAAAAGACATTTTACGATTTAAATATGACTCATAAAGTATGGTTGAAGTTGTTTTATAAATACTAAGCGAGTATTTATTTTGCCAATAATAATAAAATAAAAGATAAATATTTTTTATAACGTAAATTAACACTAAAATTATAAATATTTTATAAATTAAAGATATATCACCAAAAAATTTTATATTATTAAAAATTATACCAAAGTTAAAAGGTAGTTGATCAAGATTTCCATCAAGTGTTAGAGTAAGAATTGGTAGTATTAAGCTTATTCCAAGTGCCTCTAAAATTGAAGTTACTAAAGTGGCCATAACTAAAAAAAATCCCTCAATCCTCTTTGATTGTGGCAAAAAACTAAGGGCTTTAACTATTAAACTTTTTTTATTCATCTTTGTTTTTTAGTATTTTTTTAATGATATTTAACAAAATTGTGTTACCAGGATTATACCTAACAAACACCTCTTTTTTATTGTTAATTCTTTTTAACCAGGTATTTATTTTCATTCCATATATAAGATCTAATTTTTTTTCAAAAATATCTTGATTAATTTTGTGACTCCAAAAAAATTTAGGTACTCCAAAATAAGGTTTAAAAGGGAAGGATATTACCTTATTTCCCCGTGATAACGCTTCCATACCTAAACTAGAGTCTGCAAATATTGTAACTTCAGATTTATCTACAATTTCATATTTTTTTTTAAAGTTTAAGTCTGAAATTATTTCTAAATTTTTTTGAAGATTAAAAGCATTTATATAGTTATTTTTTGATACTCCTGGCTTAGTAACAATTAAATATTTTACATTTTTTTTTTCACAGAAAATTTTCAGAAAATCTAAAATTTTTTTCTCCCTTAAAAAATATTTAATTTTTTCATTATTTTTATATTCATCTCTATATTGAGAAATTAGTAAAATTTTTTTACTTTTTATATTTGTTATTTTCTTAAAAAAGTTATTTCTAAAAGAACCAGCTACAACTTTAGGTGATGTTGAAATATTTTCATATAATTTTTTATCTTTTCTAGAAAAATTTAAAATTTTATCAACCTCATAGTCTTTTATATTCATTAAATTAAAACTGCTAAAATTTGGCAAAGTTCTATAACCATCTTGAATGGCAATCGTAAAAGAATTTTTTTTAATTAATTTTTTAAGTAAATAAAAAGTACCATGTAACTCATTGAATGTTATTATGACCTTAGGCTCCACATATTCTATATAAGTTTTTATATAACTTTTTCCTAAGTTAAAAAATCCACATGACTTTATTGCCATGAATAATACATAAAAATTAATTTCCTCAAGTCTAATGTATAAAACCTCTATTTTTTTTTTGATTAATTTTTTAAATAGAGCTTCATTAGTATAATCAAATAATAAGATATCATTTTTATTTGGTTTCTTAAATTTAAGTTTTGTTCGTAATAATGAACGATAATATCTTAAAAAATAAATTATTCTTTTCATAATCATCTGGTCTCGTAAACTTTCTTGAATTTTACGTTAATATTTTTTGGTTTTTTTACTATTCTCTTCTTTTTTAATTTTTTTAGTAATCTTTTATTTTTATCTAACCATCTAATAATTTTCTGAAGTGAGGGTATTTTTCCTCTAAAATAATTGTAAATCTCATTTACATTTTTATAATCTTTTAAGTAATCTACTGTTAAAGAAATTTCGGGTCTATTTATTTTTGAATTTGGATGAATTAAATCATTCGTTTTAAAATATTTTGGCCTATTAAGCATCCAAGTCATATACTCACTAGAATTTGGATCTGCTAACATTGAGTGACATTTTTTTAAAGTCTTAAAACTAATGACCTCTGATCTAGCTCCAAAAGGAATTGAATTACATGATGTGTAATCTTTTTTCTTCTGTACGTGACTTTTGATCATAAAGTCAATTACTTGTGGATCCGTTAAAGGATTATCTCCTGTTACTCTTACAATATTATTCGCTTTAAATTTTTTTGCTGCAAAGATAAACCTTTTCATCACATCTTTGGGGTCACCCCTGTATATTTTTACATTTGTTTTTTTTGCTAAAATTTCTAGTTTGTCATCAACTTTATTTTTTGAAGTACACCAAACAATATCTGAAGACAATTTAGATTTCTTAAGTCTTTCAGTGAGTTGAGTAATTAGTGGTTTGTTGAAAAGATTAAGTAATGCTTTATTCTTTAATCTTTTTGATTTTAGTCTAACTGCCACTAAAATTATGGCTTTATTTTTCATTATTTTAATTCTTTTGGTAAGATAATTTCATCAATAAATTTATTTTTTTTTAAAATTTTTCCAATATAAGTAGCGAATTGATCAGCTGTAATTCCAGTTTTATTAGTTCTTTTAAATAATAAATCTTTAGATTTAATTTTATGACCTTTAAATAGGTTTGTTTTAGCAACAGCAAATGTTTTATTAAATTTTCTATATTTTAGCTCAGCATTAGTTAGGTCCCATTTATTTTCAGAAAAAGCTTTGTGTGATTTTTTTAAAAAATCTACAAATTGTTTGAATTCATCAGGATCTAAGGATGAATAGTAATCAGTACCTTTTTCTTTTCTATTTAAAGTAATATGTTTTTCAATAACTTTGGCTCCTAAAGTATATGCCATTAATGGAATTGAAAAAGAATAAAGAATTTGATTAGAGTCTATATGATCAGCATATCCTATTTCAGTTTTAAATGCTTCTCTTATTAAAGGTATTTTGTTCAAATTTGAGTCTTCAATTTTTGTTGGAAAATTTTGAAATCCTGCCATGATAATTATATCTTTTTTAGTTCTTTTTAACTTTTTAAAAGCATAATCTATTTCCTCTAGTGTCGCGCCGCCTGCTGCAATAATCACTGGTTTATTTACTTTTGACAAAAAATTTAGCATCTCTTTATTATTTAAACATGTTGAAGGTAACTTATAAATTTTAAAAATTTTTTGTTTATCTGCAAAAATTAAACTATCAATGTCAAAAATTTCAGCTACTAAACACTGATTCATTTTAAATTGTTTAAAAATTTTAACCCAATTATCCTGACTTATTTCAAATTTTTTAAATTTTTTATAAAGAGGGTTTTTTTTACTCATTAATTTTTGACATTTAAATATTTGAAACTTCACAGCATCTGCGCCAGCTTTAAATGCTTGTTTGGCAATTTTTACAGCATTAATATGATTTCCTTCATGAGCTGAGGCTACCTCCCCGATGATAAATGGTAATTTTTTGAATTTCATTTGTTTGCTAAACCCAATTATAAACATTTTTGAAAGTACAGTTTTTACAAACTTCCACTTCCTCACTTTTTCCTTCAAGATGCTTTTTCCTAACATTATCAATTTGATTTCCGAACCATATGTCAGCAATGGATTGAGTTTTTTTGTCAGGATTATTTAAGTTTTTGGGCATTTTAACTTCTGATAAAAGCTCAAATCCTTTCTTCTTATTTTGTACTTTAGACAATACTTCCTCATAATCTTTTTTATTATTAAATGGTTTTTTATCAACATACCCAACGGGATGAGTGGCACCCCAATCATAACAGCACATTGCGACTCTACCCTCATATGTAATTAACAGTCTTTGGAAAGGCTGTTCACATGGAAGTCTTCCTTTTGAAATACTGATGTTTCCATCTAAATCTTTCATGTAATTTGAACCGTAAGGTGAATTGGTTTCTTTTAGTTTTTTTTTATATTTAATCTCATCTTCATGATTTAAATCATTAATGTCTCCACCTCTATCTGTATATTGATTAACAGAAACATTATCCACTATGCCTACAAAGTTATTAAAAAATTCATTAACCTCATTAGTCGTATCTTTAGTTAAAATCATCTGAATTTTAGTAAATGGAAATTTAGAATTTAAATTATTACGTATTTTTGAAAAGTTTTTAATATTTTTATAAACTTTTTCGAATGTATTTTCATTAAATCTTCCTGGTCTCATTTTTTCATATGTTTTTTTAGTTCCACCATCAAAAGAATAAATCATTAGATCTAGGCCAGACTCAATCAATTTTTTTGAATTCGTTTCAGTCAAATTTGTTGCATTAGTATTAATAATCGTCTCTAAAATACCCTTTTTTTTTGCATAACTTATATATTCATAAATTTTTGGATTTAATAAAGGCTCACCTCTCCAATTAAATTTCATACTTGGAACACCTAGATCTGCAGCTTGATCAATCAAATTGTAACAGAGTTTTTCATCTATTATTTTGTCAGGTGTTACTACAAACTCCCTATAACAAAAGGGACAAGCTAAATCGCAAATCGAAGCAACTTCAATATCAACACACAAAGGAATAATTTTTTTTCTAGTCATTTCTGATCCTAAAAGTTTTTTTTCAATACAGCTTTTAGGTTGCTGACTCCAGTTTTGTCTATACTTTCTAAATTTATCTTTAAAATCTTCTAACAATTGAACAGTTGTATTTTTTTTTGATGCATGCTTGTATGAAAGATTATGTTGCATGTTGGAGATCATATACTCATCTTTATCAATACTTTTTTTGTTATTTTTTAAGTAAACTGAGCCTTTTAAAATCTCATTTTTTTTAATTGTAAAATTTTCTTGTTTACTCATAGATTATCTTTACTCCTTTTGAATTTAGGATCAGTATTTATACCTTCTTTTACTTTATGACCTTTGATTTTATAAATGTAAATATTTAGCATAAATTTTTTTTTTTTTGACTTTCATCCTTTGTAATATATTTGAAGAAATTATCTTTGATAATTCTTGATAGTTTACTAATATTATTATCAATATTTCCTGTGAATAAATTTTGATTAACTATTTTTATCGCATTTTGTGTTTTTTTTTCTAACCACCATTTTTGTGGGTTATCACTTATTTTATATAAATGTGACACAAGTTCATTCTCATTTGTAATAAGGATTTTTGCTTTTTTTAATTTTTGATAAATTTGTGAATATTGTTTTTTAACAGGCCAAAATTCATTGATAAATAAAATAGTGGGTACATTATAATCTATAAAGTCTAATGTTACAGTGTCAGGATATGTGACTATAGAAAGTTTGACTCTATGAATTAATTTCTTAATTGGCTGGTTATTCCGAAAAGAGTAGTCTTTCTTATTTATTTGAAAATTATCATTTATTCTCTTGTAATAGTCCCAGCCATTATCATCTCCCTCTCTAAATATTATTTGTTTTGAAATATGATTAGGTATTTTATTTAAAATTTTTTTCATTGACTCAACTATAAATAAATTTTGTTCACCTATTGGGTGACTACCAACATTTGTTCTAAACCTTAGAAATTGATTTAAAACTATTAAAATTTTATCCTTTTTTTTAATAGTTGGAAAAGTCAATCTTTTTTTTGATATTCTTGGAATTTGAAGAATATTTTTTTTATTACTAAAATTTTTTCTATCAAAAAAAGTTAAATATAGATCTGAAATAACTGCGGGAAATTTATAAATAAATTGATTTCTTACTGGCAAAAAACCACCATGATCAATAGTAATTAATTTTGATTTATTTTGTCTAATTTCTGAAATCCAAATCTTAACGATATCATTTCTCCAAAAATTATATCCTGAGATATAACATATTTTTTTTGTTGGTAATTTTTTTTTAATTTCTAAAATTATATCTTTATAGTTTTCAACTAAAGATTTTGGTATATCGTCTATAATATTTTCGATTATAAATTTTTCAAACTTATTTTTTGTTAAAAATTTTAGCTTTATTTTATTCCTTAAGGTTTGATTAAATTTTTTATATTTGTAATTATAAATATCTTTTTCATTTATTTTAAAAGGAAAAGATTTCAAAAGAAAACATAGCTTAATAAAATTCTTAAAAGAAAATACTTCATCAAAATAAAAAGTATTGTATTTTAAAATTTTTTTAAAAAAAAATTTTCTTATTTTTTTTGAGGAAACAGTATTTTTTTTCTTGTTGAAAAAATTATGGGTTTTATAATCTTTTTTTATAAAATTACTAAAATTATTAAATTTTAAAATTTTTTGAATTATCAAATGATTATATAAATCAGATGAACAAATTTCAAAAAAATTAAGAGTAGTTTCTATTTCAATATTTTTTTTTAAACCTATAAATATTGATGAAAATTTTCTTTTATCATAAAGAAATAAAAGTTTTTCTACACATCTCCATTTTTCTAGATTGAAACTTATATAATTATAAATCCAAAATAATAATAAAACCTCCCAATATTTTTTTTCTTTTTTTACCTCATGTAATTCATTTAAGCTTTTATACAATTTGTCAAAAATTAAGTAACTTAATTTTTCTACGTATCTTTCATCATAGTTTTGTTTTTTTTTATCTAACCAAGGATGTTCTATAGTGTTATGATTGTTATAGTTATTTCTAAATTGTTTATATCTTTTTGAAAATTCATTAAGAAAAATGATATTTTTTGAATTTACTTCTTTGTTAAAAAAATGCGTTGTAATAAGTAAATTATTTATTTGATTTTTCATGAATTATTTTTAATTTTTAATTAGCAATTTCTTTCTAGTGCTTTCAGATTTTAAATTATAAAATTTTTTATATTTTTTATAGTTACTCATATTTAATTTAGCAGTAATATTTCTAATCCTGGAGTTTAACTCATTCATTATTATTCCTTTATTTGTCATTTCCTTTTTTTTTCTAAAAATGAATCTTAATGAGTACCTTGGATGTTTAGAAAGATTAAATTCACTACCATGTAACAGACATCCATGCCAAATCCATGCATCACCACTTTTCCCTAGTAAAATTTTTTTCTTGGAAGTTATTTTTTTTTTTCCAGAATAATAAACATAATGATTTTTTTTTTTCAAAATTTTATGAGGAAATATCTGTGACCCACCAAAATGTGAGCCAGTTAATAAATTTAGTGGTGACATTTTTTTTGTTACTTTATCTAGATACACATAAACTGTAACAAAATCTGATGGTTCGTTTTTAAAATCAATTAAATCCATGTGATAATCAATCCCATTAAAATATCTTATTGATTTGTATTTTTCTTTGATAAATGGGTTCAAATTTGGACTATTTAGTATCATTTTTTCTTTAATCCATTCTGGTAAATAGTGCAATGGAACACCACATATTACTCTAGAGGCATACAAATAGTAATTTCTTCCCAATATAGCTTCTAATATATTTTTAAATTTTTTATTTTTAATTAAAAAATCAAGATCTAATTTATTTACAAAATTTTTTTTATGTTGTTTTTTATTTTGATTTAAAAACTCGTTTTTTGACAAAAAAATTTTTTTTAAATTAAAAGCTTTCTTCAGTTTATTTGATGTATTTTTACATTTTCGACGATTAAATAAATTAGTACACTCTATATACCCATCCTTAATAAATTTTTCTTTATCTTTATATGTGATCATTTTTTATTAAAAAAATCTTTATTATATTTTTTTATTTCTTTAATATTTAAAAAATGAGGATTTTTATCTGAACTGTATTCGAAATCTGATTTAACTTTTTTACTTTTTTGTCCAATGGCATTGGTAAAGGAAGATTTTAACTTATATTTTTTAAGAGATGGTAATATAACAAAATGATCTTTAAACTTAAAAGTTAAATCATGAGTTTCATTTGGACACATAAGTTCATGTAACTTTTCTCCAGGCCTAATACCTGTAATTTTAATTTTTTTAGTAGGTGACATAACTTTTGCTAGATCAATAATTCTGACAGAAGGAATTATAGGAACAAATATCTCTCCTCCTTTCATTCTTTTAAAAGAATTTGCAACAAAATTAGCTCCTTCTTTTAAAGTTATCCAAAACCTTGTCATTCTTTTATCAGTTACAGTTAAATTTTTTTTATTATTTATAAGTTCTTGAAACAGAGGAACCACAGAACCTCTTGATCCTAAAACATTTCCGTATCTAACTACTGAAAAACTTGTATTTTGATTACCTACAATATTGTTTGCTGCTATAAATATTTTATCAGATGCTAACTTTGTAGCACCATATAGATTAATTGGGTTTGCAGCTTTATCTGTTGACAGGGCAATAATTTTTTTAACCTTCTGATTTATTGAAGCATGAATTATATTTTCTGCCCCCTGTATATTAGTTTTAACATATTCCATCGGGTTATACTCTGCTGCTGGAACTTGTTTTAATGCAGCTGCATGAATTACATAATCAACATCTTTCATCGCCATGGTTAATCTATCCTTATCCCTAACATCACCAAGTAAAAATCTAAGGTTAGGATATTTATCTGGACTAAATCTATTTTGCATTAAAAATTGTTTATATTCATCTCTAGAAAAAATTATAATTTTTTTAGGCTTATAATTTTTTAAAAGTAATCTAGTAAATTCATGCCCAAATGAACCAGTTCCTCCAGATATTAAAATATTTTTATTATTAAACATAATTTATTTTTTTTTTGTTTCTTTTTTTAAGTAAATAAACTCTTTTTTTAATTCATCATACTCTTCCATTTTTTTTTTCATAAAATTAATAGTCAGTTTTGCTCTATGACTTATACCTCTTGGAGTTAACACATAGATATAATTAAATTTATTCTCATTTGATTTAAAATTTTCTATTTTTACAAATCCTTTATTTATTAAAGCATTGAGACAATAATTTAATTTACCTAAACTTAAGCCAGATTTAGCTGCTAATTTTCTTTGAGAAGATTTAGGGTATTTATTAATATTTTTTAATATTTCAAAATGATCTTCATTTTTAGGCATAACTAGTATTTAGTATATTGTTCATTCAATGAACAGTAAAGCATATTTTATATTTAATTAATTTAAATCAATTTTAAGGATTTTTGAGACTTTTTTTGATATGAATTAGTTAAATGAAAAATAATTTTGATTATCAGTGGCCACAATGCTTTTTAAAAGAACATAGTTTTTCTTTAAATGACTCTAAAAAATCAACTACTAAACTCATTAATTTTATTGAGAATTTCTTTTATGATAAATTTAAATCACCAGTAATAGTTTTTCCTTCAGCTAGATCTTGTATTGGTGCAATTTTGGAGTTTGAAAAATTAAATAGAAATGATGAAGTTTACGTAAGTAAGTGGGTTTCTAATTGTATATTTAGTTCTATTGGATTTTATAGTAATCCTACAGTGAACTTTATAAAACCAAAAGTAGTTTTAGCAAATAATAATTGGGGCTTAATTCAAAAATTCAAATTTTCCTCAAAAAAAAATACAATTATTATAGATGACTCATGCGATAGTTTAATAAATGATAATAAGGATCTATACCCCAACAAATCTAAATATGAAATTTTTTCACTTCCTAAACTAATAGGAAGTATTGCTGGTGGTTTAGTTATTACTAAAAATAAAAAATTTTATAAATTTTGTAAAAAAAGACAAAAAAAAAATAAAAAACTTGGGATTACACAATCTTATTTAAAATTTAAAGAAACAAAAAAAAATTATGATTATGATTATAGATATAAAGAGGTTACTAATAGCTTCCTAGAATATAATACTGCTAATAATATTATTAAAAATCTAAAAAATTATGAGATTAACAAAAACACAATCGATAAAAGACTTGGATTAATACGTAAGTATTTCAAAATTAAAAGTAAATATAAAAGGTATGGTCCGGTATTATTGATTGAAATAAAAAACGATAAAAAAAAAAGTAAACTAAATAAATTGTTTATGTTTCGCCACAAAATAACTAACTATAAAAAAAATATTTCAAAACAATATTTGTTATTTCCATTACATTTCAAAATTACTGATAAAATGTTTAACAACAATTTAAAAAGTATTTTAAATTTTAAAAGAAATCTAAAAATTTAGAAATAATTTAATTTAAAGTTTAATATTAAAAAAACTTTTTGGATACATTTCAGAACCATATTTTTCTTTAAATTCTGATATAGAGATTTCTTTTTGTGAAAAATTTTGATTAGCTACTTTATAATTTTCACCTAGCTCATAATATTTGAATCCTTTTTTTTTAAAATAAAGAATTGCATTCCATTCTAAAAAATGTCGAGGCATAAATTTTTTTTCAAAATCTCTGTCATTTACTTGAGACCATCCCCATGAAAATTTCTTATACAAACCACAGTATAAATATGAAATTTCTGAACTATTTGTACTACAAGAAAATAATATTCCCATATTAGACAATATATTATTCAACATTATATCCCAGGTTTTATCAGGTCTTGTTTTTTTTCCTGCTGATTTGAAATGTAAAAATTTAAATTCTTCAAATTTTTTTTTTAACAGTTCAAAATTGTCTCCATTAAAAATATTAAATTTCAATTTTTTACTCGATCTTAAAATATTGCGTTTATGATACTTACTTAAATTGAAATTTAATTCTTCGACGGTTAAGCTTAAATTAACTACAAAAGTATTAATTACTAAATCTTTTTTGGAAAATTGTATTAATTCAAACTGATTTTTAGAACTAATTTCTGGTTTTGAATCACTTGTAACAATTGGATGATTAAAAAAATTTATTTCTTTAATATTTTTATCAAAATTTTTTATGTAATTAATTATTAGTTTCAAAAATTTCCTTTTTAAAGAAGGTCGCAATTTTTTTAAAAATATTGGTGATGGACAGTAACCAAAATCATACCCATAAAATAAAACTTTTTTTGATTTGTTTGCAGCCAATATTACTGCTGCAACAAAATTATTTTCGTATTTTACTAGAAATGAATGATTGTTAATTTTACTAAACGCACAATAATAATTTATGAAATTGGCATTATACAGATGAGTGTGTCCATCCATTTTTTCAATTGAATTATTCCATTCTTTGTGGGAAATTTCTACAAAAGGGATGAACTTACAGTTCATATTTATATTTTTAAATTCTTGACTAATTTAAGCAAATGTTCAATTATTGAACATAATATCATTATAATAATAAGTCAAGTTCAATGAATTTAATAACTTATAATAAACAATATTTAAACAATTCTGATAAGGGTGCAGTTAAAAATGTTCTTAATCAAAAATTACTAACTAATGGACTTAGTGTTCAAAAATTTGAAAAAAAACTTAAAAATTTTCTAGATGTAAAATATTGTACAACTTGCGTTAATGGTACCGCAGGATTACATCTTGCATTTGAAGCCTTAGACTTAAAACAAAACGATATAATCATAATGCCTATAATAAATTTTATATCTTCTTTTAGTATGGCTAGGTTATACAATCTCAAAATATACTTTGCTGATGTTGAAAAAAAAACAGGTCAATTATCACCAGAAACTTTAATACATTGTATTAAAAAAAATAAAATAAAAAATATTAAAGCAATAATCAATATGTATATGGGTGGTTATCCAGAAAACATTCTAAATTTTCAAAAACTTAAAAAAAAATATGGTTTTTATATTATTGAGGATGCCTGTCATGCATTTGGCTCTGCTTACAAATATAAAGATAAATTTACTAAGATTGGATCATGCAAGCATTCTGATATTTGTGTTTTTTCATACCATCCAGTAAAAACTATAACTACTGGTGAAGGTGGCTCTGTTAGTACCAATAACTTTAAATTTTATAAGAGGATGATTGAGTTTAAAAATCACAATATAATTAGAAAAAATAAATATTGGGATTATGATATTTCTAAATTAGCATTTAATTATAGATTGAGTGATTTAAATTGTGCTTTAGGATTGAGTCAAATAAAAAAAATTAATTTTTTCTTAAAAAAAAGAAAAGAGATATTTGAAGAATATAATAAACAATTAAGTAAAAATAATACCAACATACAAATGATTAAATATGATAAAAAAACAAAACCAAGTTTCCATCTTGGTTTAATAGATCTTAAACTAAAAAAAAAAAATAAAGAAACTTTTATAAAATACCTTAATAGAAATAATATTTATCCTCAATATCACTATAAACCTTTAAACCTATTCAAATGCAACAGAAGATTAAATCTTAAATTAAACAAATTTGAAGGAGCAGAATATTATTTTAAAAATTTTATTTCATTACCTATTTATGTAAATTTAAAAAAAACTGAAATAAAAAAAATTTGTAAAGTAATTTCAAATTTTTATAATAATTAATCTCTCCAATTACGAGGGTCTATAATATTAGTATTCAAACTAGATATATCTTTTAAATAATTAAACTTTTTATTAAATGAATAACCTAAAATTTCTTTTAGTTGTTTATAGTTATCAACACCTATAATTATTTTATTTACCAATCTATTTTTTAGTACAAAATGAATACATAAATATTTAGAATTAATTTTATATTTGTTTACTATTTTTTTAAAATTTTTTACTTCAGGACTTTTTGTTATACGATTTTTATAATTAGATATAAGTGCTCCTTGTAAAAAAATTGACCTCACGTGAATTGAAATATTTTTTTTTTTTAATACCTTAAAATAATTCTCAAATCTTCGATCGAGTATAGAATAAGGAACTTGTACAACATCAATTTTAAAATTTTTGATAATTTTTTTAAGTAAAAACAGATCATATATTGAAACTCCAATTTTTTTAAAAAACTTCTTTTTTTTGAGATTCATAAGAACGTTAAACATTTTTCTTCCATTTTTTAAAAATAGATTTTCAGGATCATGAATATAAATTGTATTTATTGATTTTTTTTTCTTGATTTTATACTTATTTATTAAATCTAGTAATTCATTTTCATTTTGTTTTTTTTTATTTAGAACAATCTTTGTATCAATTCTAAGATTGAATTTTCTTAAAATATCAAAATTAACTCCATAACTTTCTGCTGTGTCAATCTGATTTAAATTATTTTTAATATAAAATTCAAATACTTTATTGATATTTTTAGTAGTAATTCTTTTTTTTTTAATATTATTAATACCATAAGGATAGCCAAATTGTGCTGTTCCCAAAATTAATTTTTTTTTAAGGTTAGATCGATATTTTTTACTACTCATTCTTATTTGACAATTTTAATAAATTTATTGATATAATGTTCTTTAATCATTAAAGAATATCAATAATAAAACTATATTTAAATATGATTAATAGATTATTAATAATACCAGCTAGAGGTAATTCAAAGAGAATTCCACAAAAAAATATTAAATTATTTTACAACAAGCCTATAATTAGCTACGCAATTAATATAGCAAAAAAAAGTAAACTTTTTTCTAAGATACATATTTCAACAGAGTCTAACAAAGTTTTTAAAGTTGTAAAAAAGTTAGGATTTAAAATTGATTTTATGAGGCCAAAAAAACTATCTGGTGACAAAACTCCAACAATAGATGTTCTCAAATATGTTCATAACATATATCTATCGAAAGGGGAAAATTATGATGAAATTTGGACTCTTTCACCTTGTTCACCTTTGTTGATTGTTGATGATCTAAAAAATGCATCTAAAGTTTCAAAAAAAAATAAAAAAAGAATTACATTAGCTATTACAAAATCAAATATTCCAATTCATTGGGCTCTACAAAAAGATAATAAAAATAATTTAAAACCAATATTTAAAAAAAAATTATTTCAAAGATCACAAGATTTTAAAAAAACATTTTTTGATGCTGGTGCTTTTGCTATTTTTCCAAAAAAATTTCTTATTAAGAATATTAAAAATTTGGAAAATATGTTTATTGGTTTTGATTTGCCGAGTGAAAGATCAGTGGATATTGATGATATTGAAAGCTGGAAATTTGCTGAATATTTATATAAAGCTAGTATTGTGAAAAAAAATTAAGATGAATAAAAAAGTAAAAAAAATATTTAAAGACATTGAAAGTCTAAGAAGTAAAAATAATAAGAATTGGATGGATTTGTTAAAGTTATCTTATGAGAGTCAGCCAAAAAAAACTCTTAAAATTATTTCCCAAATTTTAGATAAAGACCAAAGATTAATATCCCTTGCAAAAAAATTGAAAAAATTTTCTTAAAAATTTGAAATGTACGAATATAAAATAGAAAAAACTTTAGCTCATTGCTTTTCAAAAAAAAATTTACTCCTCTGGTCAAAAAATGGATAAAAAAATTTATAAACTTTATAGTAAATTGTGCAAAAATTATGGCAATACACCTAGTGCTGTAATGGCTAGAGATACTAATCAGCAAAATTTAAGATTTAAAGAGCTTATAAATATTATTGATTTAAAAAAGCGAGATAAAGTTCTAGATGTTGGGTGTGGATTAGGGGATCTTGCAAGATATTTAAGAAAAAATAAATTTAATGGCCAATATCTTGGTGTAGATTTTATAGATGGATTTATTAAAATAGCAAAAAAGCAATATGGGAATAATAAAACAAAATTTTTAAGATTAGATATTGAAAATAAGAATTTACCAAAAAAATATGATTGGTTATTTTTATCTGGACTTTTTAATAATAAAAAAAAGGATGCAGATAAATTCATGTTTAAAATTTTAAGAAAAATGTTTAAAAGCTCAGAAAAAGGAATTGTTTTTAATAGTTTAAGTAAATATGTTGATTATGAGGACAACCATCTTTTTTACACTTATCCAGATAAGATTTTTCAATTTTGTGTAAAAAATTTATCTAAGTATGCAATACTAAAAACTAATTACCAATTAAGGAAAAATATAATTCCATTTGAATATACAATTGCTGTCTTTAAAAAATGATTATCAAAGTAAATAAAAAAATAATATCAAATAAAACTAAGCCTTTTATAGTCGCAGAAATTTCTGCTAACCATAAAAATTCACTTAAAAATACATTCAAATTAATAAAAGCTGCTGCTAAAGCAAAAGTTGATGCTGTAAAATTTCAAACGTTCAATTTAGATGACATGACCCTTAAAATAAATAAAAAAGAATTTTTAATTAAAAAAAAATTTAAGACAAAAAATTGGAACAATAGAACTTTACACAGTATCTATAAAGAGGCCCAATTTCCTTTTGAATGGCATAAAAAAGTTTTTAAAGAGGCAAAAAGGTTAGGATTAGTTGTATTCAGCTCAGTATTTGACGAAAAATCTTTGTTTTTTTTAGAGAAACTTAATGTTCCAATGTACAAGATAGCCTCATTAGAAAGTTTACATTTCCCATTAATTGAAAAAGTAGCAAAAACAAAAAAACCAATAATCATTTCAACTGGAACTTTATCAATGAATGAAATTAAAAGATTAATTCAATTTTTAAAAAAAATAAAATGTAAGAAATTTATAATTCTTCATTGTGTAACAGAATACCCAGCTAATTATAGAAATGTTAACCTCAAAACTATTACATATTTAAAAAAATTTAATTGTCTGGTGGGATATTCAGATCATACAAAAGGAATTGGTGTTTCAATTAGTTCAATAAACTATGGGGCATGTCTAATAGAAAAACATTTCATGCTTACAAACAAAAAATCTTTAGACTCAGAGTTTTCATCAGATCATTTGGAGATGGAAAAATTAGTTAAAGAAATTAACAATTCTTGGCATGCAATAGGAGCTGTAAAAAATGATATTTCTAAATCAGAAAAAATTTATAGGAAATATAGAAGGTCTATTTATTCCATTAAAAATATTAAAAAAGGGAACAAATTATCAGAAGAAAACATAAGAATTATCAGGCCTGGTTTAGGAATGGAGCCAAGATTTATTTCAAAAGTTTTAAACAAAAAAGCTAAAATATTTATCAAAAAAGGTACACCAATCAATTCAAAAATAATCTCAAATTAACTTTATATTTTTTTTTCGACCAGCACGAATTATATCCATTGAGTTGTTTCCTTCATTAAGAATTAAATCTAATATAGATAAATGATCTTTAAAAGGTTCATGTAGTTGTCTATATTTTAAACATTCATAATTGTGAATATAAACATTGATACCTTCAGCAAAAAATTTTTTTTTATCTTCTAATAAATATTCTTTTGCACCAATAGTCGATAAATAATCATTTTGATTATTATGTTTACAAATTTCAATTAATTTTTCACTTTTTTTTTTTTTAATCTTAAGTTCAGAGGAATAAATAATTTTTTTCTTTATTCCTAGTATTTGAAGACAAAGTTTAATTAAATTTGTGTTTAAATAACAAAGATTTTTAGTCTCCACACATTCAATAAATAATTTTATAAATAAAGGTGAATACTTATCAAAATATTTTGCTTTTGAATAATTTGTATTTAAAAAATTAACAAATTTATTTGTTATTTTTTTAGAGTTAAAAATCAATATTTCATTTATCAAACCTTCATTATTAGATAACACTGGGATTGAGAATAATTCAAATCCATTTTGTGTTTTGAATTGATTTCTTTGCTGCCAGCTTTGTTTTTCAAATTTTGCATCATCTAAAATAACAAAGAGATCTGACTGATCGATTAAATCAAAATATCCAATCCAGGGTAAAAAAGTTGGTTGACTTATAAATATCATGTTGTGACAATTATATAATGAAAATAAAACAATGACACTCTATAATAATTTTTGATATTAGTTAAACTTCTAAAACATGAAAAAAAAAATAAAAGATATTAGTATAATTGGTGGAGGAATTTCTGGTTGCGTTTCTGCATTTTTGTTATCTAAAAAAGGGTATAATGTAACTTTGTTTGAGAAAAAAAATGCTTTGGGTGGTTCGACGAGAGATATCTCAGACAAAAATGATATTTTTTATAATGGACCCCACTATTTTGAAGAAAAATTTTTTTGGTTTAAAGAATTAAAAAAACTGAATATATTTAAAAATTATTTTTATAGCTTTAGTGGAAATTATAAAAATAAAGAAAAATACCATAATATAAATAAGGTTTATTGTGATATTTTTGGTGAAAGCTTAATACATAATAATTTTCCTCATCCAGTAACAAAAAAGAAATTTACTAAATTAAAAGATTTTAATGAATTTAACTCTTTGGAAAATAGAATTGATATTTATCAAAGCAATATTCAAAAACCACTTAAAAAATGGTGTAAAAATTTTACAAATAAACTAAATAATTTAAGTGGAGAGTGTTCGTCGATTTTATCTATCTCTAGAATTTTTTTTCAAAAAGATATAAAAAAAATTACTAAATTAAAAATTCAAAGTAATAATGCTGATATGCTACTTGGAGTCCCACAAATAGATTATAAGGGTAAATATTTTGTTCCCAAAAAAGGGTATGATAGTTTTTTTTTAGAATTTACAAAATTTTTAAAAAAAGATGTTAAAATTTTTTTAAATTCAAAAATAGATATTAAAGTTAATGACTCTCACAATTTAAACCTTTATAATAGGTCTAAATTGATTGAAAATGACAAAATAATTTGGGCATGCAATCCAGTACCATTGATTAAAGAGTTTGGAATAGATCCTTTAGATAATGAAGTTCTAAAAGTAAAAATATTTAGTTCTAATATAACTTTTTTAAACAAATCTCATAAAAAAAATTTTTATATTCAAGTTTTTTCTAAAAATACTAATATTTTTAGAATTTATTTTTATAAAATCAATAATAGGTCTAAAATCAGTATTGAAACTTTTTTCAATAAAGAACAAAGTAAATTAGATGTTGTTTTTTTAAAAACTATTTTAGATAAATTTAAAATCGATATTAAAATTGATACAGTATTTTGCGAAAAAAAAGAAATAAGGCATGTTTTAGTTACCAGTAATGATTTAAATAAATTTAAAAATTTTGAAAAAAAAATTATAAATAGCAATATTATTACTGGAGGATGGCATTTATTTAGTAGAGAAAAAAAAATAAATCATATTATAAATAAATTAGATTTTTATGAATAAAACTGGACAAAAATTATACTCGAAGGCAAAAAAAATTATTTTGGGCGGCAATATGCTGTTATCAAAAAGACCTGAACTAACCTTACCGAATTTCTGGCCAACATATTATTCAAAAGCAAAAGGAATTTTTGTTTGGGATTTAGATAATAGAAAATATAAAGATATGATTTGTTTTGTTGGGCAAAATATTTTGGGTTATGCTGATAAAGCTCTGGACAGCTTTGTCCTCAAAAAAGCAGCTAAAGGCAATATGAGTTCTTTAAATTGTCCTGAAGAAGTTGAATTAGCAAATCAACTTATAAAGTTACATCCTTGGTCAGGTATGGCTAAATTTGCGAGATCGGGTGGTGAAGCAAATGCTATGGCCATAAGAATAGCAAGGGCAGCCAGTAAAAAAGATCATGTTGCCATATGTGGTTATCATGGATGGCATGACTGGTATTTATCAATCAATTTAACTGGTAAAGATGAGCTTAAAAATCATCTTTTGCCTGGTCTTTACCCATCAGGTGTTCCAAAGAGTCTAAAAAATACAGTCCATCCATTTAACTATGGTGATTTTAACAATTTAAAAAAAATCAGCAAAAAATATAGTCTAGCGGCAATCAAACTAGAAGTTGGACGATCTAGCTTGCCAGATAAAAAATTCTTAAAAAAAGTTAGGCAATTTGCAACAAAAAATAAAATTATTTTAATTTTTGATGAGTGCACCTCAGGTTTTAGAAGAAATCTTGGTGGTTTACACATGACACAAAAAATTTACCCCGATATATGTATGTTTGGTAAGGCTTTGGGGAATGGATATGCAATTACTTCTGTAATAGGAAAAAAATCAATTATGAGTAAAGCCAATGATAGTTTTATTAGTAGTACTTTTTGGACAGAAAGAATTGGTTTTTTAGCAGGCATAAAAACTATTGAGTTAATGAGAAAAATAAAAAGTTGGAAAATTATTATTAAAAATGGAAAATATCTTATTAAAAAATTAAAAGAATTAGCAAAAAAATATCATTTAGATATTAAAATAGGTGGTATAGAATCCATTGTTTTTTATTCTTTTGTGTCAAAAAATAACTTAAAATATAAAACCTTTATTAGTCAAGAAATGTTAAAGAAAAATTATTTAGCGAGCAATATTACTTATTTAACGATTCATCACAAAAAAAAAGTAATTGATGATTATATTAAAAACCTTGATCCAATATTTTCAAAAATAAAATTATTCGAAGAAAAAAAAGATAATGTTTTAAAATATTTAAAAGGTCCAGTCTGTCATGATACTTTTAAAAGATTAACAGACTAAAATACTTTTTTTTATTAAAAAAATTCATCAACTCTAGAAAAAACAAAAGGTTCTTGAGAAAAAGACTTCTGATCTCTTTGAGTATAAGGGGATTGAGATTCAATTCCTAATAAAGTTTTCATTAGTTTAAATGAAACTGGTTTAGCAATTTTTTTTTTAAAATATTTTTTTTCTCTTACAACAAATTTATTTTTTATTGTGTCAATATTAGTTATTCGAGCTACATGTCCACCATAAAAACAATCACGTAATTTCACACTCATATCAAATCCATTATCTTTACTAAGCAAAATATGTCTTGGTGAAATAAAAAATACTAATTTGTTTAATCTTAAAAAATTCGCTAAGTCTATTAACAAGTTTTTAACATTAACACTTTTTTTAAAAGATATTTCATGAATGTTGGTTTGATTGAGAATTATATATCCCACAAGCTGTTTTTTTTTACAAATACTGAGTATTGAAAAATTATAATTTTTTAAATTTTTAATAATAAATTTCCATTTTTTTTCATCTCTTAAAATTCTTCCAAAAACATTTTGATATGAAATGTTATAAAATTTTTTAAATTCTGGTAAAAATTTACTTGGTTTAAAATTAAATATTGTTTTTTTTGAATAATTCCCAATTTTTTTTAATTCATCAATTTCATTAAATTCAAGTTGCGAGTAACTACCAATACCATAAAAATCTTTTTTTAAATAAAATCCATTGACCTTTTTACGTGCACAAGCAACTAATAAATCATACTTTTTTTCTTCAGCAATTTTAATTGAATAATCAATTAATCTATTAGATATTTTTAAATCTCTAAATTTTGATTTAACAAATATTTCACTTATACCTAAACATTTATAAGTTTGTTTAAGTCTTTTAATGTTAAAAGATGACGTTCTTAAACCTCCTACAATTTCATTGCCTTTCTTAGCTAATATTAAATTCTTGAATTTAAATTTTGGATCTGAAAACCACTTGTGTTCCCAGATTTTGATATCTTTTTTTTTAAAACCTTTTGGATAAAAGCTCGAAATACAGCATAAAATTGCCTTCTTACATTCTAGCAAAGACTTAGCTCTCACTAATTCAATATCTTGAACAATGATAATGTTTTTTTTCATCTATTTAACCTTTTAAGCAAAAACTTAATGCTTTAACAAAACATTTTGTTCTTTAAAATTATTAAAGTAACACATATTATGAAAAATTGGTGTTATTGATGAATATTCAGTTCAATAAAAATTTAAATTAAAGTTTCTATATCTTAAATTTATAAGTATTAAAAAATTTTTTTCAGTGCATAAATCAAGCCAATTGAGCTATTAGTACTGGTCAGCTGCACGCATTACTGCGCTTCCACATCCAGCCTATCAACGTGG
>Ga0209631_10000342_pt1 | contig 62126 bp, 52 predicted proteins | sample COG_08_FD_184752 | JGI IMG/M metagenome (GOLD analysis project Ga0209631, IMG submission 184752) | Pelagic Microbial community sample from North Sea - COGITO 998_met_08 (SPAdes) (version 2) | ecosystem: Environmental > Aquatic > Marine > Neritic zone/Coastal water | place: Helgoland, sampling... | reverse complement strand
GCTTTCTCTTAACTCTAACTTAGAAGCCTTAAGTTTTATAAATTTTTCTAAAGATTTTCTACTATAAGCATAAATTCCAATATGATGGTATAAAGGGCCATCTCCATAAGGAATAGATGCTCTTGAAAAATATAACGCCTTTCCATATGTATTATCATTATTTATAGCTATAGCAACTTTGACCACATTAGGATTTTTTTTTTCACTTTCATCTTTAATTTCATTAGCTAAAGTTAATATATCAGAATTTATAGAGTGCTTTAAGTTTACTAAATTATTTATGGCTTGAGAAGAAATCGTTGGCATATCACCTTGTAAATTAATTATTGTTTTTACTTTTTTGAGAGGATCAACTTTTGTTAATGCTTCATAGATACGATCAGTTCCAGAAATATGTTTAGCACTGGTATTAACAACATCAATATCATAAGATTTAGCAACTTCATATATCTCCTTATCGCAACAAGCTATTAGCACATCACCTGCATTTGATTCTTTAGCTTTAATTGCTACTCTAATTACCATGGGAATCCCTTCCATATCTAAAAGAGGCTTTCCAGGTAATCTTGTTGATTTCATTCTACTAGGTATTATAATTAAAGGTTTTTTCATTATTAATATTCTACTTGATAATTTTATTACAATAACATATGTCAATATTAGAAGTTAAACTTGAAAAGTATACATATTTAAATATTAAATGAAAGAGCATAATTTAATGTCCAGTTTTGAAATCAATAAGATAATGGGATCAATCTTTTCAATTATTTTAGTCCTTTTAGCAATTAAAAATTTAAGTAATGTCTTATATATAGAAGACAACACTTCTCATCATACTACAAAGACAGAAAACAATAAAAATGTAGAAGTAAAAGTTAAACTTGAATCAGATACAATTATTACAGATATAGAAGAAAGATTAAAAACTGCTGACCTTGCTGCTGGTAAATTATTAATAAAAAAATGTGTCGCCTGCCATTCCTTTAAAGTGGATGGCCCTAATAAAATTGGACCAAACTTATCAAATATATATTTGCGACAAATAGCTTCATTAGAAAATTTTAAATATTCTAAAGCCTTACTTAATATTAAAGGGCCGTGGAATAATAAAAACTTAGATAATTTTTTGTTGAATCCTAAAAAATGGGTGCCTGGAACGCAAATGAGCTTTGTTGGTATAAAAAAAGATAATGATCGTGCTAATATAATTAAATACTTGCAAAGCCTTTAGTAGATAAATTATACAAATAGTATGTTTTTATTAAATACATCTATTTTAATTAATATAAAGATTTTAATAAGTATATTCTTTATAATTAATATTGCTAACGCAAAGGATGAATATAATTACAAGCATGCAATTTCAGTATTTGATAAAATTAAGTATAATGAAGACTTTAAGCACTTTGATTATATAAATCCATCCGCACCCAAAGGAGGTATAATTAGACTTGCAGAAAGAGGAACCTTTGATTCCTTGAATCAATTTGTTTTAAAAGGGGTTCCAGCAGTTGGATTAGATAGTATTTATGAAAGCTTGTTAGTTACTTCATTAGATGAACCCTTCACTGCATATGGACTACTTGCAAAGTACCTAAAGGTTTCTTCTGATAAATCTTCTATTACTTTTTATATGCACAAAAATGCAAGATGGCATGATAATATGCCTATTACTGCAAATGATGTTAAATGGACATTTGAAACTATTCTAGAAAAAGGGCATCCTTCTTACAAGTCTTACTACTCTGATATTAAAAGTATTGAAGTAATTGACTCATATACAATTAAATTTAATTTTAAAAATATAAAAAATCGTGAATTACCTATTATTATTGGCCAAATGAAAATTCTGCCTAAACATTTTTGGAAAGATAAAAATTTTAATTCTTCTGGTTTTCTTATTCCATTAGGTTCTGGCCCTTATAAAATAAAAAAAGTAAATTCTGGTAAAAATATTATATACCAAAGAATTAAAGAACATTGGGCTAAGAATCATGCAGTTTATGTAGGTCAAAATAATTTTGATATTATTCATTACGATTACTATAGAGATAGTAACGTTATGATAGAAGCACTTAAAGCTAAAGAATATGATTTTAGATCTGAAAATATTTCTAAAGAATGGGCAAATTCCTATAATAGTTTAAAAGAAAATACTTCTTTTATTAAGGAGGAACTAGACCATTCTTTACCACAAGGAATGCAAGCTTTTGTTTATAATACCAGAAAGGAGATTTTTAATAATATAAATATAAGAAAAGCCCTTTCTTTAGCTTTTGATTTTGAATGGACAAACAAAACATTATTTTATGGGCAGTATATTAGAACTAATTCCTATTTTTCGAATTCTGATTTAGCTTCTAGTGGCCTTCCCTCAAACCAAGAATTGAGAATACTTAATCAATATAAAGATATTATTCCTTCAGAAGTGTTTTCATCTATTTATAGCCCAGGACTAACAAATGGTTCAGGCAATAATAGAAAAAATTTACGTGAAGCTATTAGGATTCTTCAAGATGCTAATTATAAATTGGAGAATAATATTTTAAAAAATTCAGAAGGTATCGAAATAAAATTTGAAATATTATTGTTAAGTCCCGCTTTTGAAAGAATAGTTGCCCCATTTATTAAAAACTTAAGTAAACTAGGTGTAAAATCAAGTATAAGGATAGTTGATACCGCTCAGTATAAAAATAGATTAGATAATTATGATTTTGATATGGTAGTGATGTCTAGAGGCCAGAGCTTAAACCCAGGTAATGAGCAAAGAAACTATTGGTCTTCTCAAAGTGCAAATATAAATGGAAGTGCTAACTGGATAGGTATTAAAAATGAAGCTGTAGATGATCTAATAGAAAAAATTATTCAATCTTCTGATAGAAATGAGTTAATATTATACGCTAAGGTTTTAGACAGAGTTTTACTTCATAGCCACTATGTTATTCCCCATTGGCATATTAAAAAATGGAGATTAGCTTACTGGAATAAATTAAAAAGACCAAAAAATATACCTAAATATAATTTAGGGTTTCCTGAAACTTGGTGGTACAATCCTATAAATAATTAATAAAAATTTATATATAAAATGATATCTTATTTTCTTAGACGTTTAGTACTTATTATTCCTACATTATTTGGCATCATTTTGCTTAATTTTGTTATTATACAGTTTGCTCCAGGTGGGCCTGTAGAGAACACAATTGCAAAACTACAAGGTATAGATGTAGGTGCTACTGAACGAGTTTCAGGCGGCATGAAAGATGGTTTAGAGACACAAAATAACTTCATGTCTTCAAATAGTACATATGTAGGAGCGCAAGGTTTAGACCCAAGTATAATAGCAGAAATTGAAAAAATGTATGGTTTTGATAAACCTCCTCATATTAGATTTTATAAAATGATTAAAAGCTATTTAGTTTTTGATTTTGGTGATTCATTTTATCAAGATAGAAAAGTAATAGATATAGTTTTAGAAAAACTTCCTGTATCCATTTCTTTAGGGCTTTGGACAACTTTATTAATTTACTTAATTTCCATTCCATTAGGAGTATATAAAGCAGTAAATGATGGTAAAAAATTTGATGTATGGTCCAGCATAGTTGTAGTAATTGGAAATGCAATACCATCTTTTTTATTTGCGCTTTTATTAATAATACTTTTCGCTGGAGGCAGGTACTTCGATATTTTTCCACTAAGAGGTATAATATCCGACAATTGGAATGAATTAAATGCATTAGAAAAAATATTGGATTATATGTGGCATATTGCTTTACCTATATTTTCTCTAGTAATTGGAGGTTTTGCTAGCTTAACTATGCTTACTAAAAATTCTTTTCTAGATCAAATAAATCAACAATATGTTTTAACAGCCAGATCAAAAGGTAATACTGAAAATAGAATTCTATATGGTCATGTTTTTAGAAATGCAATGTTAATAATAATAGCAGGTTTTCCAACTGCCTTTATAGGTATATTATTTACAGGTGCTTTGTTAACAGAGATTATATTCTCTCTAGATGGCTTAGGTTTACTAGGCTTTGAAGCTGCCATAAATAGAGATTACCCTATAATGTTTGCAACATTATACGTCTTTACTTTACTAGGCCTTTTTATGAATATAATTGGAGATTTAGCTATGACTTTAGTTGACCCAAGAATAGATTTTGAAAAAAGATAATATACATAAAATGAATAATATAAACCAAAGAAAAATATATAATTTTAAAAAAAACAAAAGAGGTTTATATTCTTTATATTTTTTATTCATACTTTTATTTTTTACGTTACCTGCAGAATTCATCGCAAATGATAAACCTCTATTAATAAAATATAATAATGATTATTACTTTCCAATTTTACAAAATTATTCTGAAACAGTATTTGGAGGAGACTTTGAAACCCTAGCTGATTACAGAGATGATTATGTCATTGAACTCATAGAAAATAATGGATGGGCAATATGGCCATTAATTCCATTTAATCATCAAACTGTTAATTATAATTTACAAGAACCTGCTCCTTCCCCTCCAAGCTTTGAAAACCTTTTAGGAACAGATGATCAGGCAAGAGATGTGCTAGCTAGACTAATATATGGTTTTAGAATTTCTATTATTTTTGGAGCTTGCCTAACTTTTTTTTCTTCGATAATTGGTGTTATTTTTGGAGCAATTCAAGGATACCTAGGAGGAGTAATGGACCTATTAGGACAGAGATTTATAGAAATATGGAGTGGGATGCCTGTATTATATCTATTAATCATTGTTGGATCTATTATTACTCCCAACTTTTGGATGTTATTAATTCTTTTACTACTTTTTAGCTGGATGACTTTAGTTGGAGTAGTAAGGGCAGAATTCTTAAGAGCAAGAAATTTTGATTATGTAAAAGCTGCAAAATGTCTGGGAATGTCTCATTATAGAATTATAATGAGACACCTATTACCGAATGCAATGGTTGCAACAATTACTTATTTGCCATTTATATTAGCTGCTTCAGTGACAACTTTAACAAGTTTAGATTTTTTAGGCTTTGGTTTACCTCCTGGTAGTGCATCTCTTGGCGAATTGATGAATCAAGGTAAAAATAATTTACAAGCACCATGGCTTGGAATTACTGGATTTATTGCTATAAGTATTTTACTTTCTTTATTAGTATTTATAGGAGAAGCTGTTAGAGATGCCTTTGACCCAAGAAAGATCAACCAATGAAAAATTATAAATTAATTACTCCTTTAATTTTAGCTGGAGGTTCTGGTACAAGGTTATGGCCGATTTCAAGGAAAAATAAACCGAAGCAATTTTTAGAGATTTTTGATTCCTATTCATTATTGCAATTAACTGCTTTAAGATGTAAAAATAAGCTGTTTAATGACCCAATATTTATAGTGGGGGAACAGCATAGATTTATTGTTGCGGAACAATTAAGAATAATAGGCTTAAAAAACCCACATATTATATTAGAGCCTGAACCCAAAAACACTTCAGCTGCGATTACAGTAGGATCATTATACTCTCAAAAAATGAACTTAAAAGAACCTTTATTAGTATTACCATCTGATCATTATATTGAAAATACAAAAGAATTTATAGAATTAATGATTAAATCCTCTCAATTTGATATTAAAAATAAATTAATATGCTTTGGTATTGAACCAACATTACCAGAAGTTAAATATGGTTATATCATTAAGGAAGTAACAGGTAATGATCAATCAACTTTAAGTAAAATAAATAAATTTGTAGAAAAGCCTAGTACAATTAAAGCCAAAAGCCTTATTAAGGATAAGGCATTATGGAACTCAGGAATGTTTCTTTTTAATGCTGACTCTCTTTTAAATGAAGTAAAATTACAATGCTTGTCAATATATAAAAATTCAAAGCTATCTTTAGATAAAGCTAAACCAGATATGGATTTTATTAGATTAGACTCTAGATCATTTAAAAAAATAACTCCTATATCAATTGATCATTCAGTATTTGAAAAATCTAATAATATTTATGTAGTACCCACAAATTTAAATTGGAATGACCTTGGTACATATAATGCCTTATGGGATATAGGTAAAAAAGATAATAATAATAATGTAATTAATGGTGATGTAATTATAGATAATGTAAAAAATTCTTATATTTATTCAGATAAAAATTTAGTAGCTGTTTCAAATATAGAAAATGTTAATATAGTTTCAACTCAAGATGCTACCCTAGTTACTAGTATAAAAAAATCAAACGAAGTAAAATCACTAATAAATATTTTAAATAGAAATAAAAGAAATGAGTTAACTGAGCATGTAATTACAAATAGGCCTTGGGGTCATTTTGAAAATATTAGCTCTAATAAAAATCATAAAATTAAAAAATTAACTGTTATGCCAGGAAAGAAACTTTCTTTACAAAGTCATAGTAAAAGGTCTGAGCATTGGGTAGTTATTTCTGGAGTCGCAACAGTAACAAAACATAATAAAGAGTTTATTTTAAATAAAGATGAATCAACATTTATACCAGTAAATGTCAAACATAGATTAGCAAATAAGTCCAAATTTCTTCTTATAATTATTGAAGTTCAAACAGGAAAGTATTTTGGTGAAGATGATATTAAAAGGTTTGATGATATATATGGCAGAATAAAATAATTCATGAGCACAGAATTATTAAAAATTACAAATCTGAATGTTTCATTTAAAACTCCAAATGGCCATATTACTGCTGTAAATAATTTATCTTTATCTATTAAAAAAGCTGAAACAATTGCAATAGTTGGTGAAAGTGGTTCTGGTAAATCTACTACTGCACTTTCTATTTTAGGGCTTTTGCCATATCCATTAGCCTTTCATAAAAATGGTAGTATTAAATTTAAAAATACCGAGTTATTAAACGCTAGTGGAAAAAAAATACAAAAAATTCGTGGATTTAATGTTAGTATGATCTTTCAAGAGCCTATGATGTCATTAAATCCTCTGCATACTATAAAAAAACAAATTAAAGAATCTTTAATTATTCATACAAAACTTTCTAATACCCAAATGAATAATAGAGTTATGGAATTATTAGATTTAGTTGGTTTGAATAATGTGCATGAACACATTGATAAATACCCTCATCAACTATCTGGAGGACAAAGACAAAGAGTAATGATCTCTATAGCTATAGCAAACAATCCTGATTTACTTATAGCAGATGAACCTACCACAGCATTAGATGTAACTATACAATTACAGATACTAAAATTACTGAAGTCTATACAAAAAAAACTAGGAATGAGCATATTATTAATTACACATGATTTAAATATTGTTAAACATATGGCAAAATATGTACATATTATGAATAATGGAAGAATAATAGAATTTGGTAAAGTTAAAGATGTACTTACTAAACCTAAAAAAGTATATACTAGAAGCCTTTTAAAAGCACAGCCTAAGAACCTTTCTAGAAATGCTAGTTTTTCACCAGGACCAAAAATTTTATCTATAAAAGACTTAAAAGTTTATTTTCCGATTAAAAAAGGTCTATTTAAAAGGACGGTTAATCACTTTAAAGCTGTAGATGGTATATCTCTCTTTCTAAATAAAGGAACAACATTAGGAATAGTAGGAGAATCTGGATCTGGTAAAACATCTTTAGCCCAAGCGATACTTAAATTAATACCTTCAAATGGGAATATAATTTTTAATGAAAAAAATTTAAATATAAAGAATAATTTTGATAGAAGACAACTCCAATTCGTATTTCAAGACCCTTATTCTTCATTAAGTCCAAGATTGTCTGTCTACGAAATAATTGCTGAAGGCTTAGAAGTAAATAATATAGGAATGAATTATCAAGAAAGAAAAGTATTAGTATTAGAAGCTTTAAAAGACGTAGGAATGAATGTTGAAAGTATGAATAAATATCCTCATGAATTTTCAGGCGGTCAGCGACAAAGAATAGCAATAGCTCGAGCTATAATTCTAAAACCCCAGATTATTATACTGGATGAACCTACTTCTGCATTAGATATGAACACACAACTGCAAATAATTAATCTTTTAATTAAGTTGCAGAATACTAGAAAATTATCATATATTTTTATAAGTCATGATTTAAAAGTTGTTAGAGCATTAGCTGATAATGTAGCAATTATGAAGGATGGTAAAATTGTAGAGTATGGTGATACTAAAACTATATTACACAAACCAATAAATCCTTATACAAAATCGTTAATCAACTCTTCACTTAATTAAAGAGGTTATTATGCCTAATAATAAATTAAAACCTATTAATCTTGTTTTTTATTCTAAGTGGGATTCTTTTGCAAAATGGGAAAATGTTCTTTTAGAATATAATATACGAATAAAAGAATGGCCTATCGCCTTTAATAAGAAAAATACTTATAACGATATACAAGGAGCTCTTGTATGGGACCCGCCTGAAGATATGTGGTTATGTTTTCCTAAACTTGAACTAATTCAATCTTTAGGTGCGGGAGTAGATCATATTCTTAATAAAAAGTATCCAAAAAATATTAATATTATTAAATTAGTTGATCCAGACTTAAGTAATCAGATGGCTGAATATATACTAATGTCTGTTTTGATGTGTTACCGTAAATATTTTCAATATAGTATTAATAAAAGTCATAAAAGTTGGAAGCAATTATCTCCTCTAGATAAAAATAATTTTAATATAACTATTCTAGGATATGGACCTATTGCTAAATTAGTAATTAAAAAACTTAATTATATGGGCTTTAAAGTTAATGTTTGGAGTAAATCTAAAAGAAACCCTAGAAATATTAATTATTATTATGGAGATAAAGGCTTATATTCTAGTTTGAATAACTCTTCATGTTTAATATCTTTATTACCAGCAACTTTAGATACACAAAATCTATTAGGATTATCAGAGTTTAATTTATTAAATAATGAATCCTATTTTATAAATGCTGGTCGTGGGAATACAGTAAATGAGGAAGAACTTATATTTGCCTTACAAAATAAAATTTTAACAGGAGCAATACTGGATGTCTTTTCAAAAGAACCTTTAAATAAAAAAAGTCCTTTGTGGAATATAGAAAATGTTTATTTAACCCCTCATATAGCCGGAATAACAAATGCAACTAACTATGCAGCTAGATTAATAAGCAAAAATTTTGAACTACTTAGCAATAATAAAAAATTAATTAATAAGGTTAATAATTCTAAAGGTTACTGACATAGTTTTTAATTAAATTATAAATAGTCCTTACTCCTAGAATATCTCCGCCTTTAGAGTAACCTGACTTACGACCTTCATTCCATGCATATGTATCTACATGAATCCAATTAATATTTTTACTTACAAACTTCTTTAAAAAAAGCCCTGCTATTATTGCGCCAGCAAAAGAATCTGCTGATATATTATTGGTATCTGCAACATTACTATTAAGCCTATCTTCATATGGAAAGTAAAGTGGAAGTCTCCATAATGGATCTTTACTACTAGAACTAATTTTGTTTAATAACGAAGCTAATTTATCAGAATTAGTAAAGTAAGCAGGTAAATCTGGTCCTAAGGCAACTCTAGCTGCACCTGTTAAGGTTGCAAAATCTATTATTAAATTTGGTTTAAACTCGCAAGCATATACTAATGAATCAGCTAATATTAAGCGACCCTCCGCGTCTGTATTACCAATTTCTACCGTTATATTACTTTTACTTCTGTAAACATCTCCTGGTCTCATAGCCTTTGGCCCAATGTCATTATTAACAGCAGGAATAAGGACTTTTAGATGTACTCTAAGCTTAGTTTCTATAATAGTATGCGCTAGGCTTAATACTGATGCTGCTCCTCCCATATCCTTCTTCATATTTCTCATATATTGAGATGGTTTTAAATCTAATCCACCAGTATCAAAACATACGCCTTTTCCAACTAAAATGATTGATGGATATTTATCATTACCCCAATTAAGTTCCAGTAGTCTAGGTTCTTCTGTTGAAGCCATACCTACTGCATGTATTAGAGGGAAATCGTCTTTGATTTCAGAACCTTTGATTATGTTACATTTTACCTTATGGAACGCAGCGAAGTTTATAAATGATCTTTCTAAGGCATCTGGCCCCATATCAGATGAAGGAATATTTATTAACTCTTTACCATAAAATATACCTGCTAGTGTTGGCAGCAAAAGATTTCTATTAACGTTCTTATCTAAAGAAATTGATTTTAGTATTTTTTTATTCTTGAAATCATACTGTGCTAACCCCCACCCTAACATAAATTCATATAATTTTACTTTACTAATACAAGGATAGATTCTCCAATGACCATTATCCATATTAGAACTTACATAACATCCAAAATCTTTATCAACTGTTTTATTTTTATCTTTACCATATAAAACTATATATCTGTCTTTATTATCTTTTTTTGGCAAGTTTATGATTCGCCCATCTATATGGATACTAATATTATCCTTATAAAAGTCATAAATATCCTTAGGTATATTTTTAGCACTCTTACTATTGTAACTTATTAAATATATTGTTCCCGTTATGGTTCTTCTATTTTTTGGGAAAATTTTTGATATTGTATTAGTAAATACTTTTATATGAGGTTCTTCGTAGACCATTATTACTTTTCATTTATTCCATAAAAAAAGGCACCTGGCTTATCAGCCAGATGCCTTCGTTATTCTTATTTAATAGAGATATTAGAAACCTATGCTTATATTTCCTGATACATAGTTTTCTTCCCAATCATCTCTTCCAGTGATAGACCCTGCTCTAAGTCCACCCTTTATTTTACCTAACATAAAGTTGACACCACCACCCATAGTTGTTGACGATTGATAATTAGTAGAAGCTGTTTCTACATCATTACCATCAGTACCACTCTCTACTTTATAGACAGCTCTGGTAGTATCTTCTGAGTCATAAGTAAAAGCAAGGTAAGGTGTAAGCATACCTAGATTAGCACTTAGTACCGCTCCTACTGACATCGTTTCAGACTCTACAGTTCTAGCTGCTATTGAGTCATCTGTAACTGCTGTTGTTACACTATGAGTTCCAAATAACTCACCTTCACCTACTATGTCCGCTGAAACATCGTCTCTACGGTCATCAACAAAGGCTGCTATGTCCATACTCATTTGTCTGTAAGATGCACTTGGTACAATTGAGAACCTACCCCTTGAGAAGTTTGCTGAAATTCTTGCATTTGAATATTCAACATCAGCAGTAGTTTTACCATTGATTATGGCATCACTTCCTAAATCTCTACGTGTTGTATCTATTGAGGAATCACCGACACCCGTACCTAAGTCAATTTGTAAAATACTAGTTCTATAAGCTAGATAAACTCCGTAAGTATCAATCTCTTGCTTATATGTTCCATCATTAAATTTTGTTTTCAAGTCTACGTCTAGATTTGAAACTAAAACACCTACAAGTGCTTTTCCAAATGCTTTATCTACACCTATTGAGTATGCACCTGCATCACCATCAAAAGCCATAGAGTCTAACCTTACATTTGTGAAAGCTTGCGTGTTTTCAAAGTTACTTGTTCCATAATCCGCCCAGAAACTTAATCCACCAAAAATTTTATTAGCTGACATTGCAACACCATCACCATGATTAGTGAAACTTAAACCTGTTGCACTTGCACCAGAATTTTTAGCTGCATAAGCCATATCTATACGATTATTTACTGCACCCACAATAGCGCCTACTGCTAAACGAGCTACATCAGCAGCTACTACTGCTGTTCCGTTTGTATCTGCTGCACCAGCATATAAACAGTCATTACCTACATAAGCTTCGTTGTACTCTGCACCTATTAGGTAGTTGACTGTGTCCATTCCACCCGCTGCATCCGCTCTACGAGCAGATACATTATATACATAAGCTACTTGTGTATAATCACTACCCAGATGCATTCCGTATGCCTCATTTTTACAACTGATCTTATATGTACCAGCCGCATTAGCAGCACTTAACGAGAATGTTGCTACTGTCGTTACAGCTACTATTGCAGCTGTTAAAATTCTTAATAGTTTCATTTAGAAACCTCCCTTAATTTGTAAAACAAACGAACTTTATACATAAATAGTAAAAAAATCGCATAGTAAACCTTTTTTAATTATTCTTTATGTTAATATTATCAAGCTGCGAGAACAAGTAATATGTTAATTTTTTTATATTTTATTATAAATTGTTGCAATTTAACAACACATTGAAATTATTTTATATGTAAAAATTACTTATTTCTGTATAATTTAAGTACATTTTTAAGTTCGGTTGCGGACTCACTATCTACAAGAGAAGAATCTAGAACACCCATTTTATTTGCTTTATCTATTAGTTCCATGCCTTCATCTATTTTTCCCTCTTTTACTAAAATAGAACCTAAAGCTAGATCACAAAAACCCTGATATATATTCTTTTCTTCTAAATGATAACAAATGCGTTTAACGGCCTGATCTTCGTTATTTGTAACAAAATAAGAAATTAAAGTAGTCGCCTGATCCCCTCTTTTGGGTGCATAAGATAATAATAACTTAACCTTGTCTTCCCATAGGTCTATGTATAACTTCATACGTTTTCTAGATTCTAGACCCAGATCTCCAGATAGAATTGATAGCATAGATAATGTATTTATATGTACATTTAATAATTCTAAAGATGCTTGTTTTTTATTAATCATTTCATTTGATGCACATAAATACCACTTTAATACGCGATAATCAGATTCATTTATTACTCCATATAATGTTGCTTGATTTTTATAATAATTACTATAACCATTAAATTTAAGACTAAATTGAAAACCACCCTTACCAAAATCATAGAGATTTTTTGAGCAATTACCTGATATTTCTGCTTTTTTTGAAATATTAATAATATCTTCGGCAGAATCAGAATCCATATGGTTAAAAGCAGTATAAAAGCCTATGTATGCTCCATAAAACAAAAATAAGGATATAATTATTAAATAGACGCTATAGAAATAAATAGAATTAAATAACTTTCTAAGCTTATCATAATATATATATTTTACATTTTTTAAGCCTGTAGTTAATAAAAGTGCTGCAAGCATGGCCTGAATAGCAATATTAGATGTCCACTGAAACCAAAAAGCTGTAATACAAAAGTATAGTAACCATAAAAAAGAAATAGTTACTGAAATTTTAAATGAAACTTTAAATATATTATAAATATAAAGTATATAGAGAAATGAACCTACAAAACCTACACTAAAAATATGTTCGAATAATTCATTGTGTGTATGAAAATGCACCCTATTTCCAGTATTTATTTGATAAAAAACTTCAGGAGTAAAACTCTTAAGTAATAATTCTGAAATACTTCCCCATCCAAATCCAAATAATATAGCTTTTATACTTAATAAGTGCTCACACAGAACTCTAACAATAGAACCTCTTGCTACTAAAGTGGCTAAATGTCCTAAACTATCAGTAATTTCATCAGTCATATCTGTTTTACCATCCCAAAAAATAAAGGAAGATAGAAGCATTATTAATGACAAAGCTATTGGTATAAGAGTGAAAAATAATGGATTAAAAATTAGTTTTTCCAAAATTTCAATTTTATAGTAAGAAATTGTATACCAAAATAACCATAAAAATGAAATCATTAACCATAAGGCGACTGATGAGTTATTGTCAATTTTCCAAAATAATGGTCCTAAACATAAAAAAAATATAAAGCTTAATATTTCTTTAATTATAATAGACTTTTTTGCACTTAAAAAATGTAAAGAATAAAGTATAAAAGCTGTAAAATATAGTGCAAGCCAATCATTAAATCCAAAAAAAGATATAACTATACCTGTGAGATAAGGGTAAAAACTTCCAATAGTAATCACAATTGTTACCAAGAAAAGATTTATTAATAAAAGAAATTTTAGTCTATTAATTTTAAATATATAAAAATATAAAACTGTTAATAAAGATAAAGAAAAATATCCAAATGCTCCTTGTCCTAGCTGAGGAGAGCCATACAATGCTAATACAGGTAACATTTGAAAAAAACTAGATATAATAGAATAAATACCGATCACGGCTGGCAATAATACTATTGGATGCAAGAAATATTGTCTTATTTCCTTATTTTTTATTCCTATTTTTAATATTAAAAGTGCTACTATAGCAGATAAAAAGTGACTAAAAACCACCATAGCCTCTACTTGCCCCCAATACCCTATATGTAATTGAGGAGTTGCAAATATAATTGACCAGGGAAATAATATTCCTATAAAAACCAGAAGTATATTATCAAATTTATTATTTTTTAGAATTGCATTCATATAATTTACCGATGGTAATGTTTAATTATATTATTTACATAGAGTATTTACTATATTATTTAAAAATAATATTTTATCATTGTAATATATTAAAATAAAATTTTGTATAAAGATAATTATTAAATTTAACTTTATTCTAATATAAAATAATGTCATAGATAAAATATGATTTCAGTAATAATACCAATACATAATGAAGAAGAAAACATTAAAAAGCTATCCCAATCTATTTTGGAAGCATTATCAAATATAGATTTTGAAGTTTTGTTTATTAATGATGGAAGTACAGATAATTCAGAAGAAGAAATACGTTCCATTAGCAAAAACTACAGTAATATGAAATTAATTAACCTCAGGAGAAATTATGGGCAAACTGCCGCAATGCAGGCTGGTTTTGATTATTCAAAAGGTGATATAGTTGTTCCAATGGATGGAGATTTACAAAATGATCCTAAAGATATTCCAATATTAATTGATAAAATAAATGAGGGATATGATGTCGTATCTGGCTGGAGAAAAAATAGGTCAGATAAGAAAATTACACGAATACTTCCTTCAAAAATTGCAAATGGATTAATATCTAAAATCTCTGGCTTACATTTACATGATTACGGCTGTACACTTAAGGCATATAGAAAAGAAATAATTAACGATATTAAATTATATGGAGAAATGCATAGATTTATTCCTATATATGCTGCCTGGGAGGGAGGAAAAGTAACAGAAATAGAAGTTACTCATCATGCTAGGTCAGCCGGTAAAACAAAATATGGATTATCTAGAATACCAAGAGTAATATTAGATATATTAGTAATTAGATTTTTTGATAAATCTTTAGATCGACCAATTCACCTCTTTGGCCAGTTTGGATTATTAATGTTTCTTGTTGCTTTCTTACTATCCATTTTAGCTATTTTTATTAAAATATTTATGAATATTTCTTTCATATTAACACCATTACCATTACTAGTTGTATTTTTTGCTATGTCAGGTTTATTATGTATCTTTTTAGGACTAGTTGCTGAGATTCAATCAAGGATTTATTTCGAAGCAATAGACCGTCCTGTATACCTAATAAGAAAAGAACTTAAAAATATAATTAAGAATAAAAATAAATAATGTGTGGGTTTTCAGGATTTACTAATCCTTCATCTGATGAAAAAGCAGAATTCATTTTAAAAAAATTGATGGCGCCTATAAATCATAGAGGACCAGATGCGGAATCTATATTCATTAATAATAAAATAGCTTTAGGACATTATAGATTATCTATTATTGATATAGCTGGTGGTCAACAGCCATGTATTGATAAGGAGAATAATAATTATCTTGTATTTAATGGAGAAATATACGGGTACAAGGAACATGCAAAATTATTGAAAAGTTACGGCATAAATTTAAAAAATGAATCAGATACTGAAGTTTTGTTTCAATCTTTAATATATCTAGGGGTAGAAAAAACACTTAAAATGATAGATGGTATGTTTGCTTTTGTTTTTTATGAAGAAAAAAATGATACTTTGTGGCTTATTCGAGATCGTATGGGAGAAAAACCACTTTACTATTCCTTAAATCAAAACCAAATATATTTTAGCTCTGAAGCCTCTGGTATAGCTGCAAGTGATGTTCATAAATCCAAAACTATTGATACAGATGCATTATTACAATATTTGCATTTAGATTATATACCTAATAGTAAAAGTCTTTTAAAGGGTATTCAAAAAGTCCTTCCTGGACAATTGATCAAAATTAAAAAAAATGAAATTATAAAAAAAAACTATTTTTCTCTCATATATAATAAAAAAAAAATAAGCCTGAAAGAAGCTACAGAATCAATAGACCAACTTTTAGAAAGGTCTGTTAAAGAAAGGTTAATAGCAGATGTCCCAATAGGAGTATTTCTATCGGGCGGAATAGATTCTAGTCTCATAGCTTATTATGCTAAAAAGTTTGATTCAAATATTACAAGCTTCACTATAAAAATGGAAAATGATACTTATGATGAATCTAGCTATGCTAAATTAGTTGCTGATAAACTAGGGATTGAAAATAAGGTTGCGGAATTTAATAATCATGAAATTATCAAATCTCTAGAACTAATAGAAAAAAAGATGGATGAACCACTAGGTGATCCATCTATTCTTCCTACTTTTTTATTATCAAAGTTTGCAAAAGAAAGTATAAAAGTAGCTCTCTCAGGTGATGGGGCAGATGAACTTTTTTGCGGTTATGCTCCTTTTAAGTCTGTGCATTACCTTAAAATGCTGAATCTAATTCCTAAAAATTTTGGTCATATGGTTACTTCAATTATGGAAAAAATCCCATCACAAGATAATTACATGAGTTACCACTTTTTGATAAAACATATTAGTAGAGGTTTCGGTTGGCCTTCACATCAACAAGTTTTTAGATGGATGTCTCCATTCTCTGATAACAATATTTCAAAGCTCCTAAATAAAGACTTTACTTCGGAATATTCCTCTAAAAAAGTATGGGATGATATTTTGCCAAAAGAAAAAAATAATAGTATGGATGAACTAAGCAAAATATTTAGCAAACTATACCTTCCGAATGATATCCTTACAAAAGTAGATAGAGCTTCCATGTATAATGGTTTAGAAGTACGCTCTCCATTCTTATCGAAAGATATTGTAAATTTATCCCTTAATTTACCAAATAAATTTAAATTTAATAATGGAGAAACAAAATTTTTATTAAGGCATTTAAGTAAAACAAAGCTTCCAAAGATTATTTCCACAAGAAAAAAACATGGCTTTGCAATACCTCTAGCTAATATGATAAGAGGCCCTCTTAAAGAAAAAGTTGAAGATACACTTTTGTGTTCACATAATCTAGTAAGTGATTTTTTTGACCGAAATAATATAGAAAAAACTTTAAAAAATCACGAGAAAGGAATAGATAACAGGAAACCAATTTGGGCTACATATATGTTATATAAAGCTGCAGAAAGTTTATCTAAATACTAATTTAAATTTTAATTGGATGTATAAATGAATAAAAATAAAAAAATAGATGCAAAACTTGGAACACCAGAAAGATTTGGTTACGCTTGGAATATTGCTTCAAAAATTACTGAAATCAACGAAATACAATTTTTAAATTGGACTAAAGTAATTAAAAATAAAAAATTTTGGTCAGGAAAAACAATTTTGGATGCGGGCTGTGGAATTGGAAGAAATACATATTGGCCCATGAGATATGGAGCAGAATCTGCTGAATTATTTGATATGGATGATAGAACTCTTAAAGCTGCAAAAAAAAATTTAAAAGAGTACAATAAAGTAAGCATCAAAAAATTAAGTATATATGAGATTCCTTATAAAAATAAATTTGATATTAGTTTTTCGATTGGAGTGGTCCATCATTTAGAATTTCCAGAAAAAGCTATAGATAAATTAGTCCAAGCCACTAAACCAGGTGGCAAGGTTTTAATATGGCTTTATGGTTATGAAAATATGGAAATATATGTTTATGTCTTAAATCCAATTAGGAAAATTTTATTCTCTAAAGCTCCATTAGGATTAGTAAGATTCATGTCTTATATTCCAACCTTCTTTTTGTATATTTATATTCATTTAGGCATAACTAAACTAGAATATTTTAAGTTATTAAAAAAACTGAGCTTTATCCAAATACAACAAATTATATTTGATCAAATGTTACCAAAGACTGCAAAATATTATAAAAAAAAAGAAGCTTTAAACTTATTAAATCATCCAGATCTTCATGAGCATAAAATAGAATGGGTTAATCAATGCTCTTGGTCAGTTATGGCATCAAAAAAATAATTAATTATTTATTCTATGACCTTTAATCCATTTAATAACCCCCCACAATGCTCCAAAACTAATAACAGTACTAAACCATATGTTTAAGAGTATTGAATAAAATAAAAAAGAAACCTTGGATTTACCAACAAAGAAAAAAAAGTTTATATACCCAAAGAGCCAGATAAATAAAAACATTAAAGCAAATATTAAAAATAAATTACTAAAAATTGAACTTAACAATAAAAAAAAGAAAAATAAGGGCACACTTACAGCAGCCATTCCTGAATCTAATGCGGCAGGACCTCCAGATTCAAATTTTAAGTCTTCCATAAATATGAACATCCAAGTAGACACTCTATGAAAATAAGTCTTGGTTAATTTTTTAAACCCTGGAAAATTATGTTTAACCTGAAAAGCAGGATCTAATAAAAGAATATTGTTTTTAATAATCCTTCTTCCAAATTCCTCGTTTTCATTATCCATTCCCCAAAGAATATTTGTATTGTAACCACCTGTATTCATATACACTTTCTTTTTTATTGCTGATATCTGGCCATTAAATGTTTCATAGATAAAAGGTTTTTTATGTCTGGCAAATTGGTAGTAGAAAAATAAAGCTTTATATAGTTCTGCTATTCCTTTATTTATAGGCTCCGGATGATAAATTCCAGAAACTGCATCTGCTTTATATTCAGTCATAGTCTTTATACAGTTTGCAAAAGTATTTTCCAGAATTACCGTATCACTATCTGTAAAAAAAATTATTTCCCCCAAAGCAATTTTTGCTCCGCAATCTCGCGCTGCAGCTGGTCCTCCATTTTTATCTAATTTTAATAATTTAATACTAGAATTAGTTTTTGCTAACTTATTTACAATATCAACAGTTTTGTCACTTGAAACATCATCAACTACGATAATCTCATCAGGGGAATGCTTCGCTTTAACTGCACTTAATAAACAATCTTCTATAGTAAGCTCTGCATTCCAAGCTGGAATAATTAGAGAAATTTTTAGCAAAATTTATCCTAAATATTTTAATATTTTATATAAGATTTACCCATATTCTTAACAGCAGAAGATAAAACTTTAGGGTAATTTTTAGGTTTCCACACAACATTAGCTGCTAATGCACACTCAAAGGAACATTTACATTTGGTATCTTTAATCCATTTTTGCATTTTTTTTACTTCGCTTTCTTTTAATAACTTTTTAAGATCCCAATCATGGTTTCTTAAATTACCAATACTTTTACCAAGAATCTCACATGGCTGAACTTCTCCTGTCTCACTAACTACTAAAAGCTTCCTTCCTGCTACGCAAGATGTCACAAATTCCTCATCAAATACAGTTCTCATTAAGTTCTCTCGAGAAACACTATTTACCCCTCTCCATAAAGGGTATAAAAACCTTTTTTCTTTATTTTTTTCTCTTTCCTCTAAAAATTTATTAATTTCTACATATCTATTCTTAGAAACATTTTTTAGAGAATTATCTTTAATTACGCCCCTTGCATAAGTAACGGACATATTATCGAACTTAAAGTCTTTATTAATTGTCTTAAGCGCACTCAACAAATATATTTCTGATGATGAAGTAAAAACTGAATTACAATCTAAAACTAAATTAGGATATTTAGCTCTTAATGGGCTAATAACATTATAACTTTTTTGAATTTTTTTATAGGATCCAGGCATAGATCTTAAATTATCATGGTCTTCTCCAACGCCCTCTATAGAAAATGTAAGTCTAAAATATGTATCGGGAAACCTTGGAAGAATTTCTTCTAAAAATTTAACCATCTTGTTTGTAAGTGATGCATTAGTGGGAATTGTTACCCATCTCGCATCTGTGGCATCCACCATTATTCCTGCAATTTCCGGAAACTCTTTCCGTATAAAAGTTTCTCCTCCAGTCATAGAAAGCTGGGCTAATGGGCCAATTGTAGTAGAAAATTTTCTAATTTCTTCAACTGTCATTTCATTAGGCTTTAATCCTTTTTCAATTTCAGCACTATAAAAACAAAAATTACATCTAAAATTACATCTATTAGTAACATAAAAAATCATATAACTTACTTGATTAGGATTAATTATACTATAGGAATTTCTTATTGCTTTTCTATAATTCATAATATTCTGCCAAAGAAAATTGTGCTTATCAATTTATATGATAAATGTAATAATACTTATATTTTATTTATAGAGGTTTATTATAATGCACACCACCTATATCGTATTTTTTTTTATTATAATATTTCCCCGTATGTTATTTATAATTCTTTTTCCAGAACTTGGTGGTGACTATGAAATTTATACTACTGTTGCAGAAAATATATTAAATGGTTGTGGTGTATCGCTTTCTAATCCTCTGACAGATGAATGCGTGCCTCATTTTGGCGGAAACCATGGTCCAGGCTACCCTTTATTTTTATCATTGGTATGGTCAATTTTTAACCATTCTGATACTTCTGTACGAATAATTCAAAGTATTATTTATGCATTATCTTGCTTATGGTTAATGAGATCCACATATATATTGACGCAAGATAAGAAAGTTATGATATTTATTGCTATTTTATTAGCATTCTCACCTTTGTTGATTGCATGGCCAAGATACGTTCAAACTGAAACTCTTTCCATTGCTGCTACTATTTATTTACTTGCAGAATTAATATTATCAGTAGCAATAAAAAGAATTAGAATAATTTCAATTGGGCTAGCTTTAATATTTGCTACCTGGATTAGGCTTGATAATGTTTTTCTTGTAGTACCGGTAGCAGTTACCGTTATATACATCCAAGGATTTAGAGCTGGTATAATAAAAGGCCTATTAATTGCTATGATATTTTCTTCTTCTTGGGGCGTTTGGACAGCAAGAAATATTGTAGTAGAATTACCAAGCTTAATACCTAGTGATATGATAATGCCAGACGGAAGCAGGTCACCGACAGGTTATCTTAAATGGACAAAGACATGGATTACTCATGAATATGAAAGGCCTGGAGCTTTATGGGGAATAAATAGAAAAAATTATCTTGGCATAACGATCCCTGAACGGGCATATGAGAGCTTGGAGGAGCAATTAGAAGTAAATAAATTGTTAGAAGAATTAAAAATTTTAGATCAAGAAGATTTTCCTATAAAAATAGATAACAAATTTGCAAAAATTGCTTCTGATAAAATAAATAATAACCCTGTACAATACTGGATTACTTACCCTTCTATAAGAGCATTAAGAATATGGACAAACCCTTTTTCAAGCTTTGGATGGCCAAATGAAATGCCAGATAAAGGTCTTAGTAAAAATGAGAGGCTTGCGGCTGCAAATGGTAACATTAGCATTTTAATTGCTAAAGCTCAAGAATACCCTATTCATGCTTTATCTAAAGGGTTTAATGCTTTTTATAGAATAATTTTAATGGTGTTATTCGCCGTTAGTTTTATATTATTATTTAAATCTAAAAATAAAGAACACATATATATTATATTCTTAATGACAAGCTCTTATATATTTTCGAGAACTGTATTTTTTAGCCTAAACTCTAATTTTGAAACGAGATACATGGTCACGACGATCCCATTTATTGAATTATTTGTCATTATTAGTATGCTGTCTTTTTTTTATAAAAGACAATAATTTATCTAAGCTAATTGCTTGAATATAAAAAAGAATAGGAACATATGGCAAACAATACTTTGGAGATATTGTTGGCCCTGTTATAAAACAAAAATATCCAATAATTAAAAATGAAATAATAGATAAATACATATGGGTATTTACAAAAATATAAAAACCCACTACCAATGATATACCAGTAAAAAGTGACAATAATAAAGATAGAAAAAAAATAGTTGTATAAATAAAAGCTTTTTTATCCTCAAATAAACTTGTTACCCATTTTATAATATTTCCATTATTTGCGAAAGATGGGTGCTGCATATTTCTAACTCTATTATCAATTAAAATAGGAGATACTATTATATTTAAAAATGATGATCTAAGCCAACTATATGAAATATCAAATATACTTTCTTTAAAAATAATGTCCTGTGCGACTTTCAACATATATTTACTATCTTTGTAATTATCACCTGTCAGTCCTCCATGCTTAGCTATTTCTTTATTTACAAAATTGATAGAAGCTTTCCTGTCAAGTCCTTTACTTACTGATAAAACTCCTGGCACCATCCAATAACTCGCGTGTGAACCAGCTTGGGTAGTAAGAGTATAGGTATCATGCTTATATATATTATTAAATAACCTATATGAAACAGGACTAATAGAAATAATAAAGAATATAAATAAGCTAGCTATAGCTTTTTTATTAGAGTAATTATGAGATCTAATAGCTAAGTATATAATCGGTAAACCTATAAATAAAAGTGGGAAAGTAGCTGCTCTAATAAACGCTGATATTCCTAAAAACAACCCAGAGCAAAATAATACATAATTAGAGTTTTTTGAATATATGAACTTTAATAAAAAATATAAAAAGCAAGAAAATATAAATATAAATATTGTATCCGATAAAATTTGAGAACTAATTATTATCATCAATGGAGAGCATACAGCAAACAAACCTGTGAATAGCTGATATTTTTTATTAATCATACCAGCACAATTAAATATGACTACACAAGTAAAGGCATCAATCAAAGATTGAAAGGTTAAAGTAAAAAACAAATTTTTGTTTGTTAGCCATTGTAAAAATTCAAAAAACCAGAATGAGCCAGGCATTCTTTCACTTAATACCATACTAGATAGCTGACTCCAAGGGAGATAGGCTCCCTTTAAAGACCATTCCCAATAAAGCTTCTGATCTTCTATTAGATAAGTGTCAGCATCTAAGTCTAAAAATAATAAATTTATAAACCTTATTATAAAAGCGAATAAAAATATTAATAACCCTAGCTTCATTAGATAGCTTTTAATTTAAAAAATGCAAATATGACCATTTTTATTAATAAAAAGCCGTGACTAAATCTTGAAATTTGAGTTTCTCCATATTCTCTAGCTCTATACCTTATAGGAACTTCTATCATTTTTAAATTTAATCTAGCTGCACCAAAAATTATAAAGAAATCACCAAATGGATCAAAATCTCCTAAATCTTTATTCCTAACACATGCTTTATCAAAATGCCTTTTCCTAATTACTTTAGTACCACATAATGTATCAGTATACCTTTGACCTAAAAGCCACGTAAATAATATAGAAAACATCTTATTAGCAATATAGTTTAAAAATCTCATGGCTTCATTTTCCATAGGGTATATTAATCTACTACCATTAATATATTCGCCCTCACCAGAGGATATTTTTTTCCAGAACTTAGGAATATCTTCAGGAGGCACTGTTAAATCTCCATCAAGAATTATTAAAACATCATTAGATGCAATTTTAAAAGCTGAAAATACTGCATCGGCTTTACCAACACCTTGTTGCTGGATAGCTTTCATTTTAAAGCCTTTTCTTATAAAAGTTTTATCATTAATTACTTTATTAACCTCCTCCCATGTTCCATCCTGCGAATGCCCCTCAACAAATATCACTTCAATTGCTTTAGTGAATAAGGGTAGGCGGTTTAACGCATTTTTAATGTTTCCTTTTTCATTTCTACAAGGTATAATTACGCTAGCAGAAGTTGGTAGATCTTTAACAATTGCCTTTAAAGACCGAGCAATTACATAGTTTCTAATACATAAATGAGATAATATTGGCAAACAGGATAAAAACCTATTAAGAAACCTACCAACCCCTAATAACTTAAAAGGAAATATGATTTTTTTCTGCCTTTTCACTGTTTCAAACTTAGAAGAATTCAACAAGGAGGAAATATCTGTTTCATTTAAAAGTGCCTTTGTTAATTCTGGCATTTTTACTTTTATTCGTGCCGCTAAATTTAAAATAGGCTCCCAAAATGGGGAATAGTATGCAACAATAATTCTAGTATCTGCATTACATACTTTGTGCAACATATCTAAGGTTTTTTGGATATCTTTAAAGTAACCAATAGTGTCAGAGATAATAATAAAATCAAAAACCTTATTTAAATTTTTTACACACCCTTTATCTTCGATATCAGCTTCTATAAATTCTAAATTTTTATATTTACTTTTTGCCTTACTAATCATCTCTTTACTTATATCCACGCCAACCCCCACTGATGGGCTTAATGACGCTAAAAGATTCCCATTACCGCAACCTATCTCTAAAACTTTACTGTTTGGGATAATTAATTCTTTCATAAATCTAATGTCTTCAGAATAAAAAGCACCCGATTTTTTTATCCATGCTTCTCTCTCAGGCGCTAACCGATCAAAATGATTTCTAATTTTACCTTTATAATCTAATTGTTTTTTTATTTTTGACATATAATTTCCATAATTTACAAAGACCAGTATTTAATATTTTTATCAGCAAACATATCTTTATATTTACCTGTAATATCAAATATCATAGTAGATTTTTTTGTAAAAGTTTCTAACTTTTCTTTCTGATTTATAAAGTCATGAGGCACTGCTATAATTATACTATCGTACTTTCCTTTTGGCTGTGATAATTTTATATTATATCTATTGTATACATCTTCCTGATCTACAATAGGGTCATATACTTCGATTTTATAGTTATTGTCTAAAAAATGTTTAGCCAGTTCTGCAGCTTTTGAGTTTCTAATATCTGGAACATTTTCTTTAAAAGAAATACCTATTTGTAAAATTCTCTTATTTAAAGAAATTTGTTTTGAAATATTTTTGTATATAATACTTGTCATTTTATCGTTTAATCTTCTTCCTGACAAAATTACCTCAGTATTTGCTCCTAGTTTCTTAGCAACATGCGCAAGATAATATGGGTCAACACCAATACAGTGCCCACCAACTAACCCAGGATAAAAAGGTAGAAAATTCCATTTTGTTTTTGCAGCATCTAATACATCGTATACTGATATGTTTAGCTTCTGACATAACAAAGCTATTTCATTTATAAAAGCAATATTTATATCTCTTTGAGCATTTTCTATGGCTTTTGCTGTTTCAGCTACTTCTATACTTTTGGCATAAAATATTCCCGCATTAATTATAGATTTATATATTTTACCTATAATTTTAGTTGTTTCTTTGTTGCTTCCAGAAACAACTTTTACTATTTTATCTACAGAATGTTTTTTATCTCCAGGATTAATTCTTTCAGGACTATAACCGATATAATAGCTTTTATTTAAATAATAACCAGAGTTTTTTGATAAAATAGGAGAACATATTTTTTCTGTTACTCCTGGATAGACAGTACTTTCAAATATTACTATTGCTTTCTTTGCCATTATACTACCAACAGATCGGCATGCTTTTTTTAAAAGTGATAAGTCCGGCAAATTGTTCTTATTGACTGGCGTAGGCACTGTAATAATATATATATATTTGTTTTCTATATCTTCTAATCTAGAAGTTAATTTAAGTTTTTTTGCTTTTTTAAGTTGCGTACGAGTTACTTCTTTAGTGCTATCATTTAATTCTGTTAATTCTTTGCACCTTTTTTCTGATATATCAAAACCAATTACATTAAAAGCATTGGCAAGTTTTACAGCTAACGGTAAACCAACATATCCTAGCCCAACCACGATTATATCTTTTTTTAAATAATCCAATAATTACTTCCTTATGATGTTATAATTAAACTTTTATATAGGTTTTCATAAATGAAAATAGTTTTATTTATAATAAACTCTTCTGACATATCTTTCTCTACTAATTCACGACTTTTTAACCCATATTTTTTTCTAACTTTATGGTTTTTTGATAAATATTCTATAGCCTTAGCCAATTTAATAACATTATCTAGTGGAACAGTAATAGCATTAACATTGTTTATAGCTATTTCACGACAACCAGGAACATCAGTTGCGATAATTGCCTTTCCAGATGCTGCTGCCTCTAATAGACTTTTGGGCAGACCTTCTCTCCTGCTTGGCAATATTGCTATATGAGACTTCTTCCATAATTTTTTAATGTCAGACACTTCTCCTAACCAAGTAATATTTTTATTCTTACTCAACTCTCCCTTAATATAGCTTTCATCTATTGCGCTTGGATTTGAAAGATCTATTCTTCCTGCAATAAGTAAATTTATATTTTTATGAGTCAGACTTACTAAATGAAAAGCATCAAATAAAACTTCAATACCTTTATCCTTAATCAACCTTCCAACAAATGTAATTATTATTGGAGGAGATAAAGGCTCATTTTCATATTTAAAATACTCTGTGTCCACACCTGATCCACGTATAATAAATATTTTATCTTTACTACAGTGTAAGCTTTTTATACAAAATTTATAATCATCTATATTTTGAACAATAATATTAACATTTTTTTTCTTAAAATTAATAGATAGAAACAGTATTATTATAATTTTGAAAAATTTAACTTTTATATTCTTAGATAAAAAAATTGAACCTAGTCCTGTAATAGAGGTTATAATTTTTATATTTTTAAAAAATATTAAACTACTTAATCCTAATAAAATTGGACGAAAGGCAACTAAATGGACTATCGCAGGATTAATCTTTTTGAGTATTATTCTAATATTTAAAATTTCTTTTACTAAATTAAGTAGAGAAGTATTGTTTCTACTTGAGTTAAGTTCATAACACTTAAAACCAAAGTCTTTTACTTTATTTAGCATACCTGTATCTTTGCAAATTACATGAACATTATACCCCTTATTCTGTGCTTCTTTAGCCAAAGATAACCTGTGTGAAAGGAAATACCAATCTTCTGACACTAGATAAACAAGATTTTTATTCATAATTAATAACCAATTATTATATACCTTTTAAATATATATTTAATAATTGCCATATACTCATATAAAGATGCATTGATAGAATTAATACTCCTAACATCGGGAATAAAAGAATAAATATTAATAGTATTATTTAAATCTTCTTGAAAACTAGAAACTAAAAACCCATGAGAATTTAAAAGTAGTGACATTCTTAAAGTATGTTTTGGACTAGTGACTATTAAAATTTTTTCTTCTGAATTATTTTTTTCCATTCTTTTTCGTAAATTAAATACAGTTTCATAACTATTCTTACTAGATTCATCATATATAACATTTTTATAAGTTAATATTTTTTTTACTGCACTAACCTCAGATACGCCGTCATCATTAAGTATACCTCCTGAAATTAATAAAGGTCTCTCTAACTGTTTTGCTAACAACTCCCCCTGAGAAACTCTTAATACAGTATTTGAAGAAGGGTGCCATTTAGATTGAGCATCTTTGAATATACCACCAGTAGGAACCAAAACTAATACTATTTTATCATCATGAACATACTCATTGATACCTATTCTTAAAGGAAGCGCTATAAAATATGAAAATAATGGGGTTAATGTTATGTAAAAAACTATACAAATTATTTTTAAGTAAAAATATAAATTTTCTTTTTTTATTAAAAATATTATTAAAATTAAAGACCAAAATATAGGAAAAGGAAAATAGATAAATTTGTATAAAATCTCTTTCACTTATAAGAAGCCTTTGGACTCTGACCAATGATAATATGAAATCAAGGTCCATAATTTCCATGAAGTATCTCTTTTCCCTCCAAAAAGAGAATTTTTCCACTCTTGAACCATAGCATGATCTTTAATACCTATTTTATCTAAGTTTTTAACTAAACATACATGTTCAAGCATATTTTTAAGATCTTTTTGCAGCCAATTTGCAATAGGAACTTCAAAGCCTTTTTTAGGTAAATTCATAGACCATTTAGGAAGTCGGCTTGAAAAGGCTTCTCTTAATATTTTCTTTCCTTGAAAATTTCCTACTTTCATATTTCCAGATTGAGAAAAAGCATACTCTACTAAACCTTTATCTAAAAAGGGAGATCTAATTTCTAAACTATTGGCCATACTCATACGATCTAATTTTACTAGCATATCACCTGGTAAAGAAATATTTAAATCTCCTAATAAAATAGCATTTATTTTATCTTTTAGTCCTCCCCTAGCATCAATAAATAAATTTCTCAATGAATCTGAATTATATCCAAGTAAAGATAATATCTCTTTATCATTCAGTTGTTCTAGCCAATTAATATGTCTTGTTATTTCATCAGAGGAAGAATTATATAGAAACCTGCGTAAGCGCCTTGAAATTTCACCATATTTAGTATCTTTATTTTCTATTAAAATAGATATTAAAAACTTTCTTATTGTTAACGGAATTATATTTCCTAAATTAGACCATTTTTCTCCAAGATATTTTCTATATCCACCAAAAACTTCATCACCCCCATCACCAGATAAAGCTACAGTGACATTTTTTGAAACTTCTTTTGATAAAGCAAAAAAAGGTAAAGCACTACTATCCGCAAATGGTTCATCACTTGCATCAAATACTTCCGGAATAATATTTAATAATTTACTTGAGGAAATCTCTAAACTAGTATGCTTCATACCATAATAATCTGCTAGTTTTTTAGCTTCAGGCCTCTCTTCATAATAACTACTTACATTGTCAAAACCCATTGTATAGCAAGATAATGATTTTCCGTACTCAGCTAATGAAGCAATTATCAAACTAGAATCCAAGCCTCCTGACAACAGCACTCCTAATGGCACATCAGAAACTAATCTTTTGTTTACCGCTTTATCAAATAAGTTAATAATTTTACTTTTTATTATTATTTTATCGGAATCTAAATTACTATTAAGAGATAAATTATACCATCTTCTTATTTTACTATTATTATTTTGGAATTCTAAAATATGGCCAGGAGGAACTTTGTTGACCTGTTTATAAATTGTAATTGGCTCATGAATAAAACGAAATCTAAATAAACTATCTACTGCTTCAGTATTGATATTAACATTATCTATTATTTTTTCTAAACTCTTCAAATCAGATGAAAAAGATATTTTATTTTCTTTAATTGAATATAATAGTGGTTTTTTACCAAAAGGATCTCTTACTAAGGTTAATTTATTTGAATTAAAATCCCATATAGCAAATGCAAACATTCCATCTATTAAATTTAATAATTTTTCTCCCCAGCAGTCCCAACCTGCTAACAGAACTTCACAATCTGAAGAGGAAGTAAAATCATACCCATTCTTAATAAGTTTTTTTCTTAGTTCATTAAAATTATATATTTCTCCATTATAAACTAATGCTTTATTATATTTTACCATAGGCTGCTTGCCCGCATCCGAAGTATCAATTATACTCAAACGAGAATGCACTAAATAAGCATAATCATCTTTCCATGTATCTTGTTGGTCTGGACCTCTTGGATATAAACGTTTTAAAGCAGCATCCATTTTTTTTTCTAAATTGCTTGATTCTTTTAATCCTTTTAGGTCTATTAAACCGGTAAAGCCACACATCTATTTTCCAACATCAGTTAAGATAGATTTATATATATGATTATAATTATTAATCATTTTTTCTTTAGAATAATATTTTTTAATTCTGCCTCTTGCATTATTTTTATTATTTAATAAATCTATATCATTATAATTAATAACATCTTTTATAGCCTCACACATTTCATCATGGCTTCTTATAGGAATTATCTTTCCTGTATCTCCTATTATTTTTCTAGCATCTCCTACTTCAGTAGATATAGGAACTAGACCACTTGCCATTCCCTCTCCTAATGCATTAGAAAAACCCTCTCCAAATGCTGATGAAGAAATAATGATATCCGAAGCATTGTAAACTTCATGAATATTTTTATACGCTCCTAAAGCTAATACTTTTTTCTCTTGAAAAAACTTTTCTGTACCCAAACCAGCTAATATTAAAAGTACATTTGGTATTAATAATCTAATTTTACTAAATGCTTTTAATAATGTTTGATGATCTTTCATTGGATCTACTCTAGCCACACACAATAGAACTTTTGTAGTATTTGATATACTATAATTCTTACGAAAATTAGATCTATTTTTTAGATTTGGTGAAAACTTTTCAATATCTATTCCATTAGGGATAACTATGCTATTTTTAGTAAACCCTAATTTGTCATGGATTTTTTTGCCTTTATATGAATTATTGATAATAATATTTGGTTTAGAAGAAAAATAACTACAAGCTTTGATAATTAATTTAAGCTGAACTGAATAGAATTTTACATCCATATTGGAGCATCTTAAGCCCCATATTACAGGAATACTTCTATTCCTTCCTAGTTTTCTTAATAGAACTTCCAATAGACAAGAATGATACATCCAACAATGAATTATGTCAGGTTTAGAAATAGAAATTATACTATTTAATTTATAAAATGCCCTAATATCCGGTAACTTCCTTTTCATATTTAAATTATATATTATAGTTCCCTTATCACTTAGATACTTATCATAATATCCCTTTTGAAGAAGCTGGCATACTTCATGTGTATTATTTTCATTTAATAGTTCTATTAATTGTCTTTCAGCTCCCCCTTGGCCTAAATTCGGAATGATATGTAAAACTTTTATTTTACCCTGCAATAATCAGTCCCCTTATCATTTTTTCTATATTTTGTGCATAACTTTTTGGATTATTTATTTTTTTTAATAAATTTTCTCGGACTATAGGAAGAACAAAATCTTTACGATTTTTTAGACTTTTTAGTAACTCTTCCATCTCATACTCATTCCTACATAACCTTAAATTATTTTCAGAGACTATAGGCAGAAAATCATTTAATCCTACTATCTGTTTAAAACTAATAACAGGAGTTCCTAAAACTAAAGATTCTAATACTACATTTGGTAACCCTTCCCATCTTGAAGGAAGTAATAAATAATCTGCACCTGCAATATAAGAGTTAGCAATATCAGAAAAGCCAATAAATTTTACTTTTTTTTCTATTCCTAATTTTAAAATTATTTTTTCTAACTTTTCTTTTTCATAGCCATCTCCTAATATAGTTAAATGGCAATTATTTATATTTTTTAACATTGGAAGCACTCTATCTACCCCCTTTTGGTAAGTTAGCCTTCCTACCATAACTAATCTTAATCCTTTTCCTGTAAACCTATTTATAACCTTTACATCCCTGATATTAATATCATCAACTGGGTTATGAATTAGAAATAATTTATTTTTATTAATTCCTTTCTTTATCAAATCATTTTTCATTGCTCTTGAAGTAATAATTATTTTATTTACCTTAGGCATAAATTGTTTGTATAAAAATTTTAGTAATCTAGGGTAAGCGCTATTTCTCAATGAAGCGTCTATCATATTTGGTTCACGTGCTATAATTTTAGCATTTCTATAAAAATATTTTTTAAAAATAACTAAAGGCAATGTTATATGAGGAAATGTTGAAATAATAATATCAGGTTTAATTTTCATTATCGTAGTTATTACTCTAGGAATAGCATACCTAAAATTTTTACATTTTAAATCTATAATATTATTTTTATTTAATTTAGTTTTTAAAGGGCCAATTTTATTCTGTATTACTAATATTGGCCTACATTGGACAGTATCTAAGTTTTCAATTAAACTTAAAATTACTTTTTCCGCACCGCCGCCTGCTAAAGAAGGTAACACAATAAGAATTTTTAAAGATTTCATTATTTAATAATTTTAATCATATTTTCTATTATATATTGTTGATCTTCATTTAACATGTCTGGATACATAGGAAGGCTAAAAACTTCTTGAGCTAGCTTTTCAGAATTGATTAATCTTCCTCTATAAAATTTTTTATAAGCTTTTTGCATGTGCATAGGAACCGGATAGTATACCATAGTAGGAATTCCTTTGCTTTTTAAATCATTTTGGATCATTTCCCTATCTTTATGTCTAACTGTATATTGAGCCCAAATAGATTTACTTTCTTCTGGTATGTAAGGGGTGCTAATTTTTTCTTTCAATGCTGTAGTATAATTATGAGCTATACTATTTCTTTTATCAAACTCCCAATCAAAATCTTCTAACTTCGCTAAAATAATTGCTGCTTGAATTGTATCCAGTCTTGAATTTATCCCTATATAATCAATTTCATATTTACTTTTTCCCTTACCATGAACACGCAAACTTTGAATTTTCTGAGCAATAAATTCATTATTCGTAATTATTGCTCCTCCATCGCCATAGCAACCTAAGGGTTTAGCAGGAAAAAAAGATATGCAAGTTATATCGGCTAAAAAACCAACTTTTTTATTTAAGTATTCTGCACCAAAACTTTGAGCAGCATCTGCTATTAACTTTAAATTATTAGTTTTAGCAATATCCTTTAGCGCTTTATAGTTTGCTGGTAACCCATATAAATCTACGGCAATTATAGCCTTCATTTTATATGTATTATCTTTCATGATATGTATAATTGCTTCGTTAAGACTATTAATTGAAATATTAAATGTCTCTTCTTCAACATCTATAAAATATGGGGTAGCTCCCAATATAGCTATAGCTTCTGCCGTAGCAGGAAATGTAAAAGCTGGACAAAATACAATATCTCCAGGCCCAATATTATATGACATTAATGCAAGTACTAATGCATCTGAACCGCTCCCACATGTAACTGCATGCTTAGCACCAGTATATATTTCCAATTCTTTCTCTAATTCACTTACTTCAGGCCCCATAATATATTGACCATGAGACAGAACTGTATTTATACGATTAGTTATTTTACTATGTAATCTTTTTTGTTGAGCTGCTAAATCAATAAAAGCAATAGATTTATTCATATTAATTTATCCTATTATATTTCATATAGATTTTCTTCTCTTTCTTTATACCTTTTTCCTGTTCTGTTACAGGTTAAATTTTTATCTAATCTTTCTCCTGCTTTTGAAACCCACCCTATATGTTTAGCAGGCAAGCCCATGACAAGTGAAAATGGCTTAACATTTTTTGTCACTACTGCTCCTGATGCAATCATAGAATACTCTCCTATTTCTATCCCACATACTATAGTTGCATTTGCACCTATTGAAGCGCCTTCTCTAACTACTGTTTCACTAAACTCATTACTTCTATCTATAAATGCCCTTGGTGTTTTTACATTTGTAAAAACGCAAGATGGGCCACAAAATACATTGTCTTCTATAGTTATCCCTTTATAAATAGAAACATTATTTTGTATTTTACAATTAGAACCTATTTTTACATCAGGGCCAATCATAACATTCTGGCCTATTACACAATTTTTTCCAATAATGCTACGGCCTAAAATATGACAAAATTGCCAAATTTTTGTGTTATCCCCTATATTTGAATCCGCACTAATAATTGAAGTTTCATGGTAAAAATAACTATTATTCATTATAATTTCCTTTTTAATTCACTTTCCGCTCTATCCAAAACTTTTAATACTCTTAGCCCTTCTTCTCCATCTGAGGGAGGCTTTATATCTAATTTTATCCAATTCAAAAAACTTTCACACTCAAACCTCAATGGCTCAATATTTATATCAAATTTTATACTTTTACCTTTAGCTTTTTCTATAACTGGGATGTCTCCTTTCCATTCAACATCATGTTGATAAAGTATAAGTTTATTTTCATTCTTTTCCACATCATTAAAAGTAATCATCCCCTTATCCCCTACTACAATCAAACGTTGGTCTTTATAAGGGTGTAACCAAGAAACAAAAACATGAGCTTTGATCCCATCTGGAAAATGCATGAAAGTCATTGAGGTATCTACAATACCTCTATTCATAAAACTTCCTCCAGATGCCTCTACAGTTATTGGGTCCATATTTAATATAGATAGGATCATGGATATATCGTGAGGAGCAAATGACCATAATGCATTTTCTTCTTTTCTTAATTTACCTAATGATAACCTATTAGAGTAAAGGTATCTAATTTTACCAATTGATCCTCTTGATACTACCGCTTTTAGTGCTATGAAAGCTGGATGATAGAGTAGTAAATGTCCAACCATCAACTTTAAATTATTTTTCTTAGCTAAACGAATTAAAGTCTGACCTTCTTTAACATCTAAACAAAGTGGCTTTTCTACAAATACATGCTTTCCTTTATTTAAAGCCTTAGTAACTAAACTGCCATGCGTTACAGCAGGAGTAGCTATTACTACTCCATCTATATTTGAATCTAATAGTTGATCTATCTCATTATAATGTTCTATATGACTATATTTTTTCTTGCTAAAATTTATATTTTCTAAGTTCAAATCACATATGGACTTTAATACACCTAAGTCATTTAAATTTCTCGCTAGATTTTTGCCCCAATAACCTATTCCTATTAAGCCTAGAGAAATATTTTTATTATTCATAATAAATTCCATTATTTTTTAAATAAACTTTATAAGGTATACAATTTTCTGCAGCTATTAAATGTATATCTTTTTTAGCACCTTTTAAATGAAAAGCAACCTTCTCTCCAGCACTTAAATTCTTAGGAGTGGTCCACCATATTGGATGAGTTAATAATTGTATATTTTTTATATTTTTATTATTTATTATGGTTTCTGGGTCATCATACTTCCATTCTCCACCAGAATCAGAACAGTACTTCATATCATTTATAAACATTGGCATATAAGTATGTCTTTTATTAGCTAATTTATCTGACATTCCAATAAGATTTTTATTTGGTCTATGAAAACTAATTATATCTAATTCTATACCAATCAAGCTTTCTAAAATATCTAGTTGCTTTTTACAATTGTTATTCAATATTCTTTTATCTTGATTATATTTACCGGCGTCAAAGTGTAGGCCTATATTATGTCCCATAGATATTATTTTATTAATACAATTAATATTTGTTGTTCTCCTTATATTATACAAGCCTGAATCAACCAAAAAGAAAAAGGTTGATTGAATGTTTTTTTTATACTCGATATTAGCTATTTTTGTTGCTTTTTGAGGGCAAAAATCTACGTCATGCCTAATAATTATTCCTTCTGCACCATTAGAAGATTGTGTAAAGTTAATAATAGGCCTTTTACTATCTATTATTAATTGTAATAAATAATCATATGTATCGCTTGCAAAAGGCATTTTTTTCATAAATTATTCCTTAAAAATTCTACTTTTTCAACTACCATTTCATACATATTTTTATAGGAACCATTCATATAAACCTCATTTTTTAATAACCTTATTTTTTTAAAATAACACTTCTCATAAGCTTTAATAGCGCGTATATTTGTTTCCAAAACATTTAATATAATTCTGTCTAGCTTAAGTTCTGAAAAACCAAATTTTAATAATAAAGACAAGGCTATAGTTCCATACCCCTTATTTAGATATTTTTTTTCACCTATTCTAACTTGAAGTTGTGCGCTTTTTTCTTTGAAATTTATCTTTCTTAAAGAACAACTTCCAATTAGCTGTTCCTTATTAATAACAATTGAGAAATAGCGTGATGAAGGATCTATATTTAAATTATCAAACCATTGGTTATGGCTCTCAATAGAGATAGGTATGAAATTCGAGTTGTATTCAACAATTTCTCTATTATTAATCCATCTAAAATAAGAAGAGGAATCTTGTATTTTAGGAATTCTTAACATTACATTATGAGATATATACACTTAGATACCTATTGATTTCTATATAACATTAATAGTCTTACCCTTAACCTTCTTTTTATTTCAAACCAAGGCCATTTCTCACCCCTATTATTGCCATTAGATATAAAAAAATATTTATAAATTTTTCTATAGTTTTGATAATTATTATATGACATTCTGCCACTTATATATAAAGTAGCTCCACCATAATCATAATCAAACCATGTAGAGATCAAATCTGAAGATGCTATTAAATCACATTCGGATTTCTTTATTTTACTTAGATTTAGTCCATCTTTTAAATTAAAAACTATTGAATACCTACTATCTTTGACCCAAATACTTACAGGCTTTAATCTTATAAAACGAAGAAGAAAATTTTTTTTTAAAATTCTATTTTTATAAGAATTACCTTTTTCTATTAATGATTTTAAATTAATTATTTTTGTATTGTCTTCCAATGAAGCCACAAATGCATGTTTATATAATTTCTTATATTTAATACTATTTTCTTTATTATTTATTTTATTATTTAATTCCCATTTATCGCCAGGATACAATAATATTGGTTTCGTAATATTCTGCTTAACTAGTGAATTATTAATATCAAATATGGTATTATTACCTTTATTTTGCATGAAACTCTCAGGATGAGAAAAATATGCAAAAGAGGCAAAAGGAATGAAATATTTAGGTTTCAGAACTTCTACTTGATAATTAACTTTTTCCAATAAAGTTTTAGCAACTTCTTTTCTATAATCCATATTATTACCTAAATAGCTGGCAAATGTGAACTGAGAAGCTAATATATCTACTCTTCCAATATGTTTTGCATAATTCTGCATTATAAACCCATATTTTTTATTTTTAGTTTCGCAATCATTCATATTTAAAAATCTAGTTTTTCCATCATCAATTAATAACCATGAATCATCTTGTGGTGTAGACCCTGTTTTTACAATAACCCCAGGAGAAATCTCAATATTTTTTAATAATGGTAATTCTTTGACATTAAATTTTTTGCTTTTAAGCCACGTGATAACCTTTTTATCTAAAGTACTTTGATATAGCACCGTTATATTTAATTTTTCATCATCAGGAATACTTAATAACGACGGAACATGAAAATGATCTGGATGTTCATGACTAATCCATATAAAGTCTATACTTTTCCAATTAATTTTAGGCGACTTACATAATAAGGACCAACCATCATTAAAGACATTTCCAAATAACCAAGGATCTGATATAATAGATATATTTTTAGCATTAACAATCATTGAAGCATGATTAACAAATTGAAATTTCATTTTATAAAACCCTTATTATCTTAAAGCTATGATATTTTGCCAAAAAAACATTATTTTATTAGCATTTTTTTTACTGTCATAATTAATTTCTATATGTTTTTTAGCCCCTGTAGATAACTTTTTATACTCTTTTTTATTATGTGATAAATATGATATTTTTTTAGCTATGACATTGGCGTTATACTTATTTATATGTATCCCATTTTTCTTATTTAATACTATACCCTTATTTAATCCTGCCGATACGACAGGTTTACCTAGTTTCAGAGCTTCTATCACTGACCTACCCCAAGGCCCGCCCCTTCTTGACAAACTTGTTAAAATATCACACGACATAATAATTTTTTCTGGATTACTTACATGACCTAAAAATATAAAATAATTAGATATACCTTTATATGCTATATAGTCTGAAAAACTAGTATTTTTCCCAGAAGATTTAAATAATTTATTACCTATATGATTAGGAATAGTCATATCTCCAGCAACAATAAAAACTATATTAGTTATATTCAATTTTTGAAAAGCTAGAGCTATATCTAATATTCTATCTGTACCTCTTGACCACCTGTAATTTTCTATTACTGCAACTTTAAATCTTTTTTCACTTTTAAAGCATAGGTTATTTATATCTAATTTAGAACTATCCGCTATATTAGGTACAACCTTGCCATTAATGGTGCCCCCTAAATTAATAAATGATTTTTTTTCAAAATTAGAAATAAATATTAAACTATCTGATACCTTAGAAATTATATTAACCTGCAATTTTGCAAATAATCTGCTTGTATAATTATTAAAATTATACGTAAATTTAAAAGTCTTATTTCCTTCATATAAATCCTCTAAACTTGTTCTTATATGAAAAGTGAAAGGCTTATTAGTAAATAATCGTAATATAACTGCTAATAAAAATAAATTAGGATGATTAAAATGAACCAAATCAAATTCATTATTAATCTTTCTCGTCATGTATATTATGCTCTTAATACTTGTAATTATCTTATATATAAAATATAAAATTCCTAAAATATTTCTAGTAAACCTAAATACTGTATTAAATACGGGAAAACCTTTAAAAACTATATTAGATATATCCAAATCATTATACATTGAAACTATTGGTCCATTTTTACCAATCCATACATGTTTATTAATTTTTTTATTATCTATATTCTTTAATAAGTAATATAGACTTCTAGATGAGCCACCAAAGCCACCCTCATGATCAATACATAATAACTTCATAATATTACAATTAACTAAATCAATAGTAACTTAAACTATCAAAATAATCTTTTGGGCTTTCTCCCTGATAATCAAACTTAGCTTTAGGAGGAATAAAATTATCATCTTCAATATTATGATAAAGACCTACCATAGAAAACCTAGGTAAATTTGATATATTATTGCCTGATCTATGTAGAAGTTTTCCACTAAAAAATACTGCTTGCCCAACTTTTAAATTCATTTCAATTTTTTTAAAATTATGCGTGTTTTCATCATTAAAAACTATTTTACTGGTACCATTTTTATTACTTGTCCATTTTGGCTTAGGGAAATTAACAAGATGAGAACCTTCGCAAAATTGAAGAGCCCCATTTTTACTCGTAGAATTAAAAAATAAAGGAGCCCATATTTGAATAAAATTTGATCTAGGAATAGTTTGAAAAATTTCCCTATGCCATCCTAAAGTAGCTATTTCATCTTGGGGCAGGTTTATTCTACATTTGTTAATATATCCATATAAAGGCGAATCTTTATTATTATTCATTAGCTTATTAGCAATATTTTGAATTTTTTCTTTAGATACCATTCTCATAAATTCAGGTGTTTGATATATAGTATCCAAAATATGATCAAATGCATTACGATCATTCTTAGATATGAGTTGAGGTAAATATTTTAAAACATCTATTTTACTATTTATAGAATTAAACTGCTCATTATTATTTTTTAAAGATTTAAATCTATATTTCAAAATATTCTTTACAGATAACGATAATGTATTCATTTCTTTAGTAGTAAAAATTTTATCTATTACTGTATACCCTTTTTTCTTAAATTCTTTAATTTTATCTTTATTTAACTGTAACATTATAATTCCAAAAAAATAATTACCATATTTCCCATGTTGCATTTTTTTTTATATAATCTATTGGTTTTTCTTGATATGCAATACTATGTAAAATAGTCTCTCCACTTATATTAGGTAAAACTCTTTGAATATAAACTTTATTTACTTCTTTAATATCATCTCTATTCATATATTTTATTCCACTAGAACCACTTAAATATACGTTGCCATATTTCATAACCATGGAAGTGATAATTTTGGTCTTATCTTCATTCTCCCAGGAAAAATTCTCTATTAATAATTTAGTACTTTTATGATTTATAGCCTTTAATATTAAAAATATTAAATCAATATTTAATTGACATAAATTATTTTCATCATTTTTTATTAATCTATCAATTATTTCATCTAATCTATTACTATATTTATATTGTTTTTGTTGAGACCAATGTAAAACTCTTCTTCCAATTTGTTTTACTGCTCCCATATCTGAAATTAAAATTTTATTATAACTCTCAAAATTAAAAAAAACTGGGATAGTTGCCCATGAATCATTATCATTCATTATAACCCTATTCCCATAACTCCTTCTAACAAATTGTATGCCTGTATATAAAACAAATACATCAGAGCTTATAATTTTATTCCAAAATCCTAACCAAGGAATAAAATTTGGCTGATGTGAAGAAACTTTTATGTCTTTTGTAGATGTTAAAATATTAAATATTAGAGCACTTAAAAAATTTATTCATTATCTGAACGCCCTCCTTTCCAATTTAATTTTTTATTTTTAAAATAATCCTCGATTAACCAACCTATAGGACTATTATGTCCTCTATTATCTAAAATAATTTTGAAATAAGGCCACGGTGCATAACAACATGTTGCCGTCATAAAATAATCTAGATACTTTCTTTCAAATTTACGCCAGTTATTTTTTCCAAATATCATAAAAAATAATTTAAAAAAAAATCTTATTGGTATAATCCATTTAGGCGATATCCTTATTGGATTTATTTCTATATTAGACCAAATACCACACCAATTATATTTTTTTAATGTTTTTTTGTACAAATTTTGATTTATTTTTTTCTTAGTGTCAATATCTTCCCAAAAATTTAAATATTCCTGATCCCATAAGGGCAACCGCCACTCATAACCAAAATACTCATATGTACGCGCCCCATTTATTACATATTTAGATTGCCTATCTAAAAATTCTAAATATTCATAAAGACCTGCGTAACTAAATTTAATATTATTTTCTCTTAAATACTTTATTTCACTCTCTATATTTTTTTTTACTCTTGTGTAATTATCTTCAGTAGCCAGTTTTTCCCATTGCTTATAATGTTTTTTAAAATATGTTTTATAAAATATATTTTCACTGCTTTTACTTGTATAATCCAAATTTAACAATTCTTGTGGGATGTGATTTCCTGTTATAAAATCTCCTGACTGCCCATTAATAAAAATAGCATCTTTTTGTATTCGTTTATCACCTTGTAATTTCTGCATCATTAAATACTCGCCGGCAAAATGTATACTAGTTAAATTATCACAATAGTTAGTATATTGCTGGTAGTCATTTGTAGAATAAGCTTCTTTAAAAATTTTAGAGCTATATTCTATAAAAATCCATTCATATCCCAATTTATCAGCAATTTTCTGTGCAATATGGGCATCTTTATTATCCTTTAAACCATAGGATATACATATTACATTATTATAATTATAATATTTTAAACCAGAAACTATAAATCTAGAATCCATTCCACCTGAAAGTGGGATCACAACCTGTCTACCATTTAGGCTTTTTATTAATTTTTTAATTATATTTTCATTAGTATTATTTAAATCAAAACTATTTTTATTCTTATTTTGAATATATGTCCAAGGCTTCCATTCATAATATTTTTCTATAGAATACCCTGACTTGTCTATACAAATAAATGTCCCTGGATTTAATTGCTTTACTTTAGAGTATAAAGTCTTATCCCCCGTAGTGTATCCAGATAATGCAAATATTTTAGATACTTCTTTATCAATATCTTGGACACTTAAAGACAAAAAATCTTCTATAGGTTTTGCTACAGAGCTTATTATAATATTATTATTATTTAAACCCCATAATATTGGACACGACCTTACTTTATCTACAGCGCAAATTATATGTTTTTTAGATTTAATAACTATAGAAAAGTGTCCATCTAATAATAATAATCTATTTTTTATTTCATTCTTATTACTCTTAATTAAGTCTATATAAATATTAATTATATTAAAATTATTCATATACCCTTTAAAATAAACTAATCCACTTTCGTGAGAATATTTTTGCCATGCTCCATCACCAGAGAAATCTATATTAGTATTATATAAATAGTTTATCATTTTCTTTAATTTTACTTTCTAGTAAGAATCCAGTTATTAATATCTTCATCATTTAAAAAAAAAGAATTTTTTTTAAAAAAATTATAAGAGATAATATTGTTTTTTTTAACAATTGCTCGAATAGGTCTGATTAGAAATATATTTAGAACAGCTTCTAATGCATTTGAAGCAGAATTATTTCCTCTATATTTTTTTACTATATAAATATCAATATCATAATATATTGAAGTAGACTTTTGTAGCCTTATTTGTCCTATAAAATTTTTACCTTCTTTAACTACCCACATTTTTGTATTTACATCCTGAATCCTTTGCATAAACCATTCACTATGTTCTTTATATTCAATTTTACTTGTCGTATGTAATTTATGCTCTATAGAATCTTTTTTATTTACCCATAAATAGTAAAAATCTAAGTGCTTTTCTTTAGTTTTATAAATTTTAATATTCATGATAACAATAATTTTTCTATTTTCTCACTTGAAATGTTTTTTTTATTAAATTTCCTTTTAAAAAGCTACTTGGATTATTAGAATTAATATAAGATTTAATTGCAATTAAACTATTTTCAAAGTTACTCAAGGTCTCTTCAAAAATTTTACTTTTTGTATGCTCATAACATAGATTAAAAGTACTCCCAATTAATAACCCTGCGCTTATAAATTCTTGCCTAAGTAAAGTAATAAAAAGCTCTTCTTGCATTGGAGTATTTTTAAATTTTATGCTGGGCCACCAATTTGTATTAGAAATTTGTATATATTCTTCTAAACCCTGTTTGTTACAAAGTTGATTTAAGTCTTTAATTAAGGCTTCTCCATAATTTTTGGTTTTTTGTATTACATTTTGGTCTTCTATTTTTTTAATTGTTGCTAAAGATGCAGCTAAAGAAATATTTTCTCCCGCAAATGTTGAAGAGAAAAAAATTTCTTCCATCATAAGCATGATCTTTCGCGACCCTACAATTGCAGATAAAGGATACCCGTTTGCCATCGCTTTTCCAAAACATGATAAATCAGGAGTTACTCCATATTCTTTTTGTGCTCCTCCTATATTTATTCTGAAGCCACTTATAATTTCATCAAAAATTAATACTACACCATTAGCTGTGCATAATTCTCTAATTTTTTTAAGGGCACTAATATCTGTTTTTTCTATTCCTGCAGGTTCTAATATTACGGCACCAAACTTATTAGGAAATTTTTTAAATAAGCTATGTAAACTATCTGCATCATTAGAATTAAATTTATGAGTTAGAGATTGTATATTTTTAGGGACCCCAATATTTCGTGAAGTAGAGCTAATATACCAGTCATGCCAGCCATGGTATCCAGATACTGCTACTAGATCCTTACCTGAATAAGCTCTTGCTAATCTGATAGCAGCAGTAGTAACATCTGATCCATTCTTTCCAAATCTTACCATCTCAGCGCTAGGTAAGATTTCTACTAATTTTTCAGCTAACTCTGCTTCAAGTTTAGAGGGCATAGAAAATATATTACCCTTCATTATTTGAGAAATTGCAGCCTGGTCAACATCCTCATCACAATATCCTAATACTATAGGCAGCAGACCCATTATGTAATCTATATAATGATTACCATCGATATCTATAATTTTTGCACCTTGAGCTCTGTCTATAAATAATGGTGCAACTCCTTTTGGCCACTGAATATAACTTTTAGAGAATGTTTGACTTCCTAAAGGAACGGTTTTAATAGCCCTATTAAAATAGGCATTACTTTTATTAAATTTATTGAAATTTAATGAACTCAAGTCTCTAGCCCCTTCATTTGGAACTACTGCACTATTTTTAAATTGTAATAATGGATTTTTTAATAAGTATGATAAGATATCAATCCAAGAAGCATTAGCAGGTAAATTTCTATAAATCTTATCTAAAAAAATATAATCTTTTTCTTCATCTAGCGTCCATCTTAAATGACTAAAATCTGAATTATAGCCTAAAGATGCTTTTTTAAAATTTCCTTTTTTATACTTATTTTTATGCAATCCATGCATATATGTTGTGACATGCTCTCTAGAAAACCCACTTTCTGCAAAATTATCTGCCTCTAAAAGAGTGTTTTTTGTAAAAGCCTCAACATCTAATCCATCTGGATAATTTCTTTTAATAATATTTGATGCATAATCAGCTTTCTTTAAAATTAAAAGATTAACAACCTCATCTATAATCTTAGGATCTATTAAAGGGCAGTCGCCAGTAAGCCTTACAATAATATCAGCTTTTGAAATTTTTGAAATTTCTACAAATCGAGATAAGACGTCTTCATCATCCCCTCTAAATACTCTTATCTTAGTATTTATAAAAACATTTTCTAGTTTATTATTAACTTTAGATTTTCCTGTTGCTAACCATATTTCTTTAACTGTTTTAGCTTCTTTAATTCTATCAACCATTCTAATAATTACAGGCTTTCCATTTAAATTTAAGAGGGCCTTATTAGGAAGACGAGCAGAACCCATCCTTGCTTGAACAACTGCTATAATTTTTAATTTATTTTTCATCCTACCTACTTTTATTTTAATAAGAATTTTTTGTTATTAAGGTATGTTTTTTAATGAACTTTTTACTTATTTTGCCAGATACTTTATTCCAATCCGAAGCAAATAAAGATTCATCCTTAGATGTTATTCTCATAAAATTAGTGTTTTCAACATTAAATTCTTCACCTTTTTGAATATCACGTTTAGCTACTATTTTTCTATATCTAGTATCCCTTAATTCTAATTCTAATGGGTGAGGTTTAACATTAGGTCCATATTTCATATTTTCTATATTTCTGATATTCTCGCACATTTTTTTAAAATCTTCTGGTTTCATAGATAAAGCATTATCAGCCCCCTCTAATGTATTATCTATTGTAAAGTGCTTCTCAATAATTTTTGCTCCTAGAGCTACTGAGGCTAAACAAGCTAATTCTCCTATGGTGTGGTCAGAATATCCAGATATAACATTAAATTTTTTACTAAGGTGATTTATATATTCTAAATTTATTTGATCACTAGATGTTGGGTATAATGATACACAATAAAGTATAGCAAAATTACTGAAATTGTTTACATTGCACAAATTTATAACTCTCTCAATATCTTCTTCCTTTGCCATGCCTGTGGAAAAAATGATTGGGATATTATCACATATCATTTCTTCAATAATAGGAATATTAGTAAATTGACCTGACGAAACTTTATACGCCTCTGTATGAATTGACCGTAAAAGATTTAAAGAAGAAAAATCGCCAGGAGAAGAAAACAAAAAGCTTCCATTTTCTTTTGCAATTTTAGATAAGTTATTTAAAGAATTTTTTGATAACTCACTACCCTTGAAAGCAGAATAAGAAATATTATTAGGGTGAAAACTTTCTTCAACATTTCCTGTCTGTAATTTTATACAATCTGCTCCAGATTCTATTGCTGATAAAATCATTTTTTCACATAATTTTTCATCTCCTAAATGATTGATACCTACTTCAGCTATTATCAAAGTTGGAGATTCGGGCAAGATTACTCTATTAAATATTTCAAATTTATTTTTCATTTAAATTAATATCTTTAGTGGTAAATGGTTTCCATATTTCTAGCACCTTCATATTAAATTTTTTATTTTCGCAGCTAACAAATACCTTATCTGAAAGAACTATATTCTTATCAATTTTGTTATAAAAATAATTTTTTATTATCGCTTCTTTTTTAAATCCTGCTTTTAAATATGCCTTAATTGACCCTAAGTTAAGTGAATTAATACTAGCTACAAATTTTCTAATATTTCCCTCTTCAAACCCTAATTCTATAGCTTTAAAAATAGCTATTCTTGCTACTCCTTTTCCCCAATATTTTTTATCTCCTACTACTGTTACTAAATCGGACACTCCTTCTTTTCTTTTTATTGGGCCAATTTTTACGTTCCCTATATGTAGATTATTTTTATTTAAACATATTGCATAAATATAATATGTGCCTGTTTTATATCCATTTATTAAATATAATTTACTGTCTTCCTTAGTTATATGACTGACCTCCAAAAATTCTGTAACATTAGAGTCAGAAAACCAATTAATATAACGGTCATTAATATCCGCTATTTCTAATGGCCTAATATAAATATCTTTAAAGTCTAGTTTCATATAATATACCTAAATATTTAGATTACTAATGTTTTGTCATATTAGTAATGTGCTTTTTATCTTTTGAGAAATGTAAGATATATCTGATTTTTTCAATTGCACATACAATGGAATACTTAATGTATTTTTATAATATTGATTAGCTCCTTGATATTTTTGAATGTTCTCCTCTCTATAATAAGGTTGTAAATATAATGGTATATAATGTACTTGAGTCCCTATGCCATAAGTTTCTAACTCTTGCATTACTTCACTACGACTTTTTTTGATTGCCAAAAAATTAATTTTAATTGCAAATAAATGCCACGCGTGAGAATAATTTATTGAGCTTTTAAGAGGTAATTCTATATTTTTAACATTAATTAAATACTTATAATATAAATCTACTAATAATTTTCTTCTATTAATATTTTTTTCCAATCTTCCTAATTGGCTTCTTCCTAAAGCACATGTAATTTCATCGGCTCTATAATTCCATCCTAATTCTTGCATTTCATAATACCATTTATATTTTTTTTCTTTAGTGTTTTTAAAAAAATTTTTATTTCTAATAATACCATGATTTCTTTTGATATTTACTTGGTTAAATAGAGATTTATCATTAGTACAAATGCATCCGCCTTCTCCCATTGCTATATGCTTTATTGCATGAAAACTAAAGGTTGAGGCAATACTATACTTACAACTTCCAACTGGATTTATCTTAGTGTAAAATGCACCTGGGGCATGACAGGCATCTTCTACTATTAAACAATTATATTTTTTAGCAACCTTAGCAATTTCTTTCATATTACACAAATGCCCACCTAAATGGACAACTGTAATAACTCTAATATTAATTTTAGAGTTTTTTATAGCATTTTCTATAGTTTCTGGAGTCATTAGACCAGTTATTGGGTCAACATCACAGAATACTACTGGAGCTTTACACATTTTTGCAGCATTAGCTGTTGCTAAAAATGTAATTGGTGTTGTTAATAAACCTTTTTCTGGACCTAATTCTAAAGCTGAATATATTAGATGCAGGGCTGCGGTTCCTGAATTACATACAACTGTGTACTTACTATTAAATTTTTTACTTATATCCTTTTCAAATCCTATGATTTCTTCGCCTTGTGTCAGGTAACCCTTTTTTAATACATTAGTAACTCTAGTAATATCTAATTGTGTAATCTCTGGTTTTGAATACGGAAAATTAATCATAGCTACTATTAAACATAAGGATAGATTTGGCTATTCTTATAGAACCCTTTCCATCTACTTGTTCTCGCCCATTAACCATTAATTTATTCCTAACTTTTTTATTGTTAATAATATATAGTATTTTTTTTGCAATTATTTGCACATTATTTGTAGCTACAATTGCGCACCCCAAATTTAACCATTTTTCTAATAATAATTCATGGATTTTATTTTGAGCTATTAAGATAGTTGGTAAGCCTATATACAACCTTTCTAAATGCGATAACCCCGGAGCTCCTATTGCTATAGTACTATTATTATAAATTTTAGACATATCTTTAACATTTACTAATAATTTAAAATTTATCTTATTTTTTATTAACAAATTAATTTCTTCAAGAATTGGTGACCCATTAGCTAAAACAATAGTTGTTTTAATATTCGATTCAATTTTTTCAGATAGCTTATCAATAGCTTTTATTATATTTAACGTAATACCTAGACTATCATATGCACCCATAGAAACTAAAATATTTATATTATCTTCTATATTTATTATATTATTTACCATTAACTTATTTGAAATTGGGGCATACTTAGGACCATTTAAATAGACTTTCGCTTTACTTGTATCTATTTCTAATGGGTGAGGACATATAACCATTTGAATATTAAAATTATCTTTTTTATCTTGAAACATACAAACAGGAATTATTTTTGCTAAATTATTTATTACTTCTGTACTAAAATTATAACTATCAAGTAATAAAAAGTTAATTTTTTTATTTTTTATTAAACTATGTACTAATTTTAAATCATTATTATTTTTTTCATATAATATTTGGTCTTTTTTTGGAATTCGACTTTCAAATAAGTTATTTTTGTAATCTAAAACCCAAGTAATTTTTTGATTTATATGATTACTTACGGAAAAACATCTTTCAAAGTGGCCGCGCCCAGAATTGATACTATTAGCTGCTCTGATACATAACTTTAACATATCTATATAATTAATTTTCTAATTTTAATAAACTTTTAATATCATTTACTGAAAGCCAAGTATCATTAGAATTACTTGAATATTCAAAAGATTTGGAAACTGATACACCATCTTTACCAATAATTTTTTTTAAAGTTTCATTATTCCACCAATAAAACATAGGTTGGATAATATAAAAACTTTTCATATCTATGCAATTTAAAGATTCTTCCATTGGAATCATAACTTCATGTAGCTTTTCTCCTGGACGAATTCCAATAATATTATAATTGCTACTACCAACTAGTGCAGTTACTAAATCTATTATTTTAATACTTGGTAATTTAGGTACAAAAATTTCTCCCCCCATCATATTAGGTATACATTTTAAAACAAAATTCACTCCTTCTTGAAGTCTGATTACAAATCTAGTCATTTTTATATCTGTAATAGGCAATTTACTTACTCCATTATTTATTAATTTTCTAAAATGTGGAATAACACTTCCTCTTGAACCTATTACATTTCCATACCTTACAACGGAGAAACGAGTCTTATGTTTACCTGCTAGATTATTTGCTGCTACAAAAAGTTTATCTGAACACAGTTTAGTAGCCCCATATAAATTGATTGGATTTGCTGCTTTATCAGTAGATATAGCAATTACTTTACTAACATTATTATGTATTGCTGCATTAATAATATTTTCTGCTCCTTGTACATTCGTAGCTATACATTCAGTAGGATTATATTCAGAAGCTGTTACATGCTTCATTGCGGCTGCATGGATTATAACATCTACACCTGCGCAAGCTCTTTCTAGTCTGTACTTATCTCTTACATCACCAATAAAATATCTTAAACAAGGATATTTTTTTTCAGAAAAAATTTGTGACATTTCATATTGTTTTTGTTCATCTCTGCTAAAAATTATTATTTTATTTGGTTTATACTTATCCAGCAAGGTTTTAACACATTTATTGCCAAATGAACCTGTAGCGCCCGTAACTAAAATATTTTTATTATCAAGATTCAATTTATATCTTCCTTATTTAATTGTTAATATTTTATTGTTAAAAAAATTTCTTTTAATTAAAGAAAATCAAATTCATGCTTTTCTAAGATTGGTGCCATAGTTATATAAGGTCTAAGTAACATGCCGTCTATAATAGTATATTTTTTAAAAGGAATGTTAAACATAAGCCTTAATAATTGAGACATCATATTTACGCCAGCTATATAAGACACGCCAACCGAACCACTAAACCTAGCAGCTGCATCTAAAACTTTAGGCTTACCATTATCATCTATAACTATATCATAATCACTGGGTCCATTTAAATTAAATACCTTACTAATATTAGATGCATATTCAATAACCCTTATATCTGCAGAAGCTTTATGGCCAGTACTTGTGGGCCATAGTGGATTTTTTAATTGTCGCATTCTTGCTGCCACATTAATTACTTCTCCTTTTTGTGATAGAACGTCTACATCCCATACATTACCTTTATAATAAGGCATTGCTATATAATCTGATGCTATTATATTATTTTTTTTACATACTTTTTCTAAAACTTCAATACTACCTAGACCACAAAATCTTTCTGGCAATAAAGGTAAGAATGAATTTTGATTTTTATCTGCAATCAAAACTCCTCTACTACCTCTTCCATAGCGCGGCTTAAAAACTATTTTTTTATCAGGATAACCTAGTTTTATTGCTGTCTGTTTAAAATTATTTACTTCATCTAATACGCAAAAACTCCCAACGTCTATACCGTTTTTCTTAAGATAGGATAACATCAAAAATTTATCAGTTAAGATATTGACTGTTTTATTATCAGTAATAGAAATTTTTATATTTAAATCTTCAAATGATTTTTTATATTGCCCTAGCAAACGAGATTCACCTTCAGAAAATGCAATTAATCCATCAATTTTATTTTTTTTGTTGATTTCGTATAGTTCTTCTAGCCATCCTTTGGGATCCACTTCTGAGTGGGGTACTACATAAAAATAATCACATAACAACCTACCTGAAGCGGAAGAATCTGAATCTATTCCTATAATTTCAACATCATAATCATCTGCATCTCTAATTGCTTTAATTATATCATAAATTAATCTTCCACCTACACAGGTAATACAAATTTTTATTTTTTGTTTCATTTTTTTCTCATTATTAGATTTTTTTTCTAATTTCATCTAAAATTATATTAGCACAATTTTTTTCGGCATTCACATCTTTCCATCCAAAATAAGTTTCAAGAAAACTATTCCTATCTAACTCTTTTTCCTTCCACTTTTTATCTATATCTTCTAATGAAAGAGATAATAACTGTCTAAGTTTTGTTTCCCACCCTTTTTCACGAACATCAAAATAAAATATGTTATTTTTAAATTCTTCACTAGCTTTTTTGCTTAACCTATTATCCTCATTTTCAATGTATATAATAGGCTTGCCAGAAAGTATGCACCATCCAATAGTACTAGTAGCTCTAGATGTAATTACTACTCTAGAATTACCTACAATATATCTCAAATCAATTTCTGCACTATTAATACTAATATTTTCTTTATCCTTAGCAATCTCTAATTCCACTTTAGGTCCTGCATACCTTTTAGAATAATAAGGTTTATATTGCACTTTATATGGTAATTTTGATAAAACATTTTCAATTATATTAATCTCAAAATTAGCCTTATTTATATCACTTGATCCAGACCTACCAGGTATACCCCTATTTCCGCAATATAATGTAGTAGAAGCATATAATATAGGATGCATATTATTGTACTTTTGGTTTTTCAAACCCTTTTTCATATCTTCTGCTAAGCCAACCACATGCTCTTTAGCTATATTAAACCTACCTTTATTTGAATTTTTTCCTGCCTCTCTATTAAAAACAAAGTAATGGTCTACTATATTTGATTCATAAAGAACATCTATTGACAATATATCTCTACTTATTTCTTTTGATATACCGTGCTGAAAACTAGCCGTAATAATAGAATGTTTTTTTGCTATTTCTATATAGCTTAACTCCATTGCACTACTTGGCGTTCCAACTAGGAAAGCCCTAGCTTTATTACTTTGAATATTTAAAAAATGTTTTTCCCAATAAGCTTTATAGTTTAAATACTCTGATATGTAGTTTTTTAAAAAAGGTTTAAAAAAATAATTCTTATCTCTATTACTAGATATTTTTAAAATTTCTTCTTGATACTCACATACTACAGGAAAAATTAAATCAACAATTTCATCTAGTTTTTTATTTTGATCTAAATTATTATAATTTATATTTGCACTTAATTTTTCTATAAAATATCCTTTTTTAAATAAATAATATGCAGTACCTTTTAATAAAGTATTTTCATGAGAATATAAAAGCCTTTTGCCTTTCCAATATTTATTAAACCTACTACAAAATATATTAAGAATTCTAAAAGAAATACTATTAAAACCTTCAAAATATAGTCTTGTCCAAAAGTTGGTTACTGGATCCCTTCCAAGTTGGTGTTGATCATTTTTTTCATACTTAATTTGATATGTATCAATATGATTATAACTTTCCAAATACTTATAAAAATCTCCATTAATATTATTGTTTAAATTTTGTTTTGAGAAATTTGGATAAGTTATAACTAACTTTGATTTTTTAACTAACTCTAATACCTGAGCTGACTTATAAATGATGTTTTGTATTGCTATGATATAATGAGATGAATATTTAGCTAATCCCCTATCATTTATAACATCTAATACTTGCTTATAGACTTTTCCTGAATACTTCTTAGTTATTTCTGCAAGATTTATATAGTACTCATAATCTAAATATTTTTCAGGAGATTCAACTTTAATTTTTTTGTTAAGAACAACAAATGGATTAAAAGATATAATTTTAGTTTTACTATTTAAACCAATTTTCTTACAAAATTCTAGCTCATCTAATGTATCTACCATTAAATAATCTGTATCCCTAAGAGAAACGCTTAAATTATTAATTTTTGTTTTTATATTCATAATCTATAAATGCAAATGGCTCATTAGTATATGCAAATTAGGGTTAAAAATATCTGGCTTTCTATAAAAATCTACAAACTGCGTTTTTAAATTAGAATAGTTATAGTGTCTTGTTAAAAACCCTATTAATAAGCTGTAGGGCATTCTAAAAACTTCATATTCTAAGTCCTCAATTTTACTTTCTATAACCTTAATCACACTATTATCATCCAAACAGAGTCTATAAATAAAGTCTTGTCCAACATCAATAAAAAATATAGATTTGGATATAATATTGAGTCTTTTTTGCCATTCTAATTGTTTTCCTCTTGCATGATATAATAATACTGAAAGGTCAATTCTTTCGGATTTTGAAACCCAAAAATTTCCTCCTTCTTCAAAAGGACTTTTTATAAGACTTATTTCTTTAAAGTATTCTTTTGAATTTTCATGGCTATGATCTATAAAATCACCTGTTATCTTTCTAGTATTAAAATCAAAAGTACATTTTTCTGATAGTAAAATAGATTTAACTTTATTTTTCTTCTCCTTGAGAAATTGTTTAGCCTCAGCTGCTGTTCCAACTCCTGTATATGGCATTAAAAGCGCTTTTTTACCGCCGTATACCGCTCCTCCAGTTAAAGCAAAAAAGTATTCTGGCTTTAATACTTCTAAATAATCTAAAATAGTCATAAAATTTTTGTATTTCTTTTTCTCTGATTCTTCTGACTTCTCTTTTAATGTTAAATTTTCATAAAATGCAGGGTAAGGACCTTGCATTCCTGAGGGGATGCAAGCTGCATCAATATTGACAAATCTTTCTTTTAATGATTTGCATTGCACATAATTGAACCCGCAATCATTCGCATTAAGAATATTTAATCCATCTACTTGAAATACAGCTATGGAATCAACCGCACTATATTTTGCTGAAGGCTCAATCCAGCATGCATCATTTCCATTTAATTCTAATAATTTATGTTTATTTGTAACTCTAACATCTGTAAAACCTAATTTTTTTACTGCTTTTTCTGTAAAATTATGTTCATACCAAGATACTAGGATAGGTATATTTTTATTAAAAACACTTAGTGTGTCAGGATCAAAATGATCCGCATGAGTATGAGAAATATAGATAAAATCTGGTCTTAGACCGGGTAATTCCTCTCTTTTAGTTTTAAGCTTGGGATAATTATATAATCCAGAACGAGACTTATTATCACTGGTAACCCATGGGTCACATAAAATTCTCGTATCTTTACCTTCAATTAGGAACATGGTATTTACAAAGTAAGTTATTTTCATTTTAAAACCTAAAAATTAATATTATATAAATTATTATAAAAATTGTCGTTTAGTAGATGCTGGTATTCCTGCAATTGTAGAATACTCTTTCCCTTTAAAATCTAATAATAAAGACATAGCACCAATTTTAGAGTGCTTAGCTATATGTGTCTCGCCTAATATATGTGACCCTGTATATATTGTAACAAAATTATCTATAATCGGACTACCTCCTTTTAATGTAGTTCCTATAGTACAGCAGTGATAGATTGTAACAAATGAGCCTAATTTTGCCTTTCCTGTAAATACTATGGTGCCTGGATGTGCAAAAATTAATCCTGGTCCTGCCTCTACATTTAGTGGTAATTGTATTGATGTCAACATACAGAATATGTGATGTATAACATAAAACAAAATATATACAGGGTAAAATATTTTATAATTTTTTATAAATTTTGTTATCCGAAAGCTTATATTAACTAGAATTTGGGGTTTAGTTAATAATAACTTTACAAAGTTACAATTTTTAGTAGCTATTATATCTATATAAAGTTTTCTGAGTTCATTTTTAGATTTATAATTTTCTATAAATAATTCATATATATATTTAATATTACATTTAATATTCATATCCTTTATATTTTTAAAAACCTCAATATATGCGCTGCTGCATACAACAATCAACTCTGGAGGATCTTTAAGTAATTTATTTATTGAATAAATTTTATATGACTTTAAAAAATCACCTTTTTTGGCATTTTTATCAACAATATAGTCTATTTTATCAACAGGTATCCAGTTTTTAATAGCTGTATTAGCTAGGCCACCTGCTCCCCATATAACAACTTTGTTATATTTTTCGAGGTTTGTAGATATTTTTTTTCTAATTCCAATCATATTATTACTCTTGTGAATCTAATGAACTTCCTATTGGCATATAAGAACCATCTTTATTAACATCGTGCCTGTGGATGTCTATATTTTGGGGGCCCGATATTAACTCATTAGCTTTTTTAAATAATGTATTTTCTAGATTGTTGTCAGGAGCTATTAAATATCTTAGAGAAATACGAGGATCCTTACTATTATTTATAGGAGTTCCATGTAAAGTTAAGCCGTGAAAACAGGAAACTAATCCTGTTCTACCTACTATATCCTCTTCGTTACATTTTAGGGTATTACCAATATTATCAGTATAAAACCAAGTGTTTTTATTTACTTTTGATCTCCTTAAATTATGAGGGTATGGATTCATCCCATTTTTATGAGACCCTGTTAATATTCTTAATGCTGAATATTCTCTATTAACATCATCTAAATATATGTAAAAAGTTACAAAATTAGATTTTGATCTGGTTTTATCCTGATGATAATCCGTACAGTAAAAATATTGAACATCTTGAAATTTATCTTTTATGAATGGATTAAGATTAGGCCTTCCTACATCCTGTATATATGTTTGAAGCCAAGTTGGAATATAATAACTTGAAACAGACCTTATTATAGATTTCTTTTGAATCATATAATTTTTTCCTACAATTTTTGAAACACAATCCACAAAATTTTTATTTTTTTCAATAAAGCTTAAATCTATATTGTCTATAAAATTGTGTCCAATACCAGGCGCATATTTATGCCATCTACCATTTTTAATAAAGTCTTGTTTATCCTTATAAAATATATCTGAATTAATAGGTCTATTTTCATTTATAAAACTTCTTAAATCATGACATTTTTTTTTATCCAATATTTCACCTAGATTAGCACAACCCTTTTCTGAAAATTGCTTTAAAGGAAGCTGTGATTTATTACTAATTAATCTTGCGGTCATATTACTCTCTCTAAATATCTATAATTTATTAATTGAATCGATTAAATTAATTAATTCTTCATCAGAAATAACTTTTTCTTTATCTGCTAATCTTTTAAATAAAATAAAAGCATGTTCTAATTTATTATTCCCTAACTCTAAACCTAATTCCTTTATTTTATGCCTAAAAGCGTGTCTACCTGAATGTTTGCCCATAACAATTTTGGAACCTCCAGCTCCCACCTCTTCTGGAAGAATAATTTCATATGTATTTGGATTAACTATTACACCATGCTGATGTATACCCGATTCATGTGCAAATGCATTTTTACCTACAATAGCTTTATTAGGTGCAACAGAAAAACCACTTGCTTTTGAAACCAAACTAGAGACTTTTGTAAAGTATTCAGCTAAAATATCTGTTTTATAAGGCAGAACATCAGAGCGGGTTTTCAATGTCATTACTATTTCTTCTAAAGAGGCATTTCCTGCTCTTTCTCCTAGCCCATTAATAGTGCATTCTAATTGACGAACTCCTGAATTTAAAGAAGCAATAGAATTAGCTACAGCAAACCCTAAATCATTATGACAATGTACTGAAAAGATAGCCTTATCAATATTTTCAACGTTATTCATTATGTTACTTATTCTTTTTTCAAATTCAGCAGGCATTGCATAACCTACTGTATCGGCTATATTTACAGTATTTGCACCTGATTTTATCGCAGCATCAAAACATTTATAAAGAAACTCTTCATCAGACCTTGTACCATCCTCACATGACCATTCAACATCATCACATAAGTTTCTTGCGTATTTTACACTATCTGTGATTGCTTCTAGAACCTGCTCTGGTTGCATTTGTAATTTATACTTCATATGTATAGGACTGGTAGATATAAAAGTATGAACCCTATTTCTTTTTGCTTTTTTTGTTGAATTAATTACTGCATCTATATCATTTCTATTAGCTCTCGCTAACCCTGCAACTGTAGAATATTTAACACTGCTAGAAATTTCTTTTACAGTCCTAAACTCTCCCTCAGATGAAATTGGAAAGCCTGCTTCTATTATATCAACTTTCATTTCATCTAAAGTGTTAGCAATAGAGAGTTTTTGGCCTAAGGTCATAGTAGCACCAGGTGCTTGCTCACCATCTCTCAAAGTTGTATCAAATATAATAATCTTATCTTTTTCTTTATTCATAACTTATCATAACCAAAACTTTCTTATTATCTGAATCGCTTCTGCTTTCTCTAGACCTGACTCTGATCCTCTTTTTATAGCTAGAGCTTCTATAGATTTAATTGAACGCGGATGAGGAAATACACCTAACTCGTTTTTGTAAGCATCCAAAGCTTTAAGTTTTATTTTCCACTCTTTAGTAATAGAAACATAAAAATTTGGTTTAAATAAGTATTGATCAATATTAGGAGACTGTTCTGTACTTGAAGGAGTCTCAAAGAATCTTATTTCTGCATTTTTAATATTATTATTTAACGGCCTTAATGCAGTCAAAACTGCATGGCCCACAATCTGATGATCATGGTTTATATCACCAATGTGATGGGTATATATTATATCAGGTTGAACCTTATACAATACATCTTCAATTGATTTAATTATTTCAATTTTGGCAACTGTATCTAGTTTTTGATCAGGAAAGTCAAATATTTTATATATTTTTGAACCCATAATTTTAGAACATATTTTTGCATTATCTAACCTATTTTTATTTATATTATCTTTCTTAGAACCCTCTCCATCTGATAAAAATACTATATCAACAGAATCTCCATTAAGACTATGTTTTATTAAAGTTCCTCCTAATCCTAAAACTTCATCATCAGGATGCGCAACTATACATAATATTTTACTGCTTTTGTTAATCATAGATATTTTCTCTCAATATTTATTATTCGAAAGCTTGTTGATACCATATTGAATTTTTAATTAAATCTTTATGGTTACCATTCCCAGTAATTCTACCATTCTCTATAACAACTGTCACATCTACTTCTTTAATAGTCTCCGGAATATGACTAATTATAATTATTGTACACGATCTATTCTTTTGAATATTTTTAAGTTGCTGAACTAAATTTCTAGCATTGACAGGATCTAAATTAGCCGTAGGTTCGTCAAGTATAATTAAACTAGTTTTCTTCAATAATATTCTGGCTAAATCTATTCTAAGTTTTTGACCAGTTGAAAAGTTTCCGGCCCCCTCCTCAATATGAGTCAAATATTTATTAGGCAATTTTTCTATAAAAGAAGCAACTCCCGCTAGATTTGCTACCCTTTTCACTTCATTCAAAGTAATATTTTTTGTTCCATATTTTATATGATCTTCTATAGTTACACCCATAAATTCTGGGTTTTGATACATATAACCTATTTCATTTCTAAGAGAGGACTTATTAATATTTTTTATGGATACACCATCCAATAAAATATCTCCGGAAGATGGATCTCTCAATCGGGGTATCATATCTATTAAAGTTGATTTTCCAGACCCTGAAGGGCCTACTAATGCTATTAATTTTCCTAAAGGAAAAAGCAATGAAATATTTTCTAACGCTTTACTAGAAGACATTGGATAAGTAAAAGAAACATCTTTAAATACAATATCTCCTTTTAAAGATTGAAGACTAGAACCTTGAGTTACATTTTCATCATTCGCACGCAATTCATTAACTCTTTTTAAAACCGCATCAATAGAAGCATTATAACTAGCAATATTTTGAAAGCGTGATATTAAATCCTTACTTACTGGCAACAACCTTAAAACCATAATAGATATTAAACCTATTTCACCTAAACCTAAATTATAAAATGTAACTGCCACATAAAGAAAAATAAATCCTATTGCTATTACTATTGGCTCAATAGAATGTGCAACAATTGATGTTATTTTGACTAACTTAATATTATTATATTTTAAATTAGATGTTATCTTTCTAATATTTTTAGTCTCTGACTCTACTTTATTAGAAAGCTTAACTATTCTAATAGCCTCTATAGATTGAATTATTTTTGTAACTATAGTTTGGTTTATGAATGTAATATTTTTTCCTAAGTTTTGTGATTCATCTATTAAAGACCTAAAAGGCAATATACATATAATTAAACCTATAATAACGAGGATCACAATTTTATGAGCAACAAATAGAAGCACAATGAAATAAGCAATAAACATAGATACTAAACATAGAAACTGTATTATTTTAATAATACTACTAATGCATCTGGTTGCTTCTGTAGTTAAGTCATTTACTATTTCTCCCCTATTTACTTTATCAAAATAATTTAAGTGAGAACTAAAGATACATTTTATTGCTACATCAAAAATATACTTTATTGAAAAAGCTTTTTTTATGCCCTGATAATAGGTGTAATAATAACCAAGAAGTTGTCTAATCAAAAGCATTAAGAAAACTAATATTAATAAATGACCAATATTTAAATCAATACCTAAATAATCAGACACTTTATATATATAGCTCCAATGGGGCCCTTCATCTGTTAAACTTAATTTATCACCCTCATACTGCATATATTGTAAAATAGGCAGCATTAAACCTATACTAATTAATTCAAATACTGTTTTAGCCATATTGATTAAAAACATAGTTACTAGGCTTAAATAATCAAAACCAAGCTCACGAGACCTCTTAATAGGTTTAAATATTAAATTTAAATTTGTATTCATATATTTTTTTCTAATTACTTTTTTCTGCATACTTAACAATGTACTTGTAAGCGTTATCTCTTGCAGACCCATCTAATGGAGAAATATAATTTTCAAAAAGCTTGTGTCTTTTTTCTATTAAATGATCTTGTGGTATATAATTTGAAGTATATCTAAAAATCATATCATATAAATTTCTTGGAGAATTTGCGATATTAAAGCAATCAAAGTTATTTTTATAATATATATTTTTTGCGAATATCTTTTTAGTTATCTCTTCAAAATGAGGAACAATTACAGCTTTACCAGCAACAGCACCTTCTAATAAGGTAGTTGAACCAAATCCAATTATTACATCACTTGTACTAATTAATTCTTGTGCATCCCGATCGGCAGTTATTATTAAATTTGGAATATTTTCTATTTCATCACTTTTTTCTCCAACTAACTGCAATAAAGATTTTCTCCAAGACCCTCCCCATTTACACTTAATAACCACCTCTACTTTAGGGTTATTAATTGCAAAATTAATCACAGTTTTATGAACTTCTATACATAAAGTAGGCATAAAGTTTTCTGGGTCTAAAGGCCATTGTGGCGGCTTAGCATTCATAAAACCGGCACCAGGTCCAAATGAAAATAAAGTCACTCTTTTATGTAACATATTTTTATTATGCAAAATATGAGTATTCTTAACCCATTCATCCATCCTCAATACACCAATAATATGTACATTATTATTCATATAATTAGTTTCATAAATTATATTTTTTTGTACTTGATTATGTATCATCATTGCAGTTCCATGAAAGCTAGAATACAATTTACATCTACGCGCAAAATCTTCTTTAAATGCTTCTGTAGCAAGATTACCTTCCCTATGAAATATTAATACTGGGACACCGATTTCTTTAAATATTGTAGCAATATCATAATCTTGCCGATAAAATAATCCTGGACCTATCACTATATTAATTTTGAATACTTTAACTACTAAAGGCAAAAATTGTCTTAAAAAATTCCGGTAGCTTTGTTGTTCAATTTTAAGTTCCTTATTTATATTTCTATGAATATCTGATTTAGGGTTTCTATAAAAGCATGTAAATAGGAAACATTGGAAAGAAAAAACCATTCGATAAATTAAAATATCTTTATATTCACTTTCAAGAATCTCTAAATCGTTTCTAAAACGAAATGGGTTTAGTGCTAGTAAAACTATTCCATCAGAATTAAATTTTTTATTTTTTTTTACTAGTAAAAAATAAATAAAATTAAAATAATAAGAAGGTTTTACATTTCTTATAATAAAGCGTGCTAGAATTTTAATAAAGTTTTTATGCATATTTATAAATTTAAGACTTCTTTTTAAGAATAGAATTAATTAAGTTAATATCTTCTTCCGTGTCTATAGAAACATGCTGGCCTTCTACTATATAAGCCCCAGCTTTTGTGCCGAGTGGAGTGCCAGAAAATTGCTTAGTATTGCTATTTAAAATACATTTTCTTGCCATTACATAAGCAATTCCATTTTTATGATAAACTGTTTTTAATTCCTGTCTTGTAACAATTTTTTCCCCATTAGAATCCCATGGTTCAATATTATTTTTATTAATATTCAATTGTTTTAATGGATGATATTTTAGGTCTGTTTTACTAATGGTCCAGCATGTGTCTAAACCATCATTTACTAATTTCTTTATAGTTTTTGAAACGTGTTCTGGAGTTCTTAATGGCGATGTAGGTTGTAGCATAACGACAATATCGTAATGACAATTATCAATTTCTTCTATTGCTTTGAGGGCATGTCTTAATACTTCCCAATCCGCTATAGTATCTCCAGATAATTCTCTAGGCCTTCTAAAAGGAGCTGCCAGGCCAAATTTTTCTGCTTCCTCAGCAATGCTATCATAATCAGTAGAAATTATTGCTCTATCTATTTCTATTACATTTTTGATACAATTTGCAGTTATGGCTACTAGAGATTTTCCATTTAGTTTTCTGAGGTTTTTTAATGGAATACCTTTTGACCCACCTCTAGCAGGAACAATAGCTAAAACTTTGTTGTTTTTAATCATAAAATATTTTTCTATTTTCAATTAAACTAATAATATTTTTTATTTCATATCCGGAGTCTAATTTATTTAAATTGCCTACTGGCAAAAAGTTGCATCCATACTCCTCTGCACTAGACCTATCATCTAAACCATCTCCAACCACACATATTTTAGAAGCTTTAATATTATAAGCTAAGATCACTTCCTTAATAAATTTCTTTTTAGTCTTTGGCATACCTGAAATAACATCAAAATATTTAGACCATTTTCTATTTTCAATAATATTTTTTAAGTTTTTTTCAGGAGTAGCCGAACTGAGCATAATAATTTTCTTTTTTCTTTTTAAAGTATTTAATAAAGCTTCTGCTCCTGTAATTTGTGGTGCACATGCAACTAAATGATCAATTAAATCAGAATATTTTTCAGTTAATAATCTATAATTTTCTACGGGCAAACTAAAATTATTCATTTTTTCTTCATATAACTTGAAAATATTACTCCTGCCTTTAATAGATGACTCCAAGATTTCATCCATATATGCAAAAGACTTTTTTGTTTTTTGTATTACCCTGTAAAACCCTTTTTTTTTAATTTTATTTGATGATACCAAAGTACCATCAAAATCAAAAATCCATATTTTAGAATACATTAAATATCCATATTTATGATTTGATTTTTTATTTGAAATCTTCCCCAGTGGTCTACACTTGTTTTTCTGTTTTCAGATGTCATTTTATTAATTCTGTTATCTTTATATACAGAATCGTTCGGAAAGGCTGTTGTGGATATTTCTTCGAAAATACATCCTTTTATTGAACTGAAACTATGCCAAACACCAGGAGGCACTGTAAGTGTATCCCCAGGTTTTAATAAGATTTCTTTATCATCTAATACAGATAATAGTTCACCCCATTGTACAATAAAAGTTTCTTCTTTTTGTTTATGGTAATGTGAAGGATGCTCTTGATCAGGTAATTGTATAAGTATTTTTTTAGCATATGCTCTATTAATAATGGTAATCATAGTCACACCTACTTTAAAAAAATTATCTACTCCATAATGATGTGAATATTCTGTATTAAACTCATGCGATAATGGTATTCTAGCATAAGAAAGCATGGCCTTAACCTGATGAATAGCTTTTTTAATTAAATAATCTTTTGGTCTATCAGGTATAGAAATTTTATCTTTTAATAAAACATCGTCTTTTTTAATGTCCTTATTAACAACTATTTCTTCCGCCCATCTTCCGGAAGATAATTGCCCTTCTCTGATTGGAAATGCAAAATATACCATATCTCTTGTAAGTTTTGTTCCTGCCTTAATATCCTTAAGAGCAAAAACTCCTCTTTGTAACTCTTGAATACTTTTTTCTTCCAGTTCTGAGGAAGCTTGTCTTTCATTTTTACCTAAAATATCTCCTACTCTATTATAAGCTAACATCCATTTATCTAAATCTTCAGGAGTTGAGGAATAAGCATTAAGTTTTATATTATCTGTATTCATTCCTACGTGTCTTTCAAACATTTTTGCCCCTAACGCTCTTGCTAATCCCACATGTATATCATCTTCTGGAGATTCATGTGTTGACCAACCAATAGTTTTAT
>Ga0209631_10000341_pt1 | contig 62159 bp, 55 predicted proteins | sample COG_08_FD_184752 | JGI IMG/M metagenome (GOLD analysis project Ga0209631, IMG submission 184752) | Pelagic Microbial community sample from North Sea - COGITO 998_met_08 (SPAdes) (version 2) | ecosystem: Environmental > Aquatic > Marine > Neritic zone/Coastal water | place: Helgoland, sampling... | reverse complement strand
CTAATCTCCAAATAAGGGTCATCTTTACCCCGCACCAAATACCACCATCGTTTTAAATCATGACCCAAAGTACCTGTTCCAACAAGTCCTAATCGGTACTGTTTAGAAACATTCTCTATTTTTAAAACTACTTCACTCATCTTTTAAACCGTATCAATAAATGATTTCTCTACCTTATTAAACACTACTAATCCCAACATTAAAATACATATTGCAAAAACACCGCTGTACAAGAGGTTGTATCCATCAAACGAACCAGTTCCCATAAATGCATGTTTAAACGTGTCTATTATACTGGTCATCGGATTTAACTTAATAATCCATTGGTATTTTTCCGGGACAGTTGATATTGGATAGATAACTGGAGATCCATACATTAATAATTGAACCCCAAATCCGATTAAAAACGTTAAATCACGATACTTGGTAGTTAAAGCAGAAATCACCATACCAAACCCTAGTCCTAAAGCTGCCATAATAATAATTAACAGAGGAAAAATAAGTATATACCAGTTAGGCTGCATTGTATCAGTCGTTACATAAAAATAAGTCCAAAACACAATAAAAAGGATTATTTGGATTCCAAACTTTAAAAGGTTGGTAACAATAATAGAAAGCGGAACAATTAACCTTGGGAAATAAACCTTACCAAACAATCCTTGGTTTACGACAAAAGTGTTAGAGGTTTTATTTAGGCAATCAGCAAAATAATTCCACATAGTAATGCCTGCCATGTAGAATATTATTTTAGGCATCCCATCTGTCGAAATTTGAGCAAAATTTCCAAAAATAATCGTAAAAGTGATTGAAGTTAAAATAGGTTGTATAAAAAACCACAATGGGCCTAAGATAGTTTGCTTGTAAACCGAAACAAAATCTCTCCAAACAAATAAAAACAGTAAATCTCTAAATTTCCATATTTGATTTATATTTAAATCAAATAGTGATTTCTTTGGTGTAATTTCCTTGTCCCACTTTCCCATGAACTATTTCCCTTTAGAACCATCTCCACCGTAACCGTAGCCGTACCCATATCCGTAGCCATAGCCATAGCCATAGCCATAGCCATACTTCCCGTAATAGTATTTCCAACGCTTCAAACGAACTCCATTTAACACAATTCCATTATTGGTTAATTGACTTTTCTCTACAATTTCTTCTAAATACTTCAATCCTTTTTTATTGGCCATTTTGGTATTCATAACAAAAATGGAAGCATCCACGTGCTTTAATAATACGACACCATCACTAATATAACCGATTGGAGGAGTGTCAATAAAAACATAATCATACTTCTCTTTTAAATATTCAAACATTTCTTCTACCTTATTTGATAACATTAATTCAGATGCATTTGGAGGAACCGGACCACTAGTTATTACATCTAAATTTTCTTCAACCTCTTTTTGTACTACATTCTCAATCGCTGTATTCCCTGATAAGTAAACCGAACTTCCAATAACGTTATCCAAGTTGAGTACCTTATGCACTTTTGGTTTATGCAAATCAAAATCAATTAAAACAACTTTCTTTCCGGAACGTGCATAAATAGAAGCCAAGTTATTAGAGGTAAAAGTTTTACCTTCTCCTGGATGAATGGATGTAACAAGAAGCACTTTAGATTCACCATTTACATTCATGTAGCTAAGAGATGTACGAATCCCTCTTAGCGCCTCAATGATATTCGACTTAGATGATTGCAGCACACCCGATTTCAACTCTTCCTCTCCTACAAAAGGAAGGCTACCTAATAAAGGAATGCTTGTATTCTGAGCCAATTCTTTTGAATTTTCAAAAGTGTGGTACCATAAATATTTCAATAAAGAAAAAACGCCTGCAAGCACAAGTCCAATAATCACAAACATCAATAAAACGGAATCTTTATTTTTACTCACCAAACCACCAATTCGAGCCTTTTCAATCACCTTTGTTTGCGGAACAATACCCGATTTTGCAATATAGGTGTTCGCTCTTTTCTCCAATAAATACATATACAGTTTCTCGTTTACTTGCATTCTTCGCGCTATAGATAACATATCGCTTTGTGATTTTGGAATTTTCTTCACCAAGCCCTCATAATAATACAATTGTAATTTCACTTCTTCAATTTTTTCTTCTATGGCTATTTTCGTATTTTCAATGTAAGTTAAAATATCTATTCTTTGGAGATTCATTTTCTCATCCAATTTAGCCAAACCCATATGTCCTTCTTTCACATCATACTTCAAATTTACTCTAGCTATCTGACCATTGTAAAATTCACTCAAAGCTTTAGCTAAATACACGTCGTTTTTTAAAACATAAAAGGAAGGAGGTAAAAGATTATCTTCCTTAGTATTGATAATATAATTCTTCAAATTATCTATCGATTGCAAATCAAGTTGCAACCCTTTAAGTATAGATTCAGCAGTTACCATTTGAGAAAAATACGCAGAAGATTCTTTCGATAAATCTAAGATTCCTTTATCCTCTCGAACACTATCCACCTCCAATTCGATTGAATCCAACACTTCCACAACCTCATCCAATTGTCTATTAATATACTCTAAAGTATTGTCGTTTACCGTAAACTCACTTGTCAATGTATAATCGATATACTCCAGTGCTAATGTATCCAAGAACATCTTTGCTCGCTGTGGCACTTCATCCGTTAACGTAATGTCCAAAATACTTGTATATTCTAAATTATTTATTGTCATTCCTGACATAATCCTGCCTACCCAATAACTTTTAGCATGTGCTTTAATTCGGTAATTAATGTGAGCCAAGTTAGCTACTGAAGCCTTATTTATCCGATCACTACTTTCAACCTCAATAATATACTCATTTGTGATTACAGTTTCATTAAATTTATGCTGTCGAATAACTTTCGAATTTCTCAACATAAACTCTAATGCAAAAGTTTCTTCATCAATTATTTTAATTTCAATTGGAATTTCATAAATCCCATTGTTAATTACCTCCATATCCACATGGAAAGGCATATTCTCAAAAAACTCTTTCGTGTTTACGCGACCTACTATATAATACGAAATGTCGAAATCCAGTTTAGACAACGTTCTTTCAATCAAATCATAAGAACTCAAAATTCTTTGTTGGGTTCTAATATCAGTATACGATTGAGCGTATCCTACACTTTTCTGTATGGAAGATTGGTAATCGTAGACATCATTAGATTTCAAAAGAATTTGAATTTTGGCAGAATATTCTGGGGTAATTCTATAGGAGTAAAAAAAGCCAACGGCACCAACAATAACTGGCATTAATATAAAGAGATACCAACCCTTAACTATAGCACTCCAAATCCATTTTAAGTCCTCTAGACTTATCAGTTTCTCTTCCTTTATATTTTGTAACGAGTCCCTCAATTATTTTAAATTGAATTATTATTCAACTACAAATATAACATTGCTTTTGAACCAAAAAACAAAATAACAGTTCTTAATCATTAAAAACGGTTTGTAATTTACTGATCAACCCCCTTTAACACTATTTATGCGGTTTTCGCATAAGTTATGGTCAATCCTCATCAATATAATAATGTTTTGTAGAAAAAAAACAAGTTTCTTTGTTATCAATAATTATATTTGTAGGCATTAATAATGCAGAATTATATCAAAATACTATTAACAATATCACTTATAATGCTTGCATGCGTCGCACTGGGACAACCAGCTGGAGGAGCACCTCCTGGCGGCCCTGCTGGAGGAGCAGCTCCTTGTTGGCCCCCTCCATGCGTGCCTATTGACGGAGGCATTAGTTTCTTAATTGCAATAGGTGCAGCTTTTGGTGGAAAAAAAGCTTACGACAGCATAAAAAAGAAATAAGTTCTCACTCAAAAATGTTTGGCGTGAAAAAACTTTTCGAAAACCCATTTATTAAGTTCATCCTTATTTTTTCTGGACTTGCTATTTTATGGTTTAGCCTCTATCACAATATATATAACCTAGATAAGCTATTCTCTTCAGATGCTAATCAAGTTGATATTCAAAAGAATATTTCGGTTGGTTTAGCTAAATACGCAAATGTATTTGTAAGTATATTTGGTTATGAACCAATCTTAGATACCTCTACTGAAATAGTAATAACATCTGTAAAAGGCACCTTTTTTAATCATGGTGTTTGGATCGGCGAACCTTGCAATGGAGTAAAGATTTTTGGATTATTCACATTATTCATTTTAGCTTTCCCTGGACCCTGGAAAAAGAAACTATGGTTTATACCATTAGGAATACTTATTGTTCATACAGCAAATGCCGTTCGAATAGCCTTACTTACAATCATGTCTGCTGAAAACCCCAAAGCGCTAGATTTCAACCATAACATCACTTTTCAAGTTGTTGTTTATGGACTAATTTTCATGCTTTGGTACTGGTGGGTTCAGAAATTATCGGGGATTACACAAACCAAAATCAAGTGAATAAATCACTTAAAATAACACTCTTATTTATTTTGGGATTTATATTGTTTTATTCTGATTTTATGCGAGACTACGTATTTAAAAACTTAGATTACCAAATCCACTATCTAAGTAATTTTAGTGCAGATGGTTTTCCAATGGTTAATAATTACTCTGACTCATTGATGGAGAAACTATTAGAAGGAAAATCGATAAAAACTTTAAGCAACTTGAAATGGTTGTTCACCATGCTATTTAGTTTCTACTTTTTAATCTTCAGTATTGTCATTTCTTACATTATTTATAAGAAAAAGGTAATTATTAAATATGCCGTTACATTGTACGGAATCATCTTCGCTTCAGCATTACTAATTTATGGATTGAGGTTCTTATATTCAGGTTACAACTGGCAGGAAAACACCTATCTAATTTCCCTTGGCTTAATGCACTTTTTGCAATCATCGTTGCCTACATTAATTCTTATATTGGCCTTTAAACTTCATCTTAGTTTTAAAGTTGAACAAGAAAATTAATCAACGCTTTTCGAAATATTTGTGGGATGTTAATATTAGATGCTTTTTAATTAAACCAAATGGTCATTTCTCAAAGCAAATAATTAAATTTGTACTCAAATTTAATTAGGATGCAAAGAGACACGCAAATCTTCGATTTAATTGAAGAAGAAAAAAAAAGACAAATCAACGGAATCGAATTGATTGCTTCCGAAAATTTTGTAAGCGAAAATGTTACGAAAGCACAAGGATCTATTCTTACAAATAAATATGCCGAAGGACTCCCCAACAAACGCTATTATGGAGGGTGTGAAGTTGTCGATAAGGTAGAACAACTAGCAATCGACAGATTAAAAGAATTGTTTGGAGCAGCATGGGCAAATGTCCAACCACATTCAGGGTCCCAAGCGAATGCTGCTGTTATGCTAGCTTGTTTAAACCCTGGTGACAAAATCTTAGGTTTCGATTTATCGCATGGAGGACATTTAACACATGGATCTTCTGTTAACTTTTCTGGAAAACTATATGCTCCATCATTTTACGGAGTAGAAGAAGAAACAGGTGTTGTTGATTACGATAAAATAGAAGCAAAAGCTATTGAAGAACAACCAAAGCTTATTATTTGTGGTGCATCTGCATATTCTAGAGATTGGGACTACAAACGTTTTAGAGAAATAGCAGATAAAGTGGGTGCTTTATTATTGGCAGATATTTCGCATCCTGCTGGATTAATTGCTGCGAAAATATTAAACGATCCAATGCCGCATTGCCATATCGTAACGACTACTACTCACAAAACATTGAGAGGCCCTAGAGGTGGAGTTATTATGATGGGAAAAGATTTCGAAAACCCCTTTGGAATAAAATGGAAAAATGGAAACCTAAGAAAGATGTCTGGATTGTTAGACTCTGCTGTTTTTCCAGGTTCTCAAGGTGGACCGCTGGAGCACGTTATTGCGGCTAAAGCAATTGCGTTTGGAGAAGCGCTTTCAGATAATTTCAAAGCTTATGGTAAGCAAATAATTTTAAATGCGCAAACTATGGCTGACGCCTTTGTGAAAAGAGGTTATAAAGTTATTTCTGGAGGAACAGACAACCACTCCATGTTAATTGATTTAAGGTCAAAAAATATTACAGGAAAAGATGCTGAAAATGCTTTAGTAAAAGCAGATATTACGGTTAATAAAAATATGGTTCCATTTGATACAGAATCTCCATTTGTAACAAGCGGAATTAGAGTAGGAACTCCTGCTATTACTACAAGAGGCGTTAACACAGAAGAAATACAAATAATTGTTGAATTAGTTGATAGAGTCATTGAAAACTACGAAAATGACACTATAATTGAGGAGGTAAAAAAAGAAGTAAATGCTTTGATGAGTCCTCTTCCAATATTTAAATTTTAATACCAATAATAAATGATAAAAGCCAACAACCCAAATTTGAAGTCATGGGTAAGCGTACCCGTAAATAGTGATTTCACAATTCAAAACCTTCCTTTTGGTGTTTTCTCTGTATTAACAGATTCACCGAGAGTTGGTATTGCTATTGGAGAAAAAATTCTTGATTTAAAAAACCTGTTTGAATTAGGATACTTAAACGATACTCCTTTTGCATTAGAAGACTTTGATTACAACTTTCTAAATAAAATGATGCAGCATGGAAAAATGGCTGTTCGTCAACTAAGAAATAGAATTTCTGACTTACTGGATGAGACGAATCAAGAGTTACAGCAAAATACAGAAGAGTTGAACCAAATCTTATTCAATCAATCGGATGCAAAGATGTATCTTCCCGTAAACATTAGGGATTACACCGATTTTTACTCTTCAGAACAACATGCCTATAACGTTGGTTGCCTTTTTAGAGATCCGAATAATGCTTTATTGCCTAACTGGAAACACATTCCAGTTGGATATCATGGTAGATCAAGTTCTATTATTGTTTCAGAAACTCCTATACACAGACCAAAAGGACAAAAGAAACCTCCTACAGCAGAAGTTCCTGTATTTGGCAATAGCAATTTACTAGATTTCGAACTAGAAACCGCATTCATTACGTTTGATGCAAACCCTCTTGGGGATTCAATATCTACCGAAGAAGCAGATGATTATATTTTTGGAATGGCATTGTTTAACGATTGGAGTGCAAGAGATATTCAAGGATGGGAATATGTGCCATTAGGACCTTTTTTAGGTAAAAACTTTGCTTCGTCATTATCGCCATGGATTGTTACCTTAGATGCTTTAGAACCATTTAGAACTGCTGGACCAATTCAAGACCCTAAAGTATTCCCCTACTTAGAATATGAGGGTAACAAACACATTGATATAAACCTAGAAGTTTTAATTCAGCCGGAAGGTGGCGAAGAAGTTTCTGTTGGGAAATCTAATTACAAATACATGTACTGGAACATGAACCAACAATTGGCGCATCACACAGTTAATGGTTGTGACATTAACAATGGAGATTGTTATGGCTCTGGAACTATTAGTGGCCCTAAAGAAGGGATGTATGGTTCTATGTTAGAAATATCTTGGAAAGGAACAAAACCATTCCCAATGCCCGATGGTTCTGAAAGAAAATTCATCAATGACAATGATACCGTAATTATGAGAGGTTACTCTGAAAAGGATGGTATTCGTGTTGGATTTGGAGAAGTGTCAACTAAAGTATTACCGGCAAAATAATCCTAAAACCCAAAATATTATGCGAATTGACGAAGAGAAAGAAAGGAAAGAGATTCTAAACGCATATAGAGGTTTATTACGTTCGATGAAAGTTGAACGAACAAAAAAAGACACACAATTTATTCGTAAAGCATTTAACGTTGCCGTTGAAGCACATAAGGAAATGCGACGAAAATCAGGAGAACCTTACATCTTTCATCCGATAGCTGTAGCAAGAATTTGTGCAGAAGAATTAGGGCTAGGTGCAACTTCTATTGCATGTGCTTTATTGCATGACACTGTTGAAGATACGGATATTACCTTGGACGATATTGAATCGATGTTCGGTATAAAGTGTCGGGAAATTATTGATGGTTTAACCAAACTTTCTGGAGCTTTTGATTTGAGTAAATCTGCTCAGGCAGAGAACTTCAGAAAGATGCTTCTTACCATTCCTGAAGATTTAAGAGTTATTTTAATAAAACTGGCAGATCGACTACACAACATGCGGACTCTTGGGTCGATGCGTGAAGACAAAAAGTTGAAAATTGCTTCCGAGACTTCTTTTATTTATGCACCACTAGCGCACAGACTTGGATTAAATGGTATTAAATCTGCTTTGGATGATCTTTCATTGAAATACACACATTCAGAAGAATACGAAGAGATTGAAGTGAAACTAGATAAAACAAAGGAAGTACGTGAACGGTTTATTCAAAAATTTTGTGGACCCATAAAAAAAGAATTGAACGCACAAGGGCTTAATTACACAATTAAAGGTCGTCCAAAATCTATTCATTCCATTTGGAATAAAATTCATAAAAAAGAAGTCCAGTTTGAGGAAATATTTGACGTTTTCGCTGTCAGAATAATCATTGATGCAGAAGTCGAAAATGAAAAATCTGAATGTTGGAAAGCTTATTCGATAGTAACAGATAATTACAAACCAAACCCGAAAAGATTAAGAGATTGGATATCACACCCAAAACAAAATGGTTACGAATCGCTGCACACAACTGTAATGAGTCCAACTGGAAAATGGGTAGAAATTCAAATTCGGACGAAACGAATGGACGAAATTGCTGAAAAAGGTTTTGCAGCACATTGGAAGTACAAAGAAGAAAACGACAAAACAAGCGGGTTTGACAAATGGATAAGCCAAGTTCGTGATCTTATCGAAAATAAAGATAGTGATGCTTTAGATTTTGTAGATGATTTCAAGTTAAATCTATATACTAAAGAAATTTTTATTTTTACGCCTAACGGAGATTTAAAAACACTTCCGCTAAATGCAACAGCGCTTGATTTTGCTTTTGAAATACATACGGAAGTAGGCTCTAAATGTATTGGAGCTAAAGTCAATCATAAGTTAGTTCCGCTTAGCCACAAACTTAAAAGTGGAGATCAAATTGAAATAATTACATCTAAAAAACAAACACCTAAGGAGGATTGGCTAAACTATGTAGTTACATCAAAAGCGAAAGCAAAAATCAAATCTTCTTTAAAAGACGAAAGGAAAAAAATTGCCAATGATGGTAAGGAAATTCTAACGCGAAAACTGAACAGTTTAAAGGTACATTTTACAGAACCAAACATAAAAGAATTATTAAAACTTTATGAGCTAGTTGAACACACAGAAATGTACGTTCAAATTGCGTTGGGAAAACTGGACCTCAAAAAGATTAAACCACTTGTTATTAAAGGAGGGAATCTTAAACATGGCTCGATCACCAAAACAATTAAAGAGTCATTCGAAGCGCTATATAAAAAGGTAGCTGGAAAGAAAGAGGAATTAATAATTGGAGAGAACATTGGACAAATGGACTATACACTTTCCCCTTGTTGTAACCCCATCCCTGGCGATAATGTGTTCGGTTTCGTAACAATAAGTGATGGAATCAAAATACATCGTAATAACTGCCCAAATGCTAAGCAGATGCGAGCGAATTATGCTTATCGTGTAATTAATGCTAGATGGAAAAGTAAAGAATTAGCAGATTTTTTAACTGGCATACGATTTACTGGCATAGACGACATTGGTCTTGTTAATCAAGTTACATCCATTATCTCTAGTGAAAAAGGGGTAAACATGAAAGCTGTTAGTTTTGATTCAAACGACGGTATTTTCGAGGGAAAAGTAATGCTATACATTAGTGATATCAATCATTTAACGGAATTAATAAAAACCCTAAAAAATATCGAAGGGGTTAACACCATTGAAAGAGTTGACGCGACCGAAGAATAACCTTTCGTTTTAAATATAGCTTGATTACAAAGGTTAAACCTGAAGTCATCCCACCGATAAAATCACGAGGTCCTCGGACTTTTCTAAAAAGAAAAGCTTGCAATAGCTATAATAGGGATGGGAAATGTGTAAAACCCCTTTATTTTCTTAATATCTTTTAAAATAAAAAACATGTTACGTCTTCTTCGAAAGCTTACCTTTGGACATTGATTGATAAATCAATTTCTTCATAAATGAAAGAAGTAGAAGTACCGTTAACTGTTCAGGAAAAAGTAGAAGCAATTTTTTGCGATTACTTAGAAGAAAAAGGCCACAGGAAAACTCCCGAACGATTTGCGATACTAACTGAAATTTATGACTTTCCTGGTCATTTTGATATAGAAGCTCTTTATGTCAATATGAAAAATAAAAATTATAGAGTAAGCCGAGCTACACTGTACAATACAATGGAGCTTCTTCTAAATTGCAGCTTAGTGAGAAAACATCAATTTGGAAAAAACATTTCCCACTTCGAAAAGGCTCATGAGTTTAAACAACATGACCACATCATTTTAGAAAATGACGAAGTAATAGAGTTTTGCGACCCAAGAATTCAACAAATTAAACAAACATTAGAAGAAATTTTCGATATTGAAATTGAAAACCACTCTCTTTATTTTTATGGTAAACGTAAATAATCAAATTGAAATGGATAAGTTCTCATTTACAATAACAGTAGAAAACTCGATTATACTTTTAAAATTAAGTGGGAGAATTCTTGACAATGAGCAAACCAACAGACTAATATCGGAAGTGGAAAACACTCTTTCGGATAAAATTAATAAGATTGTTTTAGACATAGAAAATATAGAATACATTAATAGTAATGGTTTGAATTGCTTTATTCAACTGCTTACAAAGGCAAGGAATATGGGAGGAGATGCTGTAATTGTAAATGTTCCTGAAAAAATAAAAAAATTATTATTAATCTCTAAACTCAATACTGTATTCACTATTAAAGATAGTGTTGGGCAAGCAAATGAAATTCTAACTAACTCATTATAACAAAATTTAAATGGCGGTAGATGTACTTTTAGGTCTTCAATGGGGAGACGAAGGAAAAGGGAAAATAGTTGATGTCCTTACTCCAAAATACGATATAATTGCTCGCTTTCAAGGAGGGCCAAATGCTGGACACACACTTGAATTTGAAGGAATCAAACATGTTTTACATACCATTCCATCTGGAATCTTTCATAAAGGGGTAAAAAACGTTGTTGGGAACGGTGTTGTTATTGATCCAGTTATTTTAAAAGTAGAGATCGACAAGCTTTTAAAAATGGGTATTGATGTTAAAAAACAAATGCTTATTTCTAAAAAAGCGCACTTGATTCTTCCTTCGCATAAATTACTTGACAAAGCATCTGAAATGGCCAAAGGAAAGGCTAAAATCGGATCGACTTTGAAAGGAATTGGACCAACCTACATGGACAAAACAGGTCGTAACGGTTTAAGAATTGGAGATATCTTTGAAGCAGATTTTCATGAAAAATATGTAAACCTTGTCAACAAGCACAAAAACATGCTGAACTTTTATGACATGGACTACAATCTAGATGAAATGGAAGTTGAATTCTACCAAGGAATAGAAACAATAAAAGGATTAACCGCTATTGATAGCGAGCATTACTTAAATAACGCTATCAAAGCTGGAAAAAACATTTTGGCTGAAGGCGCACAAGGAACGATGCTTGATGTTGATTTCGGAACCTACCCTTTTGTTACTTCTTCCAATACAATAACTGCTGGAACATGCACTGGTTTAGGAATTGCTCCAAATAAAATTGAACGCATTGTGGGTATTTTTAAAGCTTATTGTACGAGAGTTGGAAGTGGACCATTTCCAAGTGAAGAAGACAATGAAACTGGAGAAAAAATTAGAAAGCTTGGATTTGAATTTGGTGCTACAACAGGTAGAGAAAGAAGATGTGGATGGATTGACCTTCCTGCATTAAAATACGCGATTATGATAAACGGTGTTACCGAATTATCAATGATGAAAGGAGACGTATTAGACTCTTTTGAATCTATTAAGGTTTGTACACATTATATTCACAACGGAAATAAAATAGATTATTTCCCCTATAATATAGACGATAGTGTTGAACCAGTTTATATTGAGAAAAAAGGATGGAACGTTGACACAACAAAAATCACAAGTGAAGCTGAATTCCCTAAAGAATTAGTTGACTACATTGCTTATTTAGAAGCAGAATTAGAAACTCCAATCTCTATTGTTTCTGTTGGACCCGACAGAAGTCAAACAATTCAAAGAGATAAGGTATTGGCATAAAGTTATATGTAAAAAAATTAAAAAAAGTACTCTGAAAAATTTCAGAGTACTTTTTTATTGCCCTTTACGGCTCTTAATCAAATATACCAAAATCTGTAACTTCGCACACTAAAGAGAAGGATTCAGCGTTTTTCGACCTTTAATAACATTGAGATATATTCTTCACATAGCATTAATTCTGTTTTCCATTGGTAATCTGGCCGCTCAAAATGAAAGCAATAAAACACAGGTAACTATTAAACAAGCAGATAGACTATACAGAGATGATAGAGTATCTGATGCTCAAGTATTACAGGGAAATGTAATTTTCGAACATGATGAAGCTTTAATGTATTGCGATAGTGCACTCATTTTTCAAGAGGATAATTCTTTAGAAGCTTATGGAAACATTAAAATTAACCAAGGAGATACCATTTCAATAACAGGTGATTCCCTCTTCTATTCAGGTGATGAAAAACTAGCTAAATTAAGGGGTAATATCTTTTTCAAAGAGAAAGATTTAAAACTAACGACGAACATATTGAATTACGATTTAAATTCTGGAGTTGCTACCTATCATTCTGGAGGGACTATAGTAAGCTCTGAGAATAGCAATAAACTTTCTAGCAGAACTGGAACATACAACAGTAAGACAGAAACGCTGTTTTTTAAGGACAGTGTCCGTCTAATTAACCCTGAATACACAATAGAATCTGACACACTCACCTATAACACTCTTATGGAAGTTTCTTATTTTCATGGACCTACATTCATTCGTTCTGATGAGAATCTTATTTATTGTGAGCATGGATGGTATGATACACAAAATGAAATTTCTTCATTTTGGAGCAATACGTATATCATTTCTAAAGAACAAAAACTAGAAGGAGATAGTATTTATTACGATCGAAATATTGGAATTGGAGAAGCTTATGGAAATGTACAAATTACAGATACAATTAATAACGTAATCATAAATGGAGATATAGCGATACATGATGAAAAAAATGATTCTTCATTAATCACACGTAATGCAATCTTCACGCAAATAGAAGACTTGGACACCTTATACTTGCATGCGGATACATTGACATTTAAAATTGATTCTGCAACTAAAAGACAATCTTTTAGAGGCTTTCATAACGTTGCATTATTCAAAAAAGACCTTCAGGCTAGATGTGATTCAATTGCATACAATGAACAAGATTCATTAATGCACATGTTTATTGACCCAATTATTTGGTCTGATGAAAACCAGCTTACCGGTGAGACAATAACGCTTAAAAAAAGTGGAGGAAAAATCAGCAATCTATTTATTGAATATGAAGCATTAATTGTATCTGAAGTCGACACAAATAATTACAATCAGATAAAAGGAAAAACTATCACAGGTTATTTTGAGAATAATGAATTAGACCAGATTTTTGTTAATGGAAACGGGGAAACAATCTATTTTTTAGGAGATGAAGGAAAACCGGTTACAGATATGAATAAGTCAATTTGCACCAATATTGAAATCAAATTAGACAGTAGTCAAATTCAGACTATTAAGTTTATTACAAAGCCTTCTTCTAAAATGTCTCCTATTTCAAGTTTATCAGAAAAAGAAAAAAAACTAGAAGGATTCCATTGGAAAGTAAGCGACCGACCAAAATCTAGAGAAGATTTATTAAAGTAAGAAATTAAAAGACAAAAGACACTAGATTTATAAAGTCTAGTGTCTTTTGTTTAAGAGCTCTCAATAGTTATCGGGAGCGATCTAAAATCTATTTCATTGCACAAACTGGTTTAACCAAGTAAGCTTCACAGCCACTTTCCAAGAGTTTTCAAATTCCTGTTTAGTTGCTACCAAACTATTAAAAACAATAGTTTCGCTTGTTATTTTATTATCTGACAATAATTGTTCTAATTCAGAAAAATGAAATGACTTTAATTCATCATCTTCTTGGTAAAAAACTAACATTCTATCTGTTAGTTTGCCTTCAACTACCTCCTCTAACTCTTTAATCAATCTCATTTGAGAATCCTGTGCTCTACCACACATAGCGTCTTCATCACTAAATGCTGAAATAACAATAAAATGATTGTCGTAAACATCTATGGAGCCATTAACAGGTAAGTTATGGCTCTCCCACTGGCCTAGAAAAAAATCTCCAAGCTCTTTTATTTGTGCTAAATCACTATCAGTCAATTCTAAACTTGATTGATATACCCACACTTTGGCATTATCTGGTTGAGATGTTAATTCGACTTTCATATTATAAGTCCATAGCATTAGCAATCATTTCAGCAACATCGAGTACTTCAACATCCTCTTCCTTATTAAAATGCTTAATTCCATCTGTCATCATTGTATTGCAAAATGGACAGCCAGTTGCGACAATATTTGACTTTGTTTCCAACACATCTTCTGTACGCTTAACGTTAACTTCTTTATTTCCTTTCTCTGCCTCCTTAAACATCTGAGCACCTCCAGCTCCACAACACAAACCTTTTGCTTTGCAGTTTTTCATTTCAACCAATTCCGCATCTAGCTTTTGCAACACTTCTCTCGGCGCTTCATAAACATCATTCGCTCTTCCTAAATAACAAGGATCATGGAAAGTGATTTTCTTTCCTTTAAAATCGCCACCAGAAACAGAAAGTTTCCCTTCCTTCATTAATCCATTTATCAGCTGTGTGTGATGAATTACTTCATACTTACCTCCTAGCTCCGGATACTCGTTTTTAATTGTATTAAAACAGTGCGGACAAGCAGTTACAATTTTTTTAATCTCATAACCATTTAAAACTTGAATATTTTGCATAGCAGACATCATAAAAGCAAACTCATTTCCTGCTCTTTTCGCTGGATCCCCAGTACAAGATTCTTCCGTTCCTAAAACAGCAAATTTTATTTTACAGCCATGTAATATCTTTATAACAGCTTTAGTAATTTTTTTTGCTCGATCGTCAAAACTCCCCGCGCATCCAACCCAAAACAAAATATCAGGAACCTCTCCCGCTGCTATCATTTGTGCTATTGTAGGTACTTTAATTTTTTCACTCATATCTAATTTTGCATGAAGTATAAAGTATTACGTGTCTCGAAAATTACATACTACTTTATACAATTTCTTAATGTGTTAATCTTCATCAGCCCACTTTAACCTATCCATCGGAGAGAATTGCCATGGAGCTCCATTATTCTCAATATTTGTAAGCATAGTTGCCAATTCGGAAGGAACTTTTGATTCTTCCATAACCAAATATCTTCTTAAATCAATAATGATAGTTAACGGATCTATATTAACTGGACAAGCTTGAACACATGCATTACATGACGTACATGCCCAAAGTTCTTCTTCCGTTATATAATCACCTAATAATGATTTACCGTCAACATGATCTTTTCCATGTTTACGAATATTTTTCCCAACCTCTTCTAATCGATCTCTCGTATCCATTATTATTTTTCGAGGAGAAAGTTTTTTGCCCGTTTGGCTTGCAGGACATATTGAAGAACACCTTCCACATTCTGTGCAAGTATATGCATCCATCAAACTTTTCCATGTTAGGTCAGTTACATCCTTTGCACCAAACCTTTCGGGCTCGCCTATGGGTTCCGGAGGATCTGCATACGGATCTGCATTGGGATCAAACATCATTTCAACCTCTTTCTTAACAGATCCCATATTTGTAAACTGCCCCTTCTTTTTCAAATTTGAATAATAAACATTAGGAAACGCAAGTAATACATGGAAATGCTTTGAAATTGGTAAATAATTCAAAAAAGTAAATACCATTATGATGTGACCCCACCAACCTATTCGTTCTAATAGCTCCAAGCTTCCTGCATCCATTCCTCCAAAAACACTAGGACCAATAATACTTGAAACAGCAAACCCATAAGTATCTCCTGATAACCCAACTGCATGTGAATGGCCAACATTCATTAATGCTTCATCAGCACCATTCATGGTAAGAATACAGAGCACTAACACAATCTCCATGTAAAGAATGATGTTACCATCTAACTTTGGCCAACCCGTCATCTCGCTCATATGAAAACGGGGTATTTTCAATAAGTTTCTCCGCGCCAAAAATGCAAATGTTGCAATTAAGGCCAGAACTGAAAGAACTTCAATAAAACTTATTAGAAATGTATAAAACCCTCCTAAAGAACTCGCGAAAACTCTATGAGATCCAGAAAATCCATCAACAAAAATTTCTAATAATTCTATTTGCGTGATAATAAAAGCTGCGTAAATGCAAAAGTGTAATAAGGCCGGAATTGGTCTTTGAAACATCTTTTTTTGACCTAATGCCACTAAAATCATTGTTTTCCAACGCTCTCCTTTTTTATCTGAACGATTAAGGTCTTTTCCTAATAAAATATTCTTTCGAATTCGCATTACATTTAGCCCAAACAATGCAGTTCCAACAACAATTAATAAAATAAAAATAATACTTGCCACCATGCTGATTTATTAATCCATTCTATCTCGAAGCGTGTCTTTAACCCACTTCTTCACTATTTTTTCATCCTTTGAGCTCAAGAATCCTTTGTCTTTACCTCCAAATATAGCAAACTGAAGGTATCTATTCGGATGTTCTTGAATATTTTCTACCAATCTTCCGGCTTCCTCCACCATAATATTCATATTCTCATATAATACAGAATCCTGCATCAACTTGGTTAATGTTCCATCTCCATTCTGAATTTCATCTAACAGTATGTTCACCCCATTCAAAGCAGCTCTTGCATCATTTACAACACCAATTAACTGCATTTCCTTAATTGTATCTGTAATATCATTGACATTAGTCAGAACAGCAGTTATTTTCGCATTACTTTCTTTAAGATTTCCTGTTATAGAATTTATATTGGTAAGTATCGAACTAATCTTATATCTACTGGCTGACATAGTTATCATTAAAGAATCTAGTTCATTCGAAATACTTTCAAAATTTTCAATTGTTCTTTGCAGTCCATCGAATGATTCATTTAAATTATCCGTATTATTACTAAAAATAGATTGAATTACTGTTATCGCAGTGTCTGCAGTTCCTACCAATTGATTCATTTTAATCATTAAGGGCTGAATTCTTTTATCAATTTCTCCTTGCAAACTCTCCTGCACCCCAACAGACAGAGTATCTCCTACATCATGAAAAGTAGTTTCCTGATCGTTATAGTGTAATGTTATATAGCCGGTGCCTAACAAATCAGCTTCTAATTTTGCTATAGAACCTAATGGAATACTCACTAATGTATCTTTAATTTCAAATCGAACAAGCACCTCAGCTGGATTTTCCGGGTATAAACCGACTTCGGAGACTGAACCAACGTTAACCCCATTCAATGAAACCTTACTGCTTGTTGTTAGCCCATCAGCCTTTGGGAAAATGGCAAAATATGATTGCGTATTATTCCATAAAATTTCTCCTTTCAAAAAGAAAAATCCTAAAATTAATCCTGAAATTGCTATTGAAGCAACAACACCAACAATAAATTCTTTTCTTATTTTCATATCAACCAATTTTCATATCCCCCATTTTGTTTACAATTAGTGCAGAATATTGCATAAAGCAAAGCTACATTTTACTTTTTTCAATTGCTTTTTGCAAATCTACTCTTTTTCCGTTTTCATAAGCTATTACAAAGGCAGATTCGTAACCAACCTTCCTTACTTCCGTCTGCCGGCTTTTTGCCTCTTCAATTGAACTATATTTTCCAACAATATATTTGTGCTTATTACCACTCTCAATTCTATCTACATCGTTCATTCCTTTAAAATTAAATGGTTTCAATTCAAGTTTAATTGTGGAAGTTGCTATTTGAACTCTAAATACAATACTTTGATTCCCTTCAGAAAAATCAACTTTGTCATTCTTCCTTGCATTTACAGATTTTACTTGGTCTTCCAAATCCGATTTAAGCGTTCCATCAACCTTATCATTTTGTTCTTTATAGGTCGCAAATGCATCAAATAACTCTTTTGCAATTAAACTCCTTCCGTTTTTGCTCGCCAAAAACTTTTCCTCCTCTACATTAGACAAAAAACCTAGTTCAACCAGTACTGAAGGCATAGTTGTTTTATATAAAACCAAAAAACCTGCTTGTTTCACCCCTCTATCCGGCCTTTGTAAATCTCCTACGCAATTTTTCTGGAAAAGATGTGCTAATTTTAAACTTTGATCTAAAAAAGCATTTTGACGGAGTGAAAGTGCTATGTAAGCATCTGGATCGTTTGGATCGAAACTTTCATATTTTTGTTCATGATCTTCCTCCATTAAAATTGAGGAATTTTCCCATTTTGCTACCTCCAAAGCTGCTTCCGATTTGTGCAATCCTAATACAAATGACTCAAAGCCTTTGGCAGATGTATTTGCTGCCGCATTTGAATGAATTGAAATAAATAAATCAGCTCCAGCATCGTTCGCTATTTTAGCCCTTTTACTCAGTCCGATAAATACATCCGTTGAACGTGTATAAACTACCTTGACCTTTGGAAACCTTGCACTTATTAACTTTCCTAACTGAAGACTTACATCCAAAACCACATCCTTTTCTTGTAAGTTAGTTTTAGCAACAGCTCCAGGGTCTTTACCGCCATGACCAGCATCTATTACTACCGTTTTAATTCCTAAACCTATTTGTGAATAGACAGTATTTGAAAACAGCAGAGCCATACTGATAAGAATCGTCAAAAAAATACGTTTCTTCGCATAAGAATTATATAATAAGTTCGTTTTATTCATTATTCTGATTTTGCACGCATCAAAAACAATACAAAAGACCATCTTCAAATTTAGGCCCAAACTACCTAAGGTTGTTTGGGCTGTACGGTTAATTATTATCGGTGCATTGTTAACAATCAACCCGGGTAATTACTCTGCTCAACAACAAAACGATTCTACTGCCCACCTTGAAAGCGAGCTTGAATCTCCATTATCTTATCATGCAAAGGATTCGATAGTAATGGACATGCTTAATCAAAAAGCACGCCTTTATAATGAAGCACATATTGATTACGATGAAATAGTACTCGATGCATGTTACATTGAATTTGACTTTGAAACAAAAGAAGTCTTCGCAAGATTATGCATCGACTCCGCAGGAAATAACATTGGTATACCAGAACTAGCGGATGGAGGAACAAAAACTAAAGCCGATAGTCTGAGATTTAATTTCGAATCAAAAAGAGGAATCACCTATCAGGTTAAGCTTCAAGAAGGTGAAAGCTACATCCTAGGGGCTAAAGTTAAAAGACAACGAAATGGTAATATTCATATTGATACAGCTCTGTATACAACGTGCGACTTAGGCCATCCCCATTATTATTTTAAAATGAGGAAAGCAATAATAAAACCTAATGATAAGATTATATCAGGCCCTGTAAACCTATTCATTGCAGACGTCCCAACTCCGCTAGGTTTACCTTTTGGATATTTCCCTAATAAGGCTAAAGGGGCAAATGGAATTGTAATCCCGACATATGGAAAATCTACATTGGGAATCTACTTGCTTGGTGGTGGTTATTATCATAAATTTAAAAATGACAAAATAGCAACGCAAATACTTGGAGACATCTATTCCAAAGGGAGTTGGGGAATAAAGAATATTACTTCTTATAAAAACAAATACAAATATAATGGAAAATTCAATCTAAGCTTTAGAGAGGTTATACGAGGAGAATCTGAATTTATTGATTTTTCAAAAACTTCCGAATTTTTTATACGCTGGACACATAATCAAGATATAAAATCAAAACCTGGGAAAACATTTAGTGCCACAATTAATGCCGGAACATCTACAAATTTCCAAAATGATTTTAACAACGTTAACACAATTGATTACCTGGCTAATAATTTCAATTCAAACATCTCATGGGGAAGTAAAATAAATTTATTTAAAGGAAAAGTTCGGTCAAATTTATCTATTAACGCGCGGCATAACCAAAATAAGAGCTCGCGTGACATTACTTTCGCCCTTCCCGAAATAACCTACAATATAAATCGGTTTTACCCTTTTAAGTTTATTAGCTCAAAAAATGCAATTGAAAGTGGCTTTAAAAAAGAAATAAACAAAATAGGATTGAACTACAATACCACTCTCAAAAATGAACTTTCTCTGAAAGATTCTGATGTAAACCTAAATAACCTAAGCACCTTTCCGGATAGTATGCGTAATGGAATGCGACATAATATTAATGCATCAACTTCTTTCAAATTTCTTAATAAAACGATTACGCTTAACCCTTCATACCAATTGACATCTTTGTTTTATTTAGATCAAATTCAGAAAAATTGGAACCCACTATTGACTCAAGAAATAACCGATACAATTCAAAAATTTTCAGCCCCCTACTGGCACAGCTTTAGCGCTAGTTTAACGACAAAGATTTATGCTTTTTACCGTTTTGCAAAAATCTTAACTGGATTAAAAGAAACTAAATTCAGACACAGCATAACTCCAAATCTCAATTATTCCTATCGACCAGATATTAACTATATAAATAATTACCAAATAGAGAACAATTCATCGGTGGAAGAAATCGAATACTCTCCTTATCAAAATGGAGTTTTTGGAAGACCTTCAACAGGGGAGTCTAATCGAATTAATTTTAATTTAATTAACGCATTTGAAATGAAACAAAAAAACCTGAATGATACAACAGGAAAAAGTCCATTCAATAGATTTAAAATATTAGAAAACATTACATTCAACTCATCTTATGATTTTAATAAAGACTCGATAAAACTTGACAATATTCGTATGTCTGGAAGAACTACTCTATACAAAAACCTTAGCTTACGATTTGGTGGGAACTTAGACCCTTACGATTATAACAACGGAACTAAACATGATAGATTGCAATATAATGTAAATGGAAAATTGGGGACTATTAAAAATATAAATTTAGCTTTGAACCTGAGACTTAAAAGTAAAAAAGGACATAAAGGTGCCTATGCAAGTAAAAAAGGTACAGAAACCGATTTGGACATCATCAACATTAATCCAGATGCATATTTAGACTTTAGTATTCCTTGGACAATTGCTTTTAATTATAAAATTGATAGAAACAGAATAATTTCTGAGGGCATAGACACTATATTTGTCACGCAAACCTTAAGCATAAATGGCGATTTAAGCCTTTCTAAGAATTGGAAAATCGAATTTGGAACTAATTATGATTTCACAAGAAAAAAATTCAGTTATTCTTCTATTAACATTAATAGAAACTTGCACTGTTGGGAAGCTAGTTTCAGATGGATACCGTTTGGTTTTATGAAAAGCTACAGTGTTCAAATTAATGTAAAATCAGCGCTACTTCAAGACTTAAAACTGCAAAGAAGAAGGGCTTGGTTTGACAGTGGAGTTAGATAAATAAGAAACTATGAAAAAAATAATTTATTCCAAAAGTGCACCTGCTCCTATTGGGCCTTATAGCCAAGCGGTTTTAGCAGGAAACACATTGTATGCTAGTGGGCAAATTGCAATTAACGCAGCTACCGGAGAATTTGAGATGTCTTCTATTGAAATTGAAACGGAACAAGTGATGCAAAATATTAAAGCCGTATTAATAGAGGCTAATATGACTTTTGAAAACATTGTAAAATGCTCTATCTTTTTAAGTAGTATGGATAGTTTTTTGCAAGTAAATGAGGTTTACGGAAAGTACTTCCCTACCAATCCTCCAGCAAGAGAAACGGTAGAGGTTTCCTGTTTACCGAAAAGGGTTAATGTAGAAATTAGCTTTATTGCAATTAAGTAACCATACAATGAAGAGTCTTTTATCAGTTTTAGCACTACTATGCCTTAACTCATACGGTAAAGCATGTGCAACAGCTAAACCTTCCGAGTGTAGTGATGAATTACCATCGGGAGTTACTTGCATGGCATATTGGGAAAGCTGGCTTTACAATAAAAGCACAAACTCATGCGAACTTACCGGCTATAGTGGATGTAACGCAATTGGTTTTGAAACCAGACAAGCTTGTGAAGAATGTCAATGTAATAATTAAACATTTTACTCTTTCCTCTTATAAAAAGCAAAACCACCTTTTTGATATAGAAACTCGCATTTTGGATTACTATCCATTCGATCTTTTTGATTGAAACGAACGACAAAATAAGTTGGTTTATCAACGGGATCAAACATTAGGTAATGAATAATTTCCGAATTAAAAATTGTTTTATCTTTTTGCGTTAAATCGTTGAAAGAAGTTGCCTGATATTTTTTCAGCAGCTGTTTCTTATAATTCTTTAAAACAGCAGATTCTTTTAATGGCTGCATATCTGAATAAAAATATTGCGCATAGCTTTTCATGTTTACCGGAGTAACATAAACATCTTGCCTTTTTAAGTTTTCATAAAAACTAATCATTGGCCCTTGCGTAAAACTTTCAATTTTTGGCACCATAACCCTTGTAAAAACAAGCAGACAAAATGCAGTACTTATGGACAATACTAAAACAGATTTTACTACTTGCAATCTGGATAATAAATAAATTCCAAAAACAATGGAAATAAAATAGAATATCCCAATTAAAAATTCCCATCCCGATATTGGAATATCAACAGATAATTGCGCTGCGGCAAAAGGATCTTTTAAACTAGGTATTAGCCAATCATCTTTTCTATCAAGAATAATTGGCAATAAAGTTAGAAGGGAAGAAAAAACGAATCCAAAAAAAACGATAGTAACCAACATCCATTTTTTTACCTCTAATTTTTTTTCGGAAATATTAAACAAATAAGTTGCAGCCAAATAACTAAGTGGCAAGTATGACATCGAAGAGTAGTGCACAATCTTCGTAGTTGAAATGCTAAACAAAATCATGACAACCCAAAACAATATTTTCATCCACTTTTCAAATTCAATTGCCATCGGATCAAAAGTGTCTTGTTCCTTCATATTCAAAAATCTAGGAATTGCTATTATTGACAATGGAAAACAACCAATTAACACAACAACAAAATGATAATAGAAAGGTTGTGAATGTCCAGCAACAGGAGTAGTAAATAAATCTATTTGATACTTAATAAACTCAACAATAAACCAAGGTCCATTTTGAACTAACTCATACCCGAACCAAAGGAACGAAACAGCAAATATTGTAACAATAAAAATTAAGAAACTCTTAACGGAAGCCACTCTTTTAAATCTATTGAAAACCCAATACACACCAAACGATAACATCAACAACAATAGACCTACAGGTCCTTTTGTAATAATAGCCAAACCAACAAACAAACCGGATAATGCGGCAAACTTGTTTTGCTCCTTCCACTTATCACTATTGATAAGCCTAATTAAATAATAAATTGAGGTAAAAATAAAGTAGTTGAAAACGGGGTCGATAATCCCGGATTTATAATATAAATTAGGAAGAAACGAACCAAAATATATCAATGCCCATATTAACCCAAATTTTTCAGAATGAAGGTTTCTTCCAATCTTAAACAGGGTAAGCATTGTTAACACTCCAAAAATAGCATTGGGAAACCTTGCAGCAAACTCTGTTACTCCAAAAACAAACATTGATATTGACTGCAACCAGAAAAAAAATGGAGGTTTCTCCATGAATGGTTCAAAATTAATTTGAACCTGGAAAAAGTTTTTAGTAATTAACATTTCACGAGAAGATTCCGCAAAATTTATTTCATCCCAGTCAAATAAATGAACACTACCTAAATAAGGCAGAAAAAAAACCAGACCTACAATGGCTAAAAGTATTTGATACCCATATGGTTTTTCTAGGAATGTCTTCATTTCAATTTCAGCAAAGACTTTTCACCCCAATTCCCAAAAGTTTTATTCTCAAAAAATGAATAAACCAATAATGAACCCACACCCCCTATTAAAGCCCCCGTAAAAACATCTTCGAAAAAATGCTGGCATAAATAAATTCTAGAGTACCCAATTAAAGCGGCAAAAACGATGCAAATAAATCCTAACCACTTATTCTTTGTCAATAATGCTAGCAAACAAAAAATGCTAAAGGCTGAAGTTGTATGGCCGCTAGGAAATGTATAGCCTAATAACTGCTCTACTCCATCAACTAAATGCAACACCTTTGATTGCATCTCATCCCACATCTCTATTGAAGGTCTAAGTAGATCTGGATAGATTATTTTTTTTAAAAACTGTGTAATACCAGCAGTCGCAACAAAACTAAGCATTGCTATAACAGCATATTTAAACTTCCAAAACAAAAGACCGAAAACAACCACTGCAGCCATTGCAAAATCTCCCAAATAAGTCATGTATTTATAAAATACATCTTGAAAAGGTGACCAATATTGATTCGCCCATAACGTAGCATCAGTTTTGGAAAATTTAAAAAGAATCAAAATAAAAATGGACAAAAAAGCGAAATAGAGTAAAAAGAAATAGGGCTGCTTCTTTATATTTTTTAGTATAGAATCAATCACAATTTATTTTTTGTTTAACAAATTCCATTTGTAAACGCCAATTCTTGTAAAAAAGTGTTTAAATGATGTTCCTAAAACTCCCAGGCCGTAAGTTACACTTCTACTAAAGTTGATTGAAGAAGCTTCTTCGAAATATTTAGTTGGGCAAGTAACCTCTGCTATTTCAAAATCATTATATATAATCTGAGAAAGCATTTGATTGTCAAAAACAAAGTCATCTGAATTTTCATTGTATCGGATAGCCTCTAATACCTCTTTAGAAAATGCCCTGAACCCGGTATGGTACTCAGATAATTTTTGACCAACAAGAATATTTTGTGACAATGTCAAAATTCTATTTGCTACATATTTATAATAAGGCATACCTCCCTTTAATGCTCCTTTTCCTAGTATTCGAGACCCCAAAACAACAGGATAAACTTCATTTGCAATCAAATAAGACATACTGTGGATTAATTGGGGAGTATATTGATAATCAGGATGAAGCATTACCACAATATCAGCTCCAATTTCCAAAGCTTTATTATAACAAGTCTTTTGGTTCCCACCGTAGCCTTTATTCTCATCATGGCGAATCACATGATTTACTCCCAACCCTTTAGCTAATTCAGAGGTGTTATCGGTGCCATGATCATCAACCAAAATAACTTCATCCACTATTTCAAAAGGGATTTCCTTATACGTTTTCTCTAATGTATCTGCCGCATTATACGCAGGCATAACTACTACTATTTTCTTTCCTTTAATCATGAAATGAATTGAGTTGACGAAAATAGCAATTATCACCTAAACAGTTGCTTTTATTGTACTGAATTCACCAACAAATAGCTAGAAATATCAACAAATAAACATATCCTTTGAAACATATGTGACATTCTACTAATCAAGAATATTTTACTTTTGAAGCATGAAACTATCAAAAAAGAAAAAATCAGATTTACTATTTTGGATTGGATTTGGTTTAATTCTAGCTTTTTTATATTTAACGCCTTGGGGAGGAGCCACAAGAACTTGGATTGGAGGTCTGTTTCTATCCTCTCCCAACATGAACAAGTATAAAAGTAGTGACAACTTTTTATCAGCTGACTGGAACATTCAGGATATTTACAATGAGAAAATGTGGTTATCCGATACTGATAAGCCAATTTTCATTAACATATGGGCAACATGGTGTGGACCATGCAGAACCGAATTACCATCCATAAATAGCTTATACGAGAAATATGAAAAGGATATCGAGTTTATCCTCGTTAGCCCAAATGAATCTATCAAAATCCTAAAAGAATTTGCAAAAGACAATAATTACAAGCTTCCTATATACACTGCTATAGGTCAAACTCCTTCTCAACTTCAAACAAATAGCTATCCAACAACAATCATCATAGACAAAAATAAAATCATTACCCATAAAATGAAAGGAGCACATGATTGGAATACAGAAGAAGTCTACTCAATTTTGAATGAGTTAATTAATAAGTAGTATTTTTGTCGTAAATTAAGACTTACGGCATGTATAAAGTGATATTAAGACCTTTTTTCTTTTTATTTGATCCAGAAAAAATTCATCACTTTGTCTTTAAATTAATTCGATTTACTAATGCAATTCCAGGCGTTGCAGCTATCAATAAAATGATCTTCGATATTGAAGACAAAAAGTTAGAAAGAGAGCTTTTTGGCCTAAAATTTAAGAACCCAATTGGAATTGCTGCTGGATTTGATAAAAATGCTGTCCTAATTAATCAATTGGAAAATTACGGTTTCGGATTTATTGAGATAGGCACTGCCACTCCAAAACCACAGGCTGGAAATCCTAAACCGAGAATGTTTCGCTTAAAAAAAGATGAGGCTCTGATAAATAGAATGGGATTTAACAACATCGGAGTTGATGCAATTGTAGAAAACCTTAAAAAGAAAAGAACCAATTTGATTATTGGAGGAAACATCGGTAAAAATACTGTAACCTCAAATGATGATGCAATAGCTGATTATGTCTACAACTTTAATGCCTTGCACGATGCAGTTGATTATTTTGTAGTGAATGTAAGCTGTCCTAATGTTAAAAATCTAACCAAACTGCAAGACACTGACTTTTTAACGGAACTATTAGGTGAATTAAAAATAATTAACGCTACCAAAAAAGTTCAACGTCCAATACTTTTAAAAATAGCACCAAATTTGGACCACAATGCTTTGGATGAAATTATTGAGCTAATTGCCAATACAGGTATTGATGGTGTGGTTGCCACCAATACGGAAACAAGCAGAGATGGTCTAAAAACGTCGAAGGAGGCCGTTGAAAAAATTGGCAATGGTGGACTAAGTGGGAAACCCGTAAGAGAAAGATCTACTGAAATAATTCGATACCTAGCTACAAAATCTAAGAAAGCATTTCCAATTATCGGTGTAGGAGGTATTCACTCTGAAGAAGATGCTCTGGAAAAACTAGAAGCTGGTGCAGATTTAGTTCAGATATATACTGGTTTTATTTACGAAGGTCCAAATCTTGTTAAAAGAATCAACAAGGCTGTTTTGAATAAGAAATAAGCTTTTTACATTCATAATTAATACACCCAATCTAATTTTAAGATTAGAGTACAATCCTCATCAATAATTGTAACACTTGATTCTTCATCCAATGAATATGATGTAGGATTAAAATTTATTACGGAAATTAATTCATCGGTAATTCCATCTTCATCAAGAACATTTATCAAGTAATTTAAGTCATACGGAAGTGTAATGGGAAAGTCATTATAGTATGTATACGATAGATTAAAATCAGCATCCTGAGCAACCTCTGCACCATCCAAATAGGTGGTTATCCCATCTACTATTTGAAATCGAATATCAGGTAAACCACCAACATCCCAAGAATTTTCTAACCAATTAAGTTCTGGAAAAGACGACAAGACAATAGAGGTTATTACAACTGATACAGGGAAATCTTTAACTATTACAGTTTTAAAATCAGATTCAAAAGATTTATTATTTTTAGAATATACTTTTAATTCTACCGTGTAAGTTCCGGGCGATGCATATATATGCTCTGGGTGTTTTTCATTTGAATTATTTCCATCTCCAAAATCCCAATAATACCCAAATCCATTCTCTGAACAATTGGCTAAAAAAGTAACTTTATCATCTAACTCGTATTTCTCATCCATGGAGCTTATGCAAGCAATAAGTTCATTCTTTTTACAAGAATAAAATAAAAAGAGCGGAAGCAGTATGGCTAAGCACTTCATAAAGATAGGTTAGTCTAATTTATAAGTAGTATCAAATGTAACGATTAATTTAAAGCTTTCGGGTTTTGCTTACTAATCAAAAATAAAGCACCAAACGAGAGCAGCGCATTGTAAATTATCAATTCAGCGCCAAACTTGTACTCTCCAAACCAGCAAACAATATCGTTACTTGCCAAGTACCAAATTGTAGCCATTACTCCTCCAACCAAAACACAGATAATTGGCACTAAAGTGTCTGTTAATTTCCGTTTAGTCAGGATTCCAAAAAAGAACAATCCAATAAGAGGACCATATGTAAAGCCTGCTAGTTTAATCAATAACCATATTGCTGAGTCTTCAGTAGTGTAGCGTAATAATACCACAACCAATACAAGTACTATTGACATCCCTATATGAACTAACTTCCTTAATTTTTCTTGTTCTCCATTTCCTTCTTTAAAATTATGAGTTAATTCATCTGAAGAAACAGGTCCATGCTTTTTTTCTTTTACATTCAAAAAGTCTACTGAAAACGAAGTTGTCAAAGAAGTAAGTGCAGAATCAGCACTGCTATAAGCTGCTGCAATTAACCCCAACAAAAACAACAACCCAACTGTTACTCCCATTGAACCTTCCATTGCAATTGATGAAAAGAGCAAATCCGTTCTACCTGCTTCGAGTACATCATTCCCAATTCCAGTAGATGCGTTATACATAAACAACAATGCTCCCATTGCTACAAAAACAAGGTTAACAACTACTAAAACAACCGCCATGCTCATCATATTTTTTTGGGCATCCTTGATGTTTTTACAACTTAAATTCTTTTGCATCATATCTTGATCCAAACCGGTCATCCCAATGGTAATAAACATTCCACCCAAAAAGTGTTTCCAGAAATAATTTCCACTGTGCCAATCGTCAAAGTAAAAAATCTGACTATACTTACTATTTGAAATTGATTTTACAAGCCCGGCTTTATCAGATAAGTTAAGTGCATCACTAACTAGCCAAACAGTAGCTAATACAGCGAAAAGCATAAACGCTGTTTGAAGCGTATCTGTCCAGATGATTGTTTTAATTCCTCCTTTATTGGTATATATCCATATAAGTAAGACTGAAAAAACTACTGTTACCCAAAAAGGGATTCCCCAGTCATCAAATAGTATTTGCTGCAATACGCTTGCAACTAATAATAACCGGATAGAAGCACCTAAAATCCTGGACACTAAGAAAAATGCCGCTCCTGTTTTATAACTCCAGAAACCAAAACGATGCTTTAAGTATTCATAAATAGATATCAAATTCATTTTATAATAAATAGGCATCAAAACATAAGAAACTACAAGGTAGCCGATAAAATAGCCAAACACCATTTGCATATAGCTAAACTGACCTCCGCCCACTCCTCCTGGTACTGATATAAAAGTAACTCCCGATAATGAAGCTCCTATCATTCCAAAAGAAACTATGTACCAAGGAGATTTTTTTTCACCTAAAAAGAAAGAGTCATTATCTGCGTTCCTACTTGTTAGCCATGCAATAAACAGAAGTACTAAAAAGTAAATGACTATTACAGATATGATCAACGTATTTGACATGCAACAAAGAAAAGGTTTTCTTATGTTTGTAGAAAACCGTTACAAATTAGATTTCCACGTTGATTTATTAGTATCACCTATGAACCTAGAACACCAGCTCAAACAACTCGAAAAATCGGCACGACAATTGGACTTAACTTCTAATGAAAGAAAAGAGTATGACACTGCCATAAGAGACTATCTATTCAACTTCTTGGATGAATTAGAAGGTAAGAATTCATGGGTAGCTGACTCCGAACCTAGTAAAGAAATCTATGACTTCCCTATCACTGAAAACGGATACAAACTAGAAGATTTACTTCGTCTTTATGAAAGATCAGTGAATAACACAGGACTTCAACCAGCTTCTGGCGGACATCTTGGCTACATACCAGGTGGTGGCATACCACTTGCGGGATATGGAGATTTAATAGCTGCAATTACGAATAAATATTCTGGAATATACTTTGGAAATCCAGGAGCAATTAGACTAGAAAACCATTTAATTGATTGGACAGCCAAACAATTTGGCTTTACTGGAGAATACGGAGGAAATCTGACAACTGGTGGAAGTATTGGAAACCTTATTGCAATCGTTTCTGCAAGAGATGCGCACTGCATAAAAGGAAAAGACTTCGAAACAACTGTAATATATGGTTCATCTCAAATGCACCATAGCCTTAATAAGGCCATCCGAATTGCCGGCTTAGGAGAATGTATTTACAGAAATATTCCACTGAAAGAGAATTATCATTTGGATACTAATTTCCTGTCTCATCAAATTGAAAAAGATAAATTAAAAGGGCTAAAGCCATTTTTAATAATTGGCTCAGTAGGAACAACAGATACTGGAATAGTTGACGACCTAGATAAATTATCTGAAATCTCACAGCAGAATAATTGCTGGTTTCATGTTGACGGCGCTTACGGAGGATATTTCTATCTCATTGACGAACTGAAAGATAAGTTTAAAGGAATCGAAAAAGCAGATTCGTTAGTAATTGACCCACATAAAGGGTTATTTCTACCGTACGGAACAGGAATGGTCTTAGTAAAGGATAGAAAAGCAATGTTGCATTCTCATTACTACACGGCTAACTATATGCAAGATGCGTATAAAGCTCCTGATGAATGGTCACCCGCAGATGTCTCTCCTGAATTATCCAGGAACTTTAGAGGCTTAAGGATGTGGTTACCATTAATGGTTCACGGATTAAAACCATTTAAAGATGCTATTTTAGAAAAATATCTTTTAACCAAATACGCTTATCAAAAACTAAAGGAGACCCCTTATATAGAGGTTGGGAAAGAGCATGAATTATCTGTACAAACTTTCCGATTTTGGAAAGAAAATACTTCTGATGAAAATTTGAATAAACTCAACGAAAAAATACTTGAAGGTCTTCACAATGATGGAAGAATCTTTATTTCATCAACTAGAATAGAAGGTATTTATACTTTACGTTTTGCCATTTTATCTTTTAGAACACACAAAAGAGAAATTGACTTGATTTTAGAAATGATGGAGGAACAAGCTGTGATATTTGGATTGAAAAAATAGTTCTTAGTTTTTTATTTTCAGTTCCTAGTTCAGAATTATTTGAATAATCTTTCACAAAGAATACTGAACGAGAAAAAAGAACAAAATATCGTTAATAACATTTCAAACTTGTTGGTTATTCAATCTCAATATCTACTATTTTTGCTGCATGGATTTCCATTCTAAATTATTGAATAATGCCGTAGAACAAATGGCTTCTCTTCCTGGAGTAGGCAAGAGAACTGCATTACGTTTAGTCCTTGATATGCTGAACCGTTCTGAAAGCGATGTTCAAGCCTTTACAATGGCAATGACACGTTTAAAAAACGAAATAAAATTTTGTAAGAAGTGTAAAAACATAAGCGATGCGGATTTATGTAATATTTGTGCTAATCCACAAAGAGATGAATCGACAATCTGCGTTATTCAAGACATCAGAGACATCCTTGCAATTGAAGCTACACAGCAATACAAAGGACTTTACCATATTCTTGGAGGTATAATATCTCCAATGGACGGAATTGGACCAGATGATTTGCATATTGCAAGCCTAGTTGAAAGAGCAAGTTCACAGGATTCTAAAGAAATCATTTTAGCGCTAAGCGCTACTATGGAAGGTGATACCACCAATTTTTTTCTTTTTAGAAAACTAAAAGATTGTAATGTTAACGTTAGCGTTATTTCTAGAGGTATTGGTATTGGAAACGAATTAGAATTCACAGATGAAGTTACCCTTGGTCGATCCATCCTGAATCGGTCTCCTTTTGAAAATAGTTTAGCCAAGTAGGGTTTTCCATGTCATTTCGAGTTAATTATTGAAGTTTTTCGCAATCAAACTATTGCTTCAAGTTCTTTTTAATTTATTCTATACGCATACGTAATTTTCACCTTTTCATCAATTGTTTTGGCAACTGAGCAGTACTTTTCAACGGATAGTTCTAACGCTCTTTTGACTTTTTTATCATCCAAATTTCCTGAGAAAATAAAATCCATATGAATAGCCTCAAAATATGCAGGAAGCCCCTCTAATCTTCCTCCCTTAGTTATTACTTCGTAAGACCTTATAACCTGTCTTTGTTTTTCAAGAATTAAGCAAACATCAATACTAGCGCAACCAGCAATAGCATGCAACATGAGTTCCATTGGTCGAGTGCCAACATTAGTACCTCCTATACTTTCAGCTGCTCCAATACTCAATGAATCTTTACTTGGGTTAATTCCTTCGAATTGTAATTTGTCTTGCAATTTTTTTAAATGTACTTTCATGTTAATTAGATAAATATTGTCCAAAGGAAAGATCTACTTTAAAAATAGAACTTTTTTTTTCAAAGCAAGAAATAAACACAAGTAAAAACCGTTGGAGGAATTGTTATATTTGCCCAATCATCAGTAAATTAATAATTGAAACTTTCGATAATCATAGTTAATTACAATGTTGAGTACTTCCTAGAGCAGTGCTTGAATTCGGTGAAATCTGCATCTAAGAATTTAGAAACAGAAATATTTGTAGTTGACAACAACTCTATTGATGATTCTGTTGTTATGGTGCAGAGTAAATTCCCAGAAGTTCTTCTTATAGCTAATAAAGAAAATACGGGCTTTTCTAAGGCAAACAACCAAGCTATGCGAATAGCCAAAGGGGAATACGTACTGTTGCTAAATCCAGACACTGTGGTGGAAGAAGATACATTCATTAAGTGTATTGAATTCATGGACTCTCATAAGAATGCAGGTGGTTTAGGTGTTGAAATGTTGGATGGAAAAGGTAAGTTTTTACCCGAATCGAAAAGAGGTCTACCGACTCCTAGTGTAGCTTTTTATAAAATATTTGGACTTTCTTCTTTGTTTCCGAGATCGAAAAAATTTGGTAAATACCATTTAGGTTACCTTCCTCAAAAGGAAACCAATGAAATAGAAATTTTATCCGGTGCATTTATGTTAATGCGAAAAACTGTATTAGATAAAGTTGGATTTCTCGATGAAGATTTTTTCATGTATGGAGAAGATATAGACTTATCCTATAGAATTATTTTAGGGGGTTATAAAAATTATTACTTCCCTAAAACAAGAATAATTCACTATAAAGGAGAAAGTACTAAAAAAAGTTCGGTTAATTATGTTTTTGTATTTTACAATGCGATGGTCATTTTTGCTAAAAAACACTTCTCAGAGAAAAATGCCAAAAGCTTTTCTTTACTAATCAACCTTGCAATTTACTTAAGGGCATCTATGGCCATTACAACCCGTTTTTTTAAGAAATCAGCATTTCCGTTATTGGACTTTTGCCTAGTACTTGCTTCAATCTTTGGAATCACAATTGCTTACCAACTTTTTTCTAACAAGGAGTTTCCTCTTGAAGTTATAGCTTGGGCGCTTCCCATATATAGTTTTGTTTGGGTCCTAGTTGCTTTTTTATCAGGAGCCCATGACAGGCCAATAAAACCTGTAAAATCCTTGATTGGGGCTATTATCGGAACTGCACTCATCCTGATTATTTATGGTTTACTTCCTAAATCTGTTCAATTTTCAAGAATCATTATTTTATTAGGAGCAATGGGAACTACCCTATCTCTTTTATTTTCAAGATTCGTTTTACATATAATTGGATTTAAAGGCTTTGAAATTGGAAATACAGGTAAAAAACGATTGGTAATTATTGGTGAAAAAGTGGAAGCCGAAAGGATTCATGCTTTATTAACACAAACAACGAAAGTTGGCTACAAAGCAATACTTTCTTTGCATAATAACAATTCAGATGATTACGATGGAACACTAAATCAACTAGAAGATTTCATTCATATTAACAAAATTGATGAAGTAATATTTTGTGCAAAAGATATTAGTGCACAGCAAATCATCGAGCAAATGGCAACAATCAAATCTAATCGAGAAGTTGATTATAAAATTGCGCAACCTGACAGCCTCTTTTTAATTGGGAGTAATTCCATCAATACAGCTGGAGATTTGTATCTGTTAGATGTAAACAGCATTGATAAACCAAACAATAAAAGAAAAAAACGAATTTTAGATGTTTGTTCGAGCATTATTTTACTTTCAATATTCCCTTTTTTATTTTTTGTAGTGAAATCTCCGATTAAGTTTTTGGGAAATATTTTCAGTACCCTATTTGGAAAAAAAACTTGGGTAGGATACAGTAAACAAAGTAAAAATCAACAGCTTCCGTTAATAAAAAATGGAATTATCAGTTTGTTAGATAATATCAAGATACATTCTCCTGAAATCAAGAAAAAATTGAACCTTATTTATGCCAAAGATTATGTACTCTTAAGAGATTTTAAAACCATTTGCAGAAATATAAAAAAACTAGGAAATTAATACTATTTTACAAGGATAAAGTTCTTGTTATTCCTATTTTTTTAACCTATTTTTGCGACGTAAATCTATTAAAAAAGACATGGCTGATTTAGAGGTATTACTTCCTAAAATGGGAGAAAGTGTAGCAGAAGCAACCATTACTGCATGGTTAAAAGAAGTTGGAGATACAATTGAAGAAGATGAGCCGATTGTTGAGATTGCGACCGACAAGGTTGATTCTGAGGTTCCTGCTCCTGCTTCTGGAGTGCTAAAACAAAAGCTTTTTAACGACGGAGATGTTGTTCAAGTAGGAGCTGTATTTGCTATAATCGGTGCAGAGGGTGAAGAGACTATTGTTAGCTCACCAGCTATAGCCAAAACAGAAACAGTTGAAGTTGCAAATGAACAAATCCAAGAAGAATTACTTACACAAATTGAAGTTAGCAAAAATGGTGTTGGTGTTCCAAAAAATGGACCTAGTGGAAGGTTTTATTCCCCATTAGTTAGAAGCATTGCTAAAACTGAAGGTATTTCTGTTGGAGAACTTGAATCCGTTTCAGGAACTGGCCAAGATGGTCGGGTTACTAAAAAGGATATTTTAGGTTATGTTAATACACGAACGGGTACCTCTGCCCCTCTTATCGAAGCGCCAATTAAAGCTTCTGTAGCAGCTCCTGAAGCTATTGCCCCAAGTAGCAATGGTCAATTGACTCCATTTTACAAAGCTCCTCCAGTCCCAATTGGTCCACATGATGAAATAGTTGAAATGGACCGTATGCGTAAACTGATTGCTGATCATATGGTAATGTCAGTTCACGTTTCTCCTCACGTTACTTCCTTTGTGGAAGCTGATGTTACAAACATCGTAATGTGGCGTAAAAAAATGAAAGATGAATTCCTGAAAAAAGAAGGTGAAAAATTAACTTTTACACCAATTTTTATGGAAGCTGTAGTAAAAGCGCTAAAAGACTTCCCTAAAGTGAATGCAATGTTAGATGGAAACAATGTTGTCATCAAAAAAGACATTAATCTTGGAATGGCTACAGCTCTTCCTTCAGGAAATTTAATTGTACCTGTTATTCATAATGCAGAAAGATTAAACTTAGTTGGACTAGCTAAACAAGTTAATAGCCTTGCTAATAGCGCTAGAAACAACAGTTTAAACCCAGATCAAATACAGGGAGGAACATACACAGTTACAAATGTTGGAACTTTTGGAAACGTAATGGGAACTCCAATTATCAACCAACCGCAAAGTGCCATTTTAGCTCTTGGAGCTATAAGAAAGAAGCCTGCAGTAATAGAAACTCCACAGGGAGATGCTATTGCAATTAGACACATGATGTTTTTATCACACTCATACGACCATAGAATAGTTGATGGCGCATTAGGCGGAAGCTTTGTAAAAAGAGTTGCTGATTACTTGGAAAAATTCGACATTGACAGAGAAATTTAATTTATTCTAAGAAGACAAAACACATTTTGTATATCCCGAAAAACTATGATTAACAGCATAAAATATCGTTTTTTATTTATTCTTCTTTCGTTTGGCCTCTTCGGAACTCATTTTTCTCAAATTGATCCAGCTGATCTTGAAAAAAACCTTAAGAATGCATCTTTCAAGCAAAAATTTGAAACAGCAAATACACTTATGGAGGACCAACTGTATGAATTTGCAACTAAAATATGGTTGAATTTAATCGAAGAGCAACCAACCAATGCTAATATAAATTATAAACTAGGGCTGTGTTATCTTAACTCAAGCCTGGACAGGAATAAAGCTTTAAAATACCTCATCGTTGCGGGAGAAAATGTTTCTCCGAGATATGACCCATTTTCATCAGGTGAAACGAACGCACCTTTTGAAGCACACCACTACTTAGGTCAAGCATACCATCTAAATGAAAGGTTTGACGAAGCTTTGTTTGAATATAAGCATTTTAAAGAAGAAGTAAAATCCAAGCACACCCTTTTCAATAAAAATGAAATGCATTCTATTTACTCGATTAATGCGAAAATAGAAGTTACTGCTAAAAAGAACTTCAAAATAACCAATATAGGCATTCCAATTAATAGCGCATTTTCTGATTTTAATCCTGTTATAACTGCAGACGAAAGTGCCATTTTTTTTACTTCTAGAAGACTGAGAACAGATAGTAATCAAGTTTCTAATGAATTTAACTTTACTCCACAAGATGGTAAACATTATGAAGATGTATATGTTGCCTACAAAAATAAGGAAACAGGCACATGGGAACAACCAAAGCTAATGAATTTCAGCAGTCCAAGAAGCAACCAAGCAACGATTAGCGTTTCTGGGGATGGACAATTTTTATTTATTTATAAAGATGACAATGGCGATGGAAATATTTATATTTCAGAAAGAGAAGGCTTTGATTATGGAGACTTAAAATACTTAGGCGGCAAAAACACTGAAGTAGATATTAACACATCATACTGGGAAACCCACGCAACATTGTCTGCAGATGGAAAAACACTTTACTTTGTAAGTGATCGTCCGGGAGGGCTTGGGGGCAGAGATATTTACAGAAGTGTGAAACTTCCGAATAATGAATGGAGTAAAGCTGTAAATATTGGCACTCCTATTAATTCTGAATATGATGAAGATTCACCTTTCTTTCATCCAGATGGCAAAACACTTTACTTTAGTTCTAATGGGAATAAGAGTATGGGAGGATTTGACATTTTCTTTACTAAGAAAGGAGAAGATGGAACTTGGGGAATACCTCTTAACATGGGATACCCTCTTAATACTGTTGGTGATGATGTCTTCTTCTCCACAACAATTGATGGGAAAAAAGGTTTTTATTCTTCTGCACATGATGGAGGAATAGGTGAAAAAGACATCTACTTTATAAAGCTAGATACTGCAATTCTTGAACCAATATCTATACTTAAAGGTTATATTGACAAAGGTTCAGAACCTCAAATTCCTGCAGGAATATCAATATGGGTAACTGATTTAACTGAGGATGCTGAATCTATGAATTATATACCTAACAGAAGAACCGGATCCTATATTTTCGCATTAATACCTTGCCATGAATATTTAGTGGAATACCTTAGAGATGAAACCACTTTTCATGAAACTGAATTTAAAGTTCCTTGCAACTCAGACTATCATGTAATTGATAAAGTTATTACACTTGGAGGTCTTTCATTAAGCGAAACAAAAGTAGACACAACCATAGCTCAAAACGCCATTGACACTGTTCACACCATTGACACTGTTGATATTATTGAACCTATATCTTTCCAAAAATTCTATGGGTATAATGAGAAGGGCTTAGTATCAGAAGAAGTGAGATTTAAAACATTTTTAAGCGGAATTAAAAGTATACTAGAACAAAAAGGAACCGTTAATATTGAAATCGAAGGCAGTGCTTCGTATGTTCCTACAAGAACTTTTGGTTCAAATAAAAAACTATCTACCTATAGAAGCAGCGAAGCCAAAGAAATGTTAATAAATAAATTAAAAACAGCGGGAGTAGACCTATCGACAGTGAAAATTGTAGCTATTAACTCTGTTGTGCAAGGCCCCAAGTATAAGGGTGACTTTAAGGACACAGAAAAGTATGGTAAATTCCAATACATAAAACTGAAAGCATTCTAATTTTAAGAATAAAATTACTTTTAAAACCTGTATTAAATAAAGACTCATTTCGACAATAGAAATGAGTCTTTATTATATTTGGTACTTAATTTGCTTACTTTGTCAACAACCATGCATCTAAAACTTAAAATAGCTTTAATAATTACTTTATGTATTAACTCTCAACTTTATTGGTCGCAAATACCTGACCCTCGACATGCTGAAGATTTATTTAAAGCTGGAAATTTTTTAGGGGCCATTCCTGAATACAAAAAACAACTGAAACTTGACCCAAAAAACAAAAAAGTATTAACGCACTTGGCTTTATGCTACCTAAATAGTAACATAGATAAATCGGCCGCCATAAAATATTTGGAAAGAGTAAAAGATTTAGAATCAAAAGACAATGAAACCCTATATTATCTTGCTTTAGCTTACACTCATGCCAATAATTATAGCAAAGCTATAGAAATGTTAAAAGAGTATCAAAAACATCCTGGTAAGCATAGAGCAGAAACACCCAACTTAATTGAAAACTACACCATTGCCTTAGATATGATAGGTAAGCCTATCAATGTCTTATTTGAAAATATGGGTAGATTCATCAATTCTGAATTCCCTGACTATAGTCCATTCGTTACAAAAGATGAAAAGACACTTGTCTTCACTTCTCGCAGAAAAGAAGGAAAGGGTTCAATAGAATTTGATGGTTACTATCCCTCAGATATCTATATCTGTTCTTTTGATGGGTCGAAATTTTCTGGAGCGAAGAACCTTAAATCATTAAATAGTATCTATGATGAAGAATGCGTAGGAATCTGCGATGATGGATCAAAATTATTCGTTTACATAGATAATTTCGTAACAGGAGAAAACGGCAATATTTATGAAGCTGAAAGAAAAGGCTCTAATTATAGTAAAAAGAAAAAAATAAAGGAAGGAGTAAACACCAAATACCTTGAAACATCGTCTTCAATTTCTAGTGATGGAACTGCTTTTATTTACACAAGTAACAGAGCTGGAGGAAATGGAGGCCTTGATATTTATATGACCAAGCAACTTCCTGACGGAACTTGGGGAATGCCGCAAAACTTATCCACTATAAACACTTCTCTAAATGAAGATTACCCTACTCTATCTCCGGATGGAAAAACACTCTATTTTTGTTCCAATGGTCGCGCAGGGATGGGTGGTTATGACTTGTACAAATCTAAATGGGACAATAAAAATAAGGAATGGGGAGCTCCTGAGAATTTAGGGTATCCGCTTAATACATCTTATGATGAAAAGACCATAAGCTTTGCTGATGACGAAAAACACGCATATATTACAGCTGTAAGAGAAGAAGGATTTGGAGATTTAGATTTGTACAGAGTCACTTTTGAAGAGATTGAAGTTAGAGAAGCATTGTTCATTATTGATCTTAACGACCTTGCCTCCAATGCTAAAATAGCAAATGGAATGATTACTATATTCATGGATAATGAAGATGAACCCAGGACCTATATAAGTAATAAGCATACAGGTGAAATTACAATTATTCTTGATCCCGGGACTTATGAATTAGAAATTGAAGCAGATGGTTATGAGTTAAAAATAGTTAAACTTGTAGTTTCTGAATTTGACGCAGATAAAGGCGAGATTAAAAAATTATTTAAACTTTCAAAATAAAACATGAATTTACAATTGAGCAGACCACTTGCATTCTTTGATCTAGAAACAACTGGAACAAATACAGCAAAAGATCGAATAGTTGAAATAGCTATCATTAAATTAAATCCAGATGGCTCAAAAGAATCTTATTCTAAAAAAGTAAATCCAGAAATGCCAATCCCTATTGTTGTTTCGGAAATACACGGGATCTATGACGTTGACATTTTAGACTGTCCTAAATTTAAAGATATTGCTGAAGAAATAAAAACTTTTATTACTGACGCTGATTTGGCCGGCTTTAATTCCAATCGATTTGACATTCCTTTGCTAGTTGAAGAAATGTTAAGATGTGGAATAGATCCAGAGTTTGACAAAAAAAAGTTTGTTGATATACAAAATGTTTTTCACAAAATGGAGCAAAGAACACTAGTTGCTGCTTATAAATTTTACTGCGACAAAGACCTTACTAACGCTCACAGTGCAGAAGCTGACACATTAGCTACTTTAGAAGTATTGGAAGCGCAAATAGGAAAATATGACAATATACAAGGTGATGTAGATTTTTTAAGTGATTTCACAACCATGGGGGCGAAAACCTTAGACTTTTCCAAAAGAATTGCAATCAATGAGGAAGACATACCTATTTTTAATTTTGGGAAGCATAAAGGGATACCTGTGGTAGATATCTTTAAAAAAGAACCGGGGTATTTCAATTGGTTAATGAAAGGAGATTTCACGCTAGATACCAAAAATAAATTTAGGAAAATTAAAGAAGAAATGTAATCATGAAAATTATCTGTATTGGAAGAAACTACGCGAAACATGCTAAGGAATTAGGGAATTCTATACCTACAGAACCAGTATATTTTATGAAACCAGATTCTGCATTGCTACCAAAAAAACAACCTTTTTTCTATCCAAATTTCACAAAAGACCTTCATTACGAAGTTGAACTTGTTATCAAAATTTGTAAATTAGGAAAAAATATTTCTGAAAAATTTGCGGGAACTTATTACAATGAAATTGGTTTAGGAATTGACTTTACTGCAAGAGACATTCAGCTTGAATGCAAAGCTAAAGGTCTTCCCTGGGAAAAAGCAAAAGCTTTTGATTATTCAGCGCCATTATCAAGAGAATTAATTCGAAAAAGTGAATTTAAAAACATAAACGATATAACCTTCTCATTAGAAAAAAATGGAGAATTGGTTCAGAAAGGAAATTCAAAAGATATGCTTTTTGATTTCGATCATTTAATCTGTTATCTCTCCCGATTTATGACGCTGAAAATTGGGGACTTAATATTCACAGGGACGCCGGTTGGTGTAGGCCCAGTGAAAATTGGAGATCAATTAATTGGATATATCGGAGATAGAAAAATGCTTGATTTAAACATCAAATAACCACAATAGTGGTAGTTGCTCTATTTCCTTCTGCAGATTCGACTTCAATAATGTAACTCCCCGAAGGTAAAGCGTTTAATTGACTCAATACAAGCTTATTCTTTCCCTGTAAAACTGTATCCGATACTGAAACTAGCAAATCTCCTTTCTCCGAATAAAGTCGAATTACTACTCCCTGACTAACCTTACTAACGAAAATTATATTAACCAAATCTGTAACAGGAATAGGAAATACATCTTCAATTAGATCTTCTCTGGGAGCACTGTAAATAACTCCAGTTTCTTTACTATAAGCATTAAATATATTTGGCAATCCATACCCCAATAAACTATCTGGACTGCTATATTGACTAGAGCTTTCCTCTATTAATCGCATTATCTCAATATTTGTTTTACCTGGTAACGATTGCCATAAACAAGCAACCATACCTGTCATCATCGGAGCACTAAAAGAAGTCCCATTTCCTTGAATAACCTCATCTGTAAATGGAGATATTAAATAGGTATTCCAACCAACAGAAGCTACGTTCGGCTTTATATCTTTATCTGATGCTGGACCAACACTACTAAAAAAGGCATATATCCCATTACTATCAGCCGCAGCAACGGCAAGGACGCTATCTGCATCAGCTGGAGTACTTATATATTGCCATGCAGAAGCACCGGAATTTCCAGCGCTAATACATAATAAAATCCCTTTTGACGCCGCGATATCTGCAGCTTTTGCAACAACCGTAGTATTCCCATCCAAATCAGCATATGTATGGTTCTGAAGACTATCGTCAAATGTTGTATACCCCAATGAGGTATTTATTATATCTACTCCTACAGAATCTGCATACTCAGCTGCAGCAATCCAATTATACTCCTCTAATAGCGTTTCAGAACCTACATCCTCAGATCTTAATAAATGAAAGCTAGCCAAAGGAGCAGTTCCTTTAAACTGACCATCAATTGAACCTGCAATAACTGACAGCACCATCGTTCCATGCTGATGATCTTCATATACAGATTCTCCTCCATTAACAAAATCACGGGTGGATAATATTCTTCCATCATTAAAAACTTCATCTAACGCATTTAATTCATTTGCTCCGAAAAAACCTGCATCAATCACAGCTATATGCATTCCCTGCCCTCTAAAACCTAAATCTTGCATTTTATCTGCCTCGTGCATTGCTAATTGATTATACGAATATCCATATGGATAATGTGGAATACTCATTAAATTAATTTCATTTTTTGAAATTGCAACCTCTTCGAACTTATCAATAATCTTGTCTTGTTTCAAAGATTTAACTTGGACCACATTAGAAACAAAAGAGTAGTTTAAAATAGAATTTAATGATGTTGTATCATCCGTACTAATCGCAATAGAATTAAACCATTTAGAAGATTGTAATAGCTTAAAATTTCCAGACAGCAATATAGAATCAATGTAAGTTTTGTTTACAGGAAGATCGTTTGTTAAAATAGTAATACCTGCATTCGTTCTCCTTTCAATACTCTTCTGTGATAGAAACTCAGATGGTTTAGAAATAGAATAGGGAGAATTGTTTTTATCTGTGAAAGATATCCAAAAACTCGAATTCTGTGCAAAAAAGGAAAGGGGGAAACAAATAACGAGGATAATAGTTATTTTCATTTACCATAAGCTATTAGAGTCATTTCCAATTCTCTCCCACTGTTTATATCCAATATATTGGCTAAGTTAATATCTAAATCAATATGACTTTTGTAAATCAGTCCTATATCAACCGCATAAACCTCTTTTACTTTTTCATATTGCACAACATTTTCATTGTCTCGCTGTATTACCGTAATTGTTGAATCGAAACTTAGGTTGTTTATTACTTTAGGTTGATGCAAACTATCATAGGAATATTCCCACTCTTCCAAGTTGTTAAAAGCATTCCCATCCCAATATTTTGTAGTATTTATTGGGAAAATTAATTTTGTAAACCGCACATTTTCTTCAACTTTCTCAGCAGTCGTTGATGTTTTATTACTGTACCAAATATCTTTAATACTCCAATTAGCATTACTATCATCTCTCCAATATCGCTCGACTCGATAAGTTAATCTGCCTTCATTATCTAAGAATTCCTCAGTAGTTATTTCTTTCAACTGATACTCTGCGGTATCACTGCCTAATTGAGAATGAACAATATCCAAAACGTCATATTCTATCCAAGCATCTAGCTCTAAAGGAAAGTAACTGTAATAATAACGAACGGATTCATTGTTCGATTTTTTACATCCGAAGAATAAGGCTATAAATGCAAATACGGCATATAATAATCTATTCATTATAGCTTAGTTTTTTGTTCTGTTTTTGCTTTCTTTAATCTATCCAAATGCCTCTCTAATACATCGTCTTTAATTACTTGACCATTCCTGTAATAAACCTTATCTTTAAATGCACCATCATTTTCATAGTACTTCCAATAGCCATATTTAACAGCATGTTTATAGTAACCTTCTATTTCTACCTTACCATTTGAGAAGTACCATTTAACCCTTCCGTCAAAATTTCCATCTTTATAAACACCTTCTGCTTTAGTCTTACCTGAACTATAAAACTGAATCCACTTACCGTGCTTTAAGCCACCTTTATAGTTAGTAATCTCATATCTTTTTACTTTTCCTTTTGACGGATCACTAGGGTAGTAAACGATGCTTTCTCCATTTAGTTTTCCTTTAAGATAATTTTCTTTACTCATGATTTCTTTTCTATCATTAAAAGACAACCAAGTACTATCTTTCTTTTTATCTGTATATTTTCCTGCAGCCATCACTTTTCCGTTTAAATGATACATTCGGGTATATGCCGTATTATCATCCTTAATAAAATCTGTAACTGCTGAAACTTCCCCTGTTAGGTAATAATATGTAAACTTCCCAATAGGAATATCATTTTCAAACGTCCCTGTATACCTTTTCTTTTCAGTACCTTTATGAAACTTAACCCACTTCCCCTGCTTTCTACCTTTTGAATCTGTCTTATTTCCATCTCCCTGACTTTGACCAAACCCCATTAATGTTACTAAAAATAACTGAAAAATTAATACAATCCATTGCATACATACAAATTTACATTATAATCTTATCAAAATCAACAACCCTGCCGTTCTGATATCTCATATAATGAATTATATATTCAATTGTTACAAAATAATAGTTCGGTATATTTGCTACATAATATATTTTACTTTGCTCTTAAGCAGTAATATATTATATTAGCTTTAAGTTAAATTAATCTAAATACTATTATGAAAAAAATTATCGTAGCATTTGGAGTTGTTGCATTGTTTGCAGGAACAACTTCATGCAAAAAAGATTGGACTTGTACTTGTTCAGATAGTGCAGATAGTGCTTCATTCGCAATTGAAAATGAAACCAAAAAAGATGCAGAATCGGCATGTAATGAATTAAATGCCATTTATGTAGGAACAGCTGTAAGTTGTAGCCTAGATTAAACTCAATAAACTCCAGATGAGCCCTCAATCATTAGGGCTTTTTCCTTTCTTAAATCTCTTGTACTTCCTGTTTAACATATTAGCAGCACTAATACTTCTAGCTTCAAGTATTACAAAGATAATTTTTATTGAGCCTATAGTGTTTTCTTTAGTTGAAAGCAGCATTTTCAATTGGGAAATTGCACCTGTAGCAACCAGCGCAATTGTTATTGTAGAATTTATTATTGCAATTTCACTTTTACTCAAATCAATTCACATTAAATTACTCTCCCTATCAATTCTTTTACTTAGCAGTTTTTATTTAATTGACTTTTTTGGAAAACCTATTGATGGGTTATATGCAAATGAATTTACCTTTTTTTTATTTAATAAGTGGATAACATTAGCAGGGGTATTGTATCTTATAATTTTTGCTGTCAGTCCAAAAAAGCAAAGCAAGAAGAATTCATTCAGCAGGTTGAAAAACATGACAATAAACTCCTGCTTAGCAGTAATAATTGGCATTCCCTTATTCATAATAAATCCTATTTACATTGATGATTTCCAAAAACACACAACCTCCATTGCGAATCCTACTCTTAACTGGGATAATATTTATAAAGAATGTTCCGACTCAGGAATAGCAGTAAGACCTGAAGTGCTTTTTGCCTTTTTAAGTACTTCCTGCTACTATTGTAATCTTGCAGCAATTAAGCTAGGTGTTTCGAAAAGAGCTAGATTAAATTCTACCCAAATTGTGCTCGTTTTTCCTGGAAACAAAATAGATACCGAAGCATTTATTGAAAGAAACAGATGTGACTTCCCTTATATTAGAATTTCCAAAGATGAATTTAGAAAACAAGCAGGCAATGAGTTTCCAGCATTTTTTAAAGTTAAAGGCAAAAAAGAAACGAATTATTATACAGGAAGAACATTTAACCTAAGAGAACTAGATAATTTATTTCAACTAAACTAAGGCTCGTAAAGCATTTCAAAATGAGGAATATTATCCTCTAAGTACTCCTGCCCAGTTTCTATAAACCCAAAGGATTTGTAATATTTTAACAGATATGTTTGAGCAGAGATTCGAACTGGAACCTTACCAAAGTGAAGCTGTACAAATTTCATGGATTCCTCCATTAACTGTTTACCCATTCCCATTCCTCTAACAGTTGGAGAAGTAACTACTCTGCCAATGGCAACCTCATCATAAGATATTCCTGGTTTTAAAATACGTGTGGTAGCAACAATATTTCCTTCATACTTTCCAAACACATGCAATGCGTCTTTATCCTTGCCATCGACATCTAAATATGGACAATCTTGTTCAACAACAAATACAATTTCACGCAATTGAATTATATCATGAAACTCATCTAGCGACAACTCTTTAAATGCTTTACAACTCCATTTCATATTCAACTTGTATTATTTTTTATAATTTAATGCAAAGTATTAACTTTAGACCAAATGAGTGACGAAAGTATCAATAAGAATTTTCATTTAAAAAAACGGGATGAAATTTCGTTGGAAAAATATGTTGCTGGAATTTTATCTGGAGACATATCTTTGTTAAGTGCTGCAATAACGCTTATTGAAAGTGCAAATCCAAGACACAGAGAACTTGCTGAGCAAATAATTGAAGAATGCCTACCACACAGTGGAAAATCCATTCGCATAGGAGTTACAGGTGTTCCAGGCGTTGGTAAAAGCACATTTATTGAATCATTTGGCACTTTTCTAACAACTCAAGAAAGAAAAGTTGCTGTTTTAGCAATTGATCCGAGTAGTCAAAAAAGTGGAGGCTCCATATTAGGTGACAAAACCCGAATGGAGGATTTATCTGCAAATAAAAATGCCTATGTAAGACCATCGCCAGCTAAAGATTCTTTAGGAGGCGTAGCAAGAAACACAAGAGAAACTATAATATTATGCGAAGCTGCTGGATATGACACTATACTAATTGAAACAGTAGGTGTTGGACAATCTGAAATTGCCGTACACGGAATGGTAGATTTTTTCTTACTATTGATGCTCGCTGGAGCTGGAGATGAACTACAAGGCATAAAACGTGGTATTATGGAGATGGCAGATGCAGTTGTTATAACAAAAGCAGATGGCGACAATATAGAAAATTCGAAAAGGGCTAAAACTGAATATAAAAACGCATTGCACCTTTTCCCTGCCAGTGAAAGCAATTGGATTCCCCCGGTAAGCATTTGCAGTGCATATGACAATTCCGGGATTGAAGACATTTGGAATACCATTGAATCATACAAGAACCACACTATAACGAATGGTTTTTTTAATCACAAAAGGCAAAACCAAGCAAAATATTGGATGTATGAAACCATTAATAAAGAATTAAAAAGAAGCTTTTTCAATAATCCAGAAATCTCTAAAGAGATTAAAAAATTAGAAAAAGAGGTTACTGACGGTTCTTTAAGTCCTTTTAAAGCAGCTCATTTATTACTTGCAAAACTTTAAAGCGTGAGCTTGATTAAAAGATACTCCAACCATACTTTAAAAGAATTGATTATTATTCTTGAATCTGGTGATGACTATACAGAAGAAGCAAAAGACGCTATTCGAACTATTTTAGAATTTAAAAACCCTTCTGATGATGAAGTGAGGGAAATAGCATTCGAACATTGGGATCAAAAAATTAACGATAGCATAAAGTCAATTCTACTTAATAATGAAAAGCCAGTAAGTCAAATTATTTCCGAAGCTGAAATGAAAACAATTTTGGTTTCTGCATTTGAGAAATACAGCGAAACGCAACAACTTTTTGAGATAGATACGACCAAATATTGGTTTGTATAGCAAAAAAGCTCCCTACCTTTCGATAGAGAGCTTCAGTTTTAATTTTTTCTCCTGTTAAACCAATCCTTGATCTAACATAGAATCTGCAACTTTTACGAAACCAGCAATATTTGCCCCTTTTACGTAATCTACGTAATCACCTTCCGTTCCGTATTCAACACATTGTGAGTGAATACTTCTCATAATCGTGTGTAGTTTCTCATCTACTTCTTTTGCTGTCCAAGAAAGACGCAAAGAGTTTTGAGACATTTCTAAACCTGAAGTTGCAACACCTCCAGCATTAGATGCCTTTCCTGGTGCAAATAATATTTTTGCTCCATCAAATTCTGCAATCGCTTCTGGTGTAGACGGCATGTTTGCTCCTTCTGCTACACAAATACAACCATTAGACAATAATGTTTTTGCTTCAGATTGATCTAACTCATTTTGAGTTGCACAGGGAAGTGCTACATCACATTTTTCATTCCATGGTCTGCTACCCTCTACAAAGCTAGCTCCATCAAAATGAGTTGCATATTCACTAATTCTTCCTCTTCTATTATTTTTTAATTCCATTATCCAGGCTAATTTATTAGCATCAATACCTGCAGGATCAATAATATATCCTTTAGAATCACTCATTGTAATAACCTTAGCTCCTAATTGCGTTGCTTTTTCACAAGCATATTGCGCAACATTTCCAGAACCAGAAATAGCAACTGTTTTGCCTTCAAAAGAATCTCCTTTTGTATTCAACATCTCTGCTGCAAAATATACTGTTCCGTAACCTGTAGCTTCAGGACGAATCAATGATCCTCCCCAGTTACGGCCTTTCCCAGTTAAAATACCTGTAAACTCGTTACGTAACCTTTTGTATTGACCGAACATATACCCTATCTCACGTCCACCAACACCAATATCTCCAGCAGGAATATCTGTATTGGGTCCAATATGACGAGATAATTCAGACATAAAAGATTGACAAAATTTCATTACTTCATTGTCCGATTTCCCCTTTGGGTTAAAATCAGAACCACCTTTTCCTCCACCCATCGGTAAAGTCGTTAGTGAGTTTTTAAATATTTGTTCGAAACCTAAAAACTTTAATATGGATAAATTTACAGATGGATGAAAACGTAAACCTCCTTTATACGGACCTATTGCTGAGTTAAACTCAACGCGGTAACCTCTATTAATTTGAGGAACTCCCGCATCATCTAGCCAAGGAACCCTAAACATAACTGTTCTTTCTGGTTCAACCATTCTTTCAAGAATTTTAGCATCCTTGTATTGTGGTTTATCAGCGATAAAGGGAATAATTGCCTCAGCTACCTCCGTTACTGCTTGTAAAAACTCCGTTTCGTGTGCTTGTTTTGCTTTAACACTATCGATAAAAGCATCTATTTCTGATTGAAATTCTGACATTTAAGTTGTTTATTTTATAATTAAAATATAGGTTGGGCAAATGTATTCTTTTTTTAAATTTTGGATAAAACTTCTTGATTTTTTTTAACATTTTTTTTCACGTCAATTACTAAACTAAAGTGAGCATTTCATCCCAAAGTGGATCAGAAGGAGGATTAGCTGTAATCGTTAACGGCTTATCTTGAATTGGATGGATAAAGCTAATACTTCGAGCATGCAAATGAATTGAACCATCTCTATTGGTTCTTTTTCCTCCATACTTAACATCTCCTTTAATAATGCACCCTGCTGTGCTTAATTGAACCCTAATCTGATGATGACGTCCCGTTTTTGGATCTATCACTAAATAATAATAGTTTTTACTTCTTCCTAAAAGCTTGTAATCCAATTCAGCTCGCTTACTTCCTTTTACTTCTTTATCATATCCGCGAGATTTATTTTTCTCTTGGTTTTTCTTTAAGTAATGAACTAATGTTTCCTCTATTTCAGGTGGTTTTGATTCTACAATTGCCCAGTATGTTTTCTGAATTTGTTTATCTTGAAAAAGCTTATTCATTCGAACCAATGCTTTACTTGTCCTAGCAAAAACAATAACTCCTCCCACAGGCCTATCCAATCGATGAATAATCCCTAAATATACATCCCCAGGCTTATTGAACTTCTTTTTTATATAAGCTTTTACCTTATCCGCCAAAGTCTCATCTTCCGTTTTATCCGCTTGCACCAAATCACCTGCTACTTTTAGCACGGCAATGATGTGGTTGTCTTCGTATAGTACTTTTAAACTCATCATTATATGTATAAAGTATAATTGTATAAAGTATTAAGTTGTTTTGAGTCTACTTAATACATCATACAATTATTTAATACTGCTCCTTTTCATTAGGGAAATCTCCGCTCTTAACATCGCTAATATAATTTTTAAAAGCACCACTCATTTCTTCATATAAATTATGATACCTTCTTAAAAATCGTGGAGAAAATTCTTGCGTAATCCCTAACATATCATGCACCACTAATACTTGTCCATCTATGTCACCACCAGCACCTATTCCAATAACTGGAATAGTAACTTCTTTGGCTACTTTTGCGGCTAATTCAGCTGGAACTTTTTCTAAAATTAAAGCGAAACAACCTGCCTCTTCAAGAATTTTGGCATCTTCGATTAAAATCTCTGCCTCATCCTTTCCTTTTGCGCGAACCGTGTATGTACCAAACTTATATATCGACTGTGGAGTTAATCCTAAATGCCCCATCACCGGTATTCCTGCAGATAAAATTCTATCAACCGAATCTTTAATTTCACGGCCACCTTCCAACTTAACAGCATGTGCTTCAGCTTCTTTCATAATACGAACAGCGGAACGTAGTGCTTCTTTTGAATCTCCTTGGTAGGTTCCAAATGGTAAATCAACAACAACCAATGCTCTATTTACAGCTCTTATTACAGAAGCTGCATGATAAATCATTTGATCTAGCGTTATAGGAAGTGTAGTTTCATGCCCAGCCATTACATTTGAGGCAGAATCTCCGACCAAAATTATATCCATTCCAGATTGGTCTACAATACTTGCCATAGAATAATCATAGGCAGTTAGCATGGATATTTTCTCCCCGCGAAGCTTCATTTCTTGCAATACGTGGGTGGTTACTCTTTTCACTTCTTTATGAACAGACATTTTCTGAGTTTTAGAATATGCGCAAAAATAAACTAATTTGTATTTACGACTATCGTTTTAAGTATATTAAAACAATATACTTCTCTCCTTTTTATTAGCATTGATATGAAAAATTATAACGAACTTTATCCATTCCTTTATTCTCTGTCGAAATTATACTTTTTTTGTAGAATATTAAGATGATTACTCAACTTGCAAATAAGAAACTGGAATGCATACAATTACTTTTAGGGATTATACTGTTTTGTATTTTTATTTCTTATAGTTTAAACCATGCGTTTCCAATGTATTCTACCTACATAATAATTGCCATTCTAATTCAAGCCATTGCAGTATTAATTCTAATGCGACAAATGATGCAAAACAAAACATCTGTAAAACCTTATTTTGCCTGGAAAGCAAATAAATACAGTTCACTTCAGTTTAACTATTCACTTAAAATAATTGGCTTTATATTATTGGGTGGATTAACTGCTTTACACTTTTATATCGACTACGAATACAAAGGCAACATAATGCCTCTAATTTATGATTATGGCATTGGAGGTGTTCTTGCCCTTGCGTTAAAATTTATAGTATTAGAACGAAATTGGAACCTTGGGCTGGCTGACAAAGGCATCATTTTTGGTTCTAAATTTGACACTAAACTAATCATCTGGAAGGACATAGCTAAATATGATGTTGACAAAAAAAACAACGAAATTATTATTACATGCAAGTCCAATCAACCCATAAAAACGATTAAATTACAGGTAGGAAAGCAACTGAAAAATTCTATATTAATTCTCGAACAAGCCGTTTCAAAATGATTGCTGAGCAAGTCACTAAAAATAAAAACACGATTACTATTGTTGCTTTCGTATTAGTTTGTATCGGTCTTAATTTAGAAAATATTGCTTCTATTTTCCATTTACCGTTGCCCGAAATTATCCTGAACTATGCACATTTCTTTCCCCTTCTTTTTGTGGCTGTTGTTTTTCTGCAAAAAAAAGCGCACCAAATAGAAATAAATGATGATCAACTATGGAAAGTAAAAAAAAAGAAAGCTCTTCACATAAATAACACAAAATCAATACTGAGGTACGCAATGGTAGCTAGTATAGGATTTATTTTTCTTTTAAGTAATATTTATAATTCTAACCAAGGAATCTCAGGATATAATAAAACGATACTCTTTTCCCTTGCTTTAATGATCGCAATTACGCTAATTTATCATTATCTCAAAGCAGGCTTTCTAGTTGGATATTGTAGCAAAGGTGTTTTATACGGATACCCTTCTAAAACAATGCTAATTATTTGGGATGATCTAGCTGATTTTGAATTACATGATAAATCTAAAACGATAACTATTTATTGTACACCCCAAATATCCCTTCAAAAAATAACCCTGAAGAATGATGAACATTATGAAGCAATAAAGAACCTTGTAACCAAGAATTTAAGCTATAAGAATGTTACAAAATTATTGACAGAGGACTAACTACCACGCTCCAAATTCACAGCCTATGTGGTACATGTCTGCTGCTTTCTTATCACCCATCAATTTGGCAATTTCGAAATTCTTGCAAGCTTCATCAACATCTCCTAAGCCTTCATAACAAACTCCTCTATCATAATACGCTTTATAAAAAGTATAATCCATTTGAATTACTTTATCAAAATCTTTAATTGCTTCCTCGTATTTACCCAAATCAGCATAAATTAACCCTCTAACAAAATAACCTTCTAGATTATTCTTATCGACCTTTAGAGATGCCTGTATATCAGCCATAGCTTCTCTCTGTCTTCCAATTTTTGCAAAAAAACCACCCCTCATATTCAATGCAGATGTACTTTTCGGATGCAATTCAATCGCTTTGTTCATATCCTCTATTGCCTTATCATTTTGCCCCAGGTTTAAATAGATTTCAGCACGACCTAATAGTGCATATAAATCAGATGGCACATCTCTTAATCTATTAGTGTATTGACTTAAATGCGTTTTAACACCTACTTGCTCTTGATTTATTCTCCACTCTGCATCTACTAAAGTCATTTCATCAACCAAATACTTAGCACCAGCATATTTGTCCATTACCCAAAGTACATACTTAATATCTACCATTATATTTCGACAAATTTCTCCATCAAACATTACGTCACTCATTGTGCTTTCCCAGCTTCTGTCAAAGTTAATCCCTACCAAGTGTCCTTCTCCATTAATGACTGGACTTCCTGAATTACCTCCCGTTGTGTGATTAGAGCCTAAAAAGCAGATTCTTAAATCACCATTTGTAGCATAAGGACCATAATCTTTCTTTTCCCATAAATCCCTCATTCGAGATGGAATTTCAAAATCTGCATTTCCTGTATTGTTCTTTTCAATAATTCCATCTAGCGTAGTAAACCAAGTATAAGCCATTCCGTCTCTAGGAAAAGTTCCTTCTACTTTTCCGTAAGTCAAACGTAACGTGCTGTTTGCATCAGCCCAAAATGTTTTCTCTGGAAAATACTCTTGTTGTGCTTTTACAAATTTCTTCATTAAGGCATCAATCTCAACATAATGTTGAAAATATTCAGGCTTAATGTTCATTTCATTATTCTCTATTATTGCTTTAGAAAGTAAGTAAGCAGGATCTTTTACCAATTTCTTTTTCATTTTAGCTTCGCTCAAGTTTAAAAACTTTTCAACCTTTTCCTTAGAAGTAAAATTTGATTTCTTGTATAAATATTCAGCATAAGCATCATAATCATTCGCATACTTAGAGTTGAGTTCTGGTCTCAAGTTATCAGGTAAAAATCCAACGTACATATCAACTAATTGGATAAATATTTTTTTATCTATTTCTAATTTATAATTTTTAAAATATGCTTGAATATTTTCTTTTTTACTCTCTACCAAAGCTGTAAATTCCGGTCCTTCTAATTTGTCAAATCCGTTTGAAAAACGAATTATTTCAGGACCATAATACCATATCTCCCAAAATAGATTGTAAGCTACTTCAGAACTTTCAATATCAATTTGTTTTTGCTTTAAATCTGCTAATACATTGCTATAAGGCCCATCTTTTGGAACTCTTTTCATATACTCCGCCTCTAAAGCTTGCTTTTTACCAACAGCATCTTTTTTCTTTAATCCTAAATTCTGACCTATCCATTTTTTATAAGCATTACTAATTCTAGATTGCTTTGATGCATATTGAATTTTAGTGTTCTCATCTGATGCCATAGCAGCATCAATTATATTTAAACTTTGCTCTCGCATAGCTATCCTCGTTGGATTAACTTTGTTGATATAAGTATCTAAAGCATATGAAGTAAGATATTGTTGGGTTCTACCAGGAAAACCAAATACCATTGTAAAATCATTTTCTTCAACACCTTCCATAGAAACTGGCAAATGCTTCTTTGGTGTATAAGGAATATTATCATCTGAAATGGCTGCTGGTTTATTATCTTTTCCTGCATAAATTCTAAACACGGAAAAATCTCCAGTATGTCGAGGCCAAACCCAGTTATCTGTATCGCCGCCAAATTTTCCAATTGCACTTGGAGGAGCACCTACTAGACGCACATCATTATACGTTTCTGTTACAATCATATAATAATCATTTCCATAATTAAAAGGCTTAACTACCGCTTCGTAACCATTTCCTTCTTTTGCTTCTTTAGCAATCTTCAAACTTGTCTCGTATCTCATTTTATATGCAGTCTGAGCATCCATTTCATTTGTAATTCCTCTACCTACTCTTTCTGTAACATCTTCAATTCGAACAATAAAAGTTGCGGTCAATCCTGGGTTTCTTAATTCCTCGGAAGAAGACATTGCCCAAAATCCATCTTTCAAATAATTATTCTCCAAAGAACTATGTTGTTGAATCTGGCTATATCCACAGTGGTGATTCGTAAGAATTAATCCATTTTTAGAAACAACCTCTGCCGTACAACCTCCACCAAAATGAACAATCGCATCTTTCAAACTTGACTGGTTAATTGAATATATATCTTCGGCAGTCAATTTCATTCCTTGCGCTTGCATATCATTTTCTAATGCTTTCAATAAAGACGGAATCCACATCCCTTCGTAAGCAAGGCTATTTAAAGAGAATATAAAGGCTGTTATAATAAATAATAACTTTTTCATTTTTAGTGTTTTAAATAGAGGTTTTTAAATTTTAATTATGCGAATGTACCTATTGGTTTTGAATTATATGACTCTTAGCGATACCTTTTTATAAAATTGATTTTTGCTTTCGGTTATTAAAAGTATTTTTGCGACTCATGGAAATACTCAGTTACATTTTCTTTTTAGGGATTATCTACATAGTTTTTAGCATCATCTGGTTTTTCATTGCCTTAATGCCAAAATATGCATTCGGCAACAAGGAGAATAACATACAAAATACTATCCTAAATTATACCATAAAAGCAGCACAATTCTATTTTTTAGCCTCGCTAACAGCCATTAAGGCTTTAGAATTTATCTTAAAGAAAAATATTGATCCTAAGCAGGGGCCATTATACATTATTATTGGAGGTATCGTTTTATATTTATACCTAGCGGGAAAAATAGAAAGAAGTAAAATGATGTCTCAATTGCGGTCTAATTTAGGAAATAGTAATTCAAGCAATGTTTCAAAGTACGAGCCCCATTTAATTGGGCTTACATTAATTTTATATGCTATTTCATTTAATTACCTTCCATTAATTCAAAACCCTATCAATCAATGGTTTTTAGAAAGTATTAATGATTTTTATAATACGGTTATAATAGGATGGATAATCGGTATAATTGGATTCTTCTTTTTAATTAATATGATTTTTAAAGGTATAAATGCTACGGGATTTTTATTTCAAACAATAGTAGCTTTATTAACTGGAAAACCCGCACCAAAAAGGAAGCCTAAAAACCCATTGGGGAAATTTGGAAACATGGGAAAAAATAACCCCTTTGGAGGAAACTCTCCTTTTGGAAATACTGGAACCCCTCTGGCTAAAAATGAGCCTGAGGAAACCGATATAGATGATGATATGTATGTCGATTTTGAAGTGATAGATGAAGACGACGAGGAAGAAAATAAAAACGAAGAATAATACTGCATTATGAAAATGAATTTAGTTGCAAGAACCTATGCTGGACTAGAAGAAGTTCTTGCAGAAGAATTAAAACAACTAGGTGCAGAACACGTTAAGGTTGCCAAAAGAGCTGTAGAATACTCGGGTGACAAAGAAATACTTTATAAAAGTAACCTTTGGCTTAGAACTGCTTTAGACATACTGAAACCCATACATCAATTCAAGGCTAAATCTACTGAAGAACTTTACGCCGGAGTTTCAGAAATAGATTGGAGTGGATACCTTGATTTAAAGAAAACTTTTTCTGTTCAAGCAATTGTCAACTCATCTTATTTTAATCATTCACAATTTGCGGCATTAAAATGTAAGGACGCCATTGTAGATCAGTTTAGAGAAAAAACAAATGACAGACCTGATGTTGACAAATATGATCCTGATTTAAAAATTGTTATTCGAATCTCTGAAAACAAATGTTCTATTTTATTGAATAGTTCAGGAACTCCTCTTTTTAAAAGAGGCTATCGAAAAACAACAGGAGATGCACCTATCAATGAGATTTTAGCTGCAGGAATGGTACACCTTTCTGAATGGGACGGAAAAACTCCCTTTATCGATCCAATGTGTGGCTCAGGAACTCTCTGTATAGAAGCTGGTATGAAAGCTCTAAATATCCCTCCGGGTATTTTAAGAGATGATTTTGCTTTTCAAAAATGGAGGGATTTTGATATAGAATTATGGGACATGCTCTACTTTGAAGCCAAAGATGCTATCACAACGAGCGATGTGAAAATTTATGGCTATGATATTTCGGAGCAGACAGTAAGGATTGCAAAAAATAATATGTCTTCTTTTAGAGAACTTCGAAAAAACATAACATTCAATCAAGCCGACTTTTTTAGTCTAGAAAAGGCTGCTGAAAATGGAATCATTATCACGAATCCTCCTTACGATAAGAGAATTAAGCTACAAGATGATGTTCTTTTTTATAGTGATATGGGTACTCGATTAAAACATTTCTGGGAAGGATATGACGCTTGGATAATTTCTTCAAACTTGTCTGCTCTCAAAAGAATAGGCCTGCGACCAAATAGGAATATTATTTTGTACAATGGACCTGACGAAAGTAAACTAGTGCATTTGCCTCTATATAAAGGAAAAAAAGGCCATTGACTGTAATATTGCATCCCTTATTATTTGCTAAACAATCAGATAGTCTTAATTTTGATAATCAATCACATTCGCTTTGAGTAATTTATTTCAACAAATATTAGGTAATGTAACTACAAGAATAATGTTCCTCATTTATTTGAGTATTATTGGGATTACTACCTTTTTTATCGTTTTTGGATATATAAATCAATTGAATTTATATGAAGAAGAAGAATATGAGAAATTACAAGCCCTTGCCTCTTCATTAGCAATAAATATTGATGGTGATGTGCACAACAAGTTAATGAAAGATCACCCATGGAAAGATGACATAACATCTGCAGATGAGAATGCTCAATATTCTGAAATTCATTCAATGTTAAGAAAAGTGCATGAGCAAAACAAGCTGAATACACCGCTATATACTCTTATATACAATGCTGAGGAAGAAATTTTTTATTTCGGTGTTAGTTCTGATACTAATGTGAATTTCCGTCATGAATACGAAATGTTTCCTGAAATCTTATTAGAAAAAATGAATGAAGGAGGAACAATCCCAAGATACAAAACTGAAAATGGGGAATGGTTATCCGCTTTTTTCCCTATAATAGATTCAAAGAATAAAACTGTAGGTCTGCTGGAAGCGGATGTAGAATTTGGTTACTTCAGGGATATGGTTTTTAACCAATATAAAACGCAAGCACTGATTTCATTAGCTGTTATACTTTTTATGGCACTGCTATTAATTCCCTATGCCAGAAGAATCCTTCGTGAAGAGGATAAACTGACTCAATCTATTGTTGAGAAAAACAGAGTTATTGAGCTAAAAAATAGGGATATCACGGATTCTATAAACTATGCACGTAAAATTCAAGAATCGCTTTTACCGCATACGGAACAGATTCAAGATACTTTACCTAATTCTTTTGTTTATTACAAACCACGTGATATTGTATCGGGAGATTTTTATTGGTTCAAAGAGATTGATGGAAAGCTATTACTCGCTGCAGTCGACTGCACGGGCCATGGAGTTCCAGGTGCTTTAATGAGTATGATTGGTTTCTCCAAACTAAATGCAATATCTCATAAAAAAAAATCTAACCCAGGGTATATTTTAGAAAAACTAGACGAAGCTGTGCTTGATGCACTGAGTTCAAAAAGATATGACCAAGAGAGTAAAGATGGCATGGACATGGCCCTTTGCTCCTTCGATTTAAAAAACAATAAGATGCAGTATGCTGGAGCTTTTCGGCCACTAATTAAAATCAATGGAGAAAATATCGAAGAAACAAAAGGAAATCGATATCCTATTGGTGGTGGAAGTTCTTACAGTAAAAATGGTTTTACAACTCATGAATTTGAAATTAACAAAGGTGATTGTTTCTACATGTTTTCCGATGGTTTTCCTGACCAATTTGGAGGTCCAAAAGATAAAAAATTTATGAATAAAAAGTTCAAAGTACTGCTGCAAGAAATTCAATCTTTATCTCCTAATGAGCAAATATCTAGGCTCGATACCGAACTAGAAAACTGGAAAGGAGACACTGAGCAAGTAGATGACATATTGGTTATCGGCGTCTGTTTTTAAGCCCTTTATTATGTCCTTCATTAATTATTCTAAAAACAATTTACACATGAGTAAGATGTACAATAAAATTTTTAGCCTTTTATTTTTTATCGCTAGTTTTTCAGTCCACGCTGGAGAACCATTGGTTTTCAATGAGAAAACACAATCAATTCAACTTGATAAAAAAATCTATATTACCCCAGTTACTGAAACGGATAACCTCTCTGAATTAAATTATCAGGTAGTAAACAAACAAAATTCGGGTATTAAGTTCTTTTTGGATAAAACACCTTTCATTTATCTTGATGTTCACGACGTAAACATCAATTCAAAAACTATTGATTCCACGCTGTTAAATTTTGACGGATATGAATTTAGATTCAAAGGATATAGTAACTTTTTCATTGAAGGTTTATCAAAAGGAGATCATGAAGTAGAAATAAAGTTTATGCATCTGGATTCTAATGAAAAAGAAAGCTCTATTAATTTTGAATTTAAGACAATTGAAGCAACACCACTTTTTACGAATGACGCTATCGTTATTGGATTACTGTTATTTTTACTAGCAATAATTTTTTACACTTCCGACCTCCCAATATTCAAGAAATTTTATGGAATTGTACCCGCGTTGCTTTTGTGCTATTTCTTGCCTGCTTTCTTAAACTCCTTTAATATCATTTCTGGTGATTTCAGCAATTTATATTATGTTTCTTCAAGGTATTTATTACCCGCTAGTTTAATATTACTTTGTTTAAGTATAGATTTAAAAGGGATTATACGCCTTGGTCCAAAAGCCCTAATTATGTTCTTTGCAGGTACTTTGGGAATTATCATTGGAGGTCCAATTGCATTAATGATTGTTGCTTCTATTGCTCCTGAATGGTTAGGTGCTGATGCTGGAGAGATATGGAGAGGGCTCGCAACCGTAGCAGGAAGTTGGATTGGAGGAGGAGCAAACCAAACAGCAATGAAAGTGGTTTATGAAACTCCCAATGATATATTCTCAAAAATGATAGTTGTTGATGTTTTAGTTGCAAATGTCTGGATGGCGGTATTACTTTATGGAGCTGGAATTCATGAAAGAATTGATAAAAAATTCAAAGCCGATTCTTCTGCTATCACTGCTCTGAAAGAAAAAATGGAAGGTTTTGCTGCTAAAGTTTCTAAAATTCCTAGTACAACAGATTTAATGATAATAGCTGGAATTGGAATTGCAGGTGCCGGGTTAGCACACATATTGTCTCAAATCATTACTCCTTATTTTAGTGAAATAAAAGACACGCTTGAAAAAATTGGATTAACCTCGTTTGCTAGCGGATTTTTTTGGTTGATTGTATTTTCAACCATAATTGGCGTTGCATTATCATTTACGAAGTTAAAAAATTATGAAGGAGCTGGAGCTTCCAAAATGGGAAGTATTTTTCTATATGTATTGGTTGCCGCTATAGGAACTCACATGAATTTTACAGAAATTTTTGAAAGCCCTTCTTGGTTTTTAATTGGTGCAATATGGATGCTGATTCATGCAAGTATTATATTGGGTGTAGCTAAATTAATTAAAGCGCCTTTCTTTTTTGTTGCTGTTGGCAGTCAGGCTAATGTGGGAGGAGCGGCATCCGCGCCAGTTGTCGCATCTGCTTTTAGTCCTTCTTTAGCTCCCGTGGGAGTATTATTAGCTGTACTAGGATATGCCGTTGGAACATTTGGAGCCATGCTTTGCGCTGAGCTAATGAGAATAGTTGAAATAGGTGGTTAATATAATTTTGTATAAATAATCTATTCGGAGTAATTTCGCTTCGCTTAATTGAAAACCTTTTGGTAAAATGAATAAAATAGAAATATTGAAAAAGCTACTAGCTTTGATAAAGACGGGTGAAATTATTGAAATTGGTTCTGAAATTGACAAATTAAAAAAGGCATTCGAAGCAATACATAGCAGCGAACAAAAAGAAAGTGATTCTCAAGAAAAAGATACGGATAATGATGAAGTTAAAGCAGAAAGCGAAAAGCTAAATAAAGATATTCGAGCAGCCTTCGAATTGTATAAAAAAAAGAAAAAAGATTACTATACCTTCATTAAGATGGAAGAAGAAAAAAATCTAATCTTAAAAAAAGAAATTATTGCGGATTTCACTAAACTGATTGAAAACGAGGAGAATTTAGGAAAGCTATTTGGTACAGTTAAAGAAATTAGAGAACGATGGAATATTATTGGAGCAATACCACAAGATAAGCACAATAAAATCCAAGCTGAATACAGTAAATTAAGCGAGGAATTCAGTTACAACATCGATATTTATAAAGAGCTAAAGGAAAATGACTTAAAGAAAAACTACTCTTTGAAAAATCAAATTATCCATCAGGCAAAAGCTCTTTTAGAAGAAAAGAAAATCAAAGAAGTGGAAAGATCTTTGCGCAAACTACAAAATGAGTGGGATGAAGTTGGACCAACATTTAAGCAGCATTGGGAGAAGTTAAAAGAAGATTATTGGACTGCCGTAAAAGAACTGTACGCTAAGATAAAATTACATTATACAGATCAAAAAGAAATCCAAAAAGAGAACTTAAGCAAAAAATTGGCTCTCATTGAAAAAGTAAAAGAAATTGTTTCAAAAGAAGCTCTGGAGCATAAAGAATGGGATAAACTCACGAAAGAATTATTGGAAATTCAAAAAGAATGGAAAAAAATTGGCCAGGTACCAAAAGACAGTAACCAAAAAGTATGGAATGATTTTAGGGGGTTATTTGATACTTTTTTTGATGCAAAATCTACTTTTTATGCAGCTAGAAATGATGTTTTCGATAAAAAGAAAGAACTAAAAGCCAAATTGATTGAGAAAGCGGAAGAATTATCCAAATCTACGGATTGGAAAAACGCTGCTGATGCACTAAAAAGATTACAAGAAGATTGGAAAAAAATTGGTCATGCAGGGCAGCATGCTGAACAAAAACTATGGAAATCATTTAGAACTAAATGCGATGCGTTTTTTACTACTAGAGAGGAGCACTTTAAGAAAATGGACATCGAAAATGAAGATAACCTGAATCTAAAAGAGGCCTTGATTGAAAAAATAAAAGCATACAAACACAAAGCGGACCCAATAGAAGTAATTACAGATTTGAAAGCGTTTTCGACTGAATTCACTGAAATTGGAAATGTTCCCTTTAAAAAGAAAGATACTGTTTACAAAGCATACAAAAGTGTTATTGATGAGCATTACAATAATTTAAAAATGGACGATGCTGAGAAAGAAAAAATTCTTTTCGAAGCTAAATTAGATAGTTTAAAAGCTAGTGGTAATGCAGAAAAGTTATTTCAGCAAGAGAAAGAAAAAATTAGAAACAAAATAAATGACATCGTTAAAGAAGTTGCTAATTACGAAAACAACTTAGGCTTCTTTGCTAACTCTAAAGGAGCTGAAGCTCTTCTTAAAGGTGTTAATGGAAATATTGAAAAAGGGAAAAATGAGATTGACAAATTAAAAAGAAGACTCAAATTATTTCCAAAAGAATAAAGCTTATGAAAAAATTATTGTTTTTACTATTTATTACCTCTTCGGCTATTGCTCAAGACAAAGACTTAACAATTGAAAGTTCAGTAATGGGGTATTACCAAGGGTTATATCCTAAGTCATTAAAATGGGTTCAATGGTTGACTGATGCAGATAAATACGCTCATGTTAAAGGAGATACATACTTTATTTTACCTGCTACAGCGCTCCCCGATGCTAGAGTTGCTGAACAAATTACACTTAACAGCATTCAGGAAAACATTGCTGATTTGAAAAATCTTCCTTATCCTCAAGCAATTTCTTCAGAGCAACTTGTATTTGACCATAATGCAAATAAGATTGTCTACAACTATAAAGGAGACAACAATGGAAAATTCTCTTCTATCCATTATCCATTAAACGCTGCGAATAGTGACTTTAATTTAAACACAAAGACAATTGCTTACACTGCAGAAAACAATTTATATTTAGCTACTGAGAAAGATTCTATGATTGCGGTTACAAAAAGTAATGACAAAAATATTGTCTCTGGGCAAGCAATTCATCGTTACGAATTCGGAATTAGCAAAGGAACTTTCTGGTCATCTTCTGGAAATAATCTTGCATTTTATCAGAAGGATGAGA
>Ga0209631_10000339_pt1 | contig 62324 bp, 52 predicted proteins | sample COG_08_FD_184752 | JGI IMG/M metagenome (GOLD analysis project Ga0209631, IMG submission 184752) | Pelagic Microbial community sample from North Sea - COGITO 998_met_08 (SPAdes) (version 2) | ecosystem: Environmental > Aquatic > Marine > Neritic zone/Coastal water | place: Helgoland, sampling... | reverse complement strand
TTGCTGCTGCAGCTCGCAAGCGTCAAAAGGATGATGGCATAGAGGAGTACGGCTCGCATGGGCTGAGTCCAGAGGTTTTGCTTGATCTTGGTAAATTAAAGCTGAATTTAAGCTGAATTACGATGTTTGCCGTACTTTTGGATGACCCAAGGGACTCGGGAAAGAAGAAGGGCGTGTAGCAGATTAAATGGGACCGGTTGATTTGTCTGAGAGCAGTGACTAAATTGATCGAGGGATTTTTGAAAGCGAGCCTCTGCAATTGCTCGCCTCCGGCACCCTTAGCATCATTTGGAGGGCAAGCGATTAGGCCATTGCAGCAGCCCCTCGGCACGGTGTCATTGCGATGAATCGTTAGCGCGTTAGTGAACCATCCTGTGGTTCGAAGCCAAAAACAAGCAGTGAAGGTTGGGTTCAATGGTCGGGTCGGGCAAGAAATCTGAGAGGTTTGGGAGAACGCTTGTTTCTTGTCGACTGATTCGTGTTTCATCAGCTGTTTGGCGGTTAAGACAACCAAGATAAATTTTCCCGAGCAGGATGAACAATAAGGGTCAGTAGTAAGAATCAAGAAGGGCCGAGAGGGATGAGGTAGGGGCTCTTGAATAGGAGGAATAAAGGCAGCTCCCAGACTTTCATCAGCTACGCAGGGTAAAAGCGTAAACGACTTAGGGTTGCGGCTGAGGACCGGAGAATTTTTTTCACGGCATAGCGCCGAGGGCAGACGGTGATGATCGAGGCGAAGCAAAAGAGGCAAAGTATGCGCACTGGTATTGACAGGGCGGAGGGGACGTCTTGAACCTAGCGAATTGCAGGGCGTTCGGCGCCGCATCGTTTGGGGCCTTTTGCCTATTTTGGTTGGCTGGGTGTAGTCATTCGATCACTGTCGAAGGTCGTGTACCCACACCCTTGATTGATCCACTGCCCGTAAGCATCGGCGTGATTACCCAGCCGTCATTCAATCAATACGTGCACAGTGAGAAGTTGCCTCGTGGTGGCGGAAACTGGCAAATCGAAGTGGGTGAGCTGAACCAAACGTTTTTTAAAACATTGTTCAGCGCAATGTTCGAGAAAGCGGTTGATGCAGAGAGCGAGGCCTGCGGCGGATCTGAGCCGGGGATCGTCAGCAAGGACTGCCCCAACGGCTTTTTGCGGCTCGAACTCATTGAATATGCCTTTTTGACCCCAGCGCTGTCTGGACTGAATTTTTTTTCGGTCTCGGTGAAGTATCGACTCACATTAATCGGCGCTGACGGACAACCGCTCGGGAAATGGACGGTTACCGGGTTCGGTAAAAGCGAGAGCCGGGCTTTCCAGGCGAACAGCGCACTGAATCAAGCCTCGGTCGAGGCGATTCGCGATGCGGGGGCAAGAATTGCAATTGAGTGGCCCAAGCAGGACTACGTTTTGGAGTGGATCAACCAGTTTGTTTTGGATAGAAACGGCAAGGCCGTGATGTAAATAAGTGCAGATTGTTGCCCTCTAAGAATTGACGGCCTTGTTTGAACCGCCGTTTTGAAAAATTAAAGTGGCACAGAGTGGGCACGCAGGGAATTAACCAGGGACAAAGCCATTGATGAAGGCCAAGTACGAAAGTTGCACAAACAAGACTCGGACCACTGCAAGAACGCACATTGCGTTGATTTGTGCGTGGTTATTGAGCGCCTTGGTCGCAGGATGTGCAACCACGCGGATCGAGGAAAGCCGAAACACCGTGACCCAGCTGGGCACCGGAGAAGCGATGGTGATTCTGGGGCGAGCCACCTACAACGACCGAGAAACGGAAGAGAGTTTCACGGACTGTCTTGAAGATATTTTGAGCGGAGGTAGCAATCCGGTCCGGCTCGTGGGCCAGAAAGAATTCAAAAATGATCTGTATCCTTGGTTCGAACCGCGTACGGCGCCAGGAAATGCCAGCGATTTAGGGCGGCTTTTTAGCGAGCCGGGTGTGCGAGATCGAATCAGAGCCGCGAAAATTCGCTATTTAGCGTGGATAGAGGGCGATACGGTGACGATTGATAGCGGCGGGTCAATGAGTTGCGCTGTCAGCACGTTCGGCGGGGGCTGCTTTGGTATGAGTTTTTGGGAGCAAGACGCGTCCTACGAAGCGTCGGTCTGGGACTTAGAGACCTTAGATGCCAGTGGGCAGATCAGCGCGGATGCGAATGGGACGAGTTATTTAGCAGGATTAGTGGTGCCCATTCCTATCTTGGCAAGACCAGGAAATGCCGCGTGCAAAGGGCTGGCGAATCAGTTGCGGAGTTTCGTCGGCGGATAGCTGCAAGGCGCCCCTACGGCAGAGCGCCACCCTAGGGCGAAGGCTGCGTAGGTGACTGAGAAGAGGAAGGGTCGATCAGTCCTCTGTCAGAGTTGTCTGCGAGGGGGATGTCGTCGGGTTGGACCTGGCGCTGGAAGCGCTGGCGGTAACTGGACTCGAAGGGGACCGCCATGCCGTCGAGGAGGGCGGGCCTGTACCGGCTATTGTGAATGGCGGAGCGGGCCCAACGTGCTTCTTCACTCGGCACATTACGGTCGGTAATTCTTATGCCCTTCGGCTTGCCCATCTCGGAAATGGTGAAACTGAAGTCAACGAAATAATCGATATCTGGGGGATACCTTTCCGCATTGACGGGTTCGAAGGCAAGGGCAGCAAAAGCTTCGGGCCATAGAAGGATGGGCGGCGCAGGGGTTACAGCATCGGGTTGAAGTTGGGCACGGCCGGGATTTGGTTTAGCGTCTGCCTCTGCCTCTGCAACGGTTTTAAGAGGGTCTTCCTTCGAAGGCGGTTCGGGTACCTGAGTCAGACCCAAGGGGCTTGGGGGGGCGGTCGGAGTAACGGGCGAAGAATGCTGAGGCAGTCGAGCGGCTGTTGTTAGCGACCAGGCTGCAGAATAGGCATCGATGGCCTTGCGGTTTCCAGTTAAAACGTAGCCATCAGCAAGATTAAACCAAGCTGCTGCAAGGCGGGCAGGGCTTTGGTTGGGCTGCATCTGCAAAATGCTGAGGGCACGCTCGAGTGCTCGCTCCTGCTGGCGGTTGTGATTACCTCGCCAGTAAAAGATTTCTGCTTGAGTTTCCAGAGTGCTGACCAAGTCCACAGTCTCGGGGCCAAATGTAGCCTCTGTGGATCGTAGATTTTCATTGAGCAGACCGATTGCATCGGCAAAGAGGGTTTGCCTCGTTGCACGCTGGAGCTCATCAGAAAGCGGTGAAATCATTTTTCCACGCTGGGCCAAATATTTGGCAATACCGTCTTTGACTTTCGTGAGTTCCGGGGAGCCTTCTCGATAGGTATTGCGTGCGATTCGGAGGATATAACGTTGCGCAGTGTCGGCTGCATCAAAGTTCAGCTCCGCAAGATAGACACGGGTAAGCCAATTTAGGTTTTTGGCCTGGGTAGCAGCATATAAACCGTCTTCACGGTGCTGAATGTGTTGACTCCATCTGAACTGGTTTTCTGCCGTCTCGAAATCCTCCTGCAGAAAGGCGTTGACGCCTATGGCGGTGACCACGGTTGCAATTTCTGGATCAAATTGGTGTCGGTCTTTCAGTAGGGTCTCGAGCGCTTGATCCAGGGTTGTTCGTCCCGCAACGAGGTCCCCAGCGTAGGTCTGAAAGACTCCTGCATTCGATAACAGTTGTCCTTGCTCAGTTGGAGAAATATCAGCGTCAAGCGTCAGTCGCTCAAGGACATCACCAGCTAGGACTGCTGCAGCTTGTTGGGACAGGGCCTCTGGGCTTTGATTCGCAGTCTGCCTAGAGCTCTGCCATTGAGGTGCGGATCCAGCCTCATAGAGATGTTCGAGGATTAATTCAGGATTGATTCCATTGGTCTGGCCTGCCGCAAAACTGGGAGCGATCAATGCAGTCATCAAAAGACAGGTCGTTAAGATCGAGTTCACAGATTAGGCCTCCCCTTGGGACTGAAAGCTTTGAACCAGTTTGAAATTTTCTCGAGTAACCAGCATTCCGTCTTTGAGCTCGGGTTGAAAGCGAATCGACTTCAGCGTATCACGCATCAATTCTCTGACCTCACGATCATAAGCAGCATCGAATTTAAGATTTCGGATACGGCCTTGCGTTGTGATGGTAAAGGTCATCCTAATTTCGAGGTTATCAAGGGTCGTTTTCTTCCAATATTTTGCCGGCAGTATTTGCCTTAGATCAGTTTTCCGAAAGCGCAGAGGGTGTCCGATGAGTGTATGAAATTGACGTTGGGAACCGACTTCCGATTGCTCAGGTCTTTCGATGGGCAGGAATTCACCGGAGCTACGGACCGTTACCGTGTCTGGCCCGCTTTTCCATAACGAATCAGCTTGAAAAGGGTCGGTGCTCATACCGCGAGCGTAGAGGAGCTGTTCAATTTTCCTTCGCTCCATCTGATTGAGATCTCGATTGGGGTCCCTTTGCACAATGCGCCGTTTGCCAGCAATAATCTTAGGCGGTTTGTTTGGCGTCATTTCGGCACTTTGTAAGTAAGTTGCAGCGTCCATAGGGCGGCCACTGATGATCAGCAGCTCTGCGGCTGCTTGCAGGAACAGGCGCAAGGCATCCTGTGAAAGACCCGCGTTTTGGGCCTGTTGGGTCGTTTCCATAATTTCTTTGGCGGTGCAGCATTGGCGCGTAAAACGGGCGACGTTGAGCCTGAGTAAGGCACGTTCCGGCACAAAGTCAGTGCCGGAAAAATCGTCGGCTTCCGAGGGCTCCAAAAGCGTTGCAGCGCGCTCGTATTGTCCAGATTGCAGGTACCAGCGCGCCAGCGCTGTGTTGGCGGTTTGCAGATCAGCCGGTGCGGCGGTTTTCTGGGAAACGAAGTGATTGAATTCAAAAAGTTGGTTGGCTTTCTGATAGTTTTCGGATTGGATCGACAGGGTAGCAAGGCTATTCACGATCGGTTGCTGCTTGGGAGTTGTGACCCCATACTCTCGATGGAGCTGGTACTGAGCCCGCAGTAGATAATCCTCTGCGGCAATCCAATCGCTGTTTTCTTGCGCTTGTGCGCTGAGTGTTTGAAGACGATCGATGGTCTGGGACGCTTGGCTTTGAGCCTTGTCTCTAGACGGTTGTGCGGCCTGCGCGACGAGCAGTAATCCTAGGGTGAGCGACGTCGCGAGCAGACCGCTTTGTATGCCCCTCAGCGCTCCACCGATGAGTAGTCCATAAAAAGTGTGCTTTCGTAAATCGATCCAGTGCATGGGTGTTGTTTTAGGCCAATGTGATTGTTTCAGTCTAGGTTTAAACGATCCTTTTTGGCAATTCGTTCAGTTGATTTTCAGGATTGCTGCTGAATAATAGAATTTTCTGCGAGATCAAAGGCTCTGGGAACACTGCAGCTGGCGCTTCTGAGTGTTCAGCCTGAGTGGGTTTAACCGGCGGTGAGCGTAACGGGATCAATGCTTAAGGAGTAGGTATGCGATTTGTCGGGTTAGGATTTCTGTTGGTTATGTTAAGCACAGCCTCGATGGCGGGGTTTGGTTTGTCTTTAGAGAAAGAAATCGAAAAAGGCCGACTTGAGCATCAAAAAGTTATTGCCCAATTTGGCATCTATCGTGATGCGAAATTACAAGATTATGTAAATCGAGTAGGGCAGCGAATAGCGAAGGAGAGTACCCGGACAGAGCTGACCTACACATTCACATTGTTGAATGACGATATGATCAACGCTTTTGCGCTACCCGGCGGTTACGTCTATATCACGCGAGGGATGCTGCTGCACCTCGGATCAGAGTCGGAGCTGGCAGCAGTACTCGGTCACGAGATAGCCCACATTACAGAGAAGCATGGCATTCGACGGCAAAGACGCAATACGTTGCAAAATGTGGCTTCAATGGGCGCCGCGATGCTCACGGGGCAACGCGGGGTGGCAGAGCTCGGACAAGTCCTCGGCGGCGTTCTGATTACAGGATATAGCCGAGAATTTGAGCTTGAGGCCGACGAGGTTGGTGCGGCCTTCATGGCCAAAGCAGGTTATTCGCCCTCAGCCATGCTTAAAACCATCGAAATTTTGAAAAACAAAGATCGGGTTGAAATTCAGCAAGCAAAATTGGAGAAACGTCCACCGAGGGTCTACCACGGATTTTTGTCGACCCATCCCGATAACGATACCCGCTATAAAGAAGCTGTTGAGAAATCCAATGCGCTGCTGGCGGATTACAGCGACTTTATTCAAACCGATGAGTTTCTGCAGCAACTCAACGGACTAGCCTATGGACCAACCCGGCAAACGGGGGTGATTCGAGAAAACCGTTTCTATCATGGCGGCCTTGGTATTACGTTTGCGCTGCCAAACGGCTGGAGACAGAATCAGGTTAAAAATGGCGTGCAGTTTGTGTCCCAAACAGGGGATGCGGCCTTCGAATTAGCGACCAAACGTCTCAAGAGTAAAACCTCGCCTGAACGTATGGCTCGAGAGCAACTTGGGTTTTCGATTCGAGAGGGTCGGGAGATGACCATCGACGGTTTGCCCGCCTTTATTGGCATTGCCGATCGCGCCGATACCGTGTTTGGTGTGCGGCCGGTCCGGCTGATTATTCTGTTCGACGTTCGTCGCCGGATTGCGTACATCGGTCAGGGCTCCGGTCGCTTTGATTTAAAGAAATTGGCGAGTGATGCTGATTTTATCAAGATTGGATTCAGCCTGGCTCGAATGCAGCGCGATGAGTTTGCCAGCGCGAAACCTCTAAAAGTACAAGTTGTGCGGGCTGAATCGGACACAACAATGGCCGCTCTGGCGGCCGCCTCAGACCTTCCCAACTACGCTGAGGATCAATTGCGCGTGATCAATGGACTCTATCCTAGGGGTGAACCCGAGGAAGGACAGCTCATCAAGATTATTGATTGAGACTAAAGCCCTAGTTCCAGAAGTTTTGCGTGGGAGGCGAGCTGTTCCTCGTTCGAGACGCCCTTGATGCGACCCCGGGCAACCAGATAGTTCATGCCGAGTTCGTCTCGGTAACGGGCTAAGTGATCTTTAACGATTTGCGCTGAGCCGACTAAAAAGGGCGGATCCTCAAGGGCCTTTTCAGGAGATCTCCCCTGATACTCGAGCTTGAGCTGAGCGGTCACCGCATCGGCTCGATTGGGTTGGTCTGTGATAAAGATGGTGCGCATGATGGGAACACAGTCCGGGGCAACGTTTTGAGTCTCTTTGAGGGCTGCATGATAGAGCGTCAGGTTGTCCTTGAGTTCGCTGAAACTCTCCATAGGCGAGGCTAAATAGGGGCAGCCAAAAGTCGCGGCCTGTTTTAGCGCTAGCGGGCCAAAAGCAGCAATCCAAATTCTTGGGTAAGGGGCTTGATAGGGCGCTGGCGAAAGATAAATGTTGCGATCATCGGTCTGAGCAACCGCCCCCCCCTGCCAGAGGGCGAGCATTTGATTCAAGGCCTCTTTAAATAGGGTTCTTTTTCGTTTTGGATCCACGCCAAACACGTCGAACAAATCATTGCTGAAGCCCCGACCCAATCCAAGGATCAGTCTTCCTCCGCTGAGTTGGTCAAGGGTTGCGACCTCTTCGGCAACGCTCACCGGATGGCGAATCGGAAGGATCAGAGAGGTTGTCCCCAAATCGATGGTTTGGGTTCTGCTAGCGGCCCCGGCGAGCAAGATGAGCGGCGCGCTCAAGGCGGCGGGGCCAGAAAAATGATTTTCCGGAAGCCAAAAGCCAGAGAATCCCATGCGTTCAGCGATGACGGCCTGCTCGGGAACCTGAGCGAGGGCGTCGGTTCGGTTGAGGTCCCAGGCGGTTACTGCGATTTTCAAAGATTCTCCGTTGCCCGAGCGGCCTTAGTGGTTCGTTGCCAAGGGTACCTTGGTGCTCTTGTGAAAACCACCACCGCTTGTGGCAGAATACGGGACCCGGAATCTGGAGCCGATTATGAACCCGAACACCCCCGTCTTAGTGGGCGTAAGCCAAATTCTTCAGCGTTTTGACGACGTTTCAGAAGCCAAAGAACCCTTGCTTTTGATGCTAGATGCAGCCCGCGGGGCAGTAGAAGATGCAGAAGCGGCTGATTTAATGCCCCAAATCGACAGCGTTCGTGTTGTGCGGGGGCGTTGGCGCTACAAGCAGCCAGCGGGTTATCTGGCAGAGCAGCTCGGGGTCCCAGCTGCGGAGCGGGTTGGCACACCATTTGGTGGTAACTCAGTGCAGGCCCTCGTCAATCAGACAGCCCAAGATATTCTGCGTGGACTGAATCAAGTGGTGTTGCTGGCAGGGGCAGAGACAGGTAACGCTCAAGCGAAACTGGCCAAGCAAGGGCGGGAAATGCAGTATCTCGAGACGGCGGGTCCCTACGATAAAATGCTCGATGAAGAAGTTCCGATGTCCTGCGACGCCGAAATTGCTCGCGGGGTCTTGGCGCCGATTCAAATGTACCCGATTTTTGAAAATGCCGTTCGTTATGCCCGGGGAGAATCTATTGATGCCCACCGGGACAGGGTCTCGAAGCTTTGGAGTGGGTTTAGTGCTGTAGCGCAAGACAATCCCAGCGCCTGGATTCAACAACCGATGTCAGCTGAGGCAATCGCGACCCCCTCGAGTCGCAACCGAATGGTCAGTTTTCCCTACCCCAAGCTCATGAATTCCAATAATGCGGTTGATATGGGAGCGGCACTCATCATGATGAGCGTCGAGAAAGCGCGAGCCTTGGGGATTCCCGAGGCGAAGTGGGTGTACCCATGGTCTGGTGCGAATGCGCATGACACCTATGCGGTTTCTAATCGCGATAACCTTCACTCATCGCCGGCGATTCGATTGGCGGGTCGTAAGGCGCTTGAACTCGCAGGGGTTGAGGTGGCGGACCTTGATCGCGTCGATGTTTACAGCTGTTTTCCCTCGGCTGTCCAAATCGCTGCGAAAGAACTGGGCCTTGACGAAAACCGCCCTCTGACGATTACGGGCGGGCTGACATTCGGCGGTGGTCCATTGAACAACTATGTCATGCACAGCATTGCTCGAATGGTAGAGCTCAGCCGTCAAAACCCTACAGAGATCGGTTTAATCACCGCCAATGGCGGATACCTTACGAAGCATTCTTTTGGGGTTTACAGTGCCACCGCGCCGGCCAAAGATTTTGAGTTTAAAGATGTTCAAGACGAGGTTGATGCATTACCGACCAAGTCGGTCCTGGATGAATATTCGGGCAAAGCAACGGTTGAGTCCTATACGATTATGTATGGCGCCGAGGGGCCGAGTGTTGGACATTTGGTCTGCCTAACTGATCAGGGCGATCGGGTATGGGCAAACATAGAAGATGCAGCTGTTCTCGCTGACATGGTTGAGCGTGAAAATTGTGGTTTACGGGTTGAGGTCTCTTTGGAAGGCGTCGCCAGTTTCTGCTGACATGAATCCTTTCCTCAAAAATATGGGTTATGGACCTGAAGACCGAGTCTTGATCACGCATATCGATGATATGGGGTTTTGTCATGCCGCGAACCAAGCATCGTTACAGTGCTTGACCCAGGGCTCGGCAACCTGTGCCTCGATCTTGGTCAATGCCCCGTGGTTCCAAGAAGCGGCAATGATTGCCGAGGATAACCCGGAGCTCGACTTGGGGGTGCACCTTACGTTAACGGCCGAATATCCGACCTTCCGTTGGCCGGCACTCAGTACCCGTGACCCAAATTCCGGTCTACTGGATCCGAGTGGTTACTTATGGGCAACCCGGGAGGATGCGATTCGTCATGTGACAGTCGATGCCGCGGAAACAGAAATGCGCGCTCAGATTGATCGCGCACTTGAAGCAGGCATTGATGTGACGCATATCGATACGCACATGGGTTCTGTGGTTCACCCAAAATTCCTCGCGCGCTATCTTGGGTTGGCGGCTGAGTACCAGATTCCTGCTTTTTTGCCCAGAATTACCCGTAATCGTCTGGAGGCCCTGGGCGAGAGCGAGATGGCAGATGAATACCTTGAAATTTTAGAGTGGGTTCAGCAAGAAAAGACCCTGACCTTGGATGATATTTTGATTGAAACCATGGTGCCGTTGGACGAAAAATTAGGGTTTTACAAAAATCTCATCAGCAAGATAGGCCCTGGAATAACCCATTTACTCTTTCACCCCGCGGTGGACGGAGCGGAGTTGGCAGCCATCGCCGACACCCATGTTTCTCGGCATGCCGACTTTGAGGCGTTTTCCGATCAACGGCTTCGAGACTTTGCGCAGGCGCAGGGAATCCATCTCATTGGCTACCGCGAACTCAAAGAACACCTCAGGACAAGAGGGTAATGATTTGTCTTTTTCTGAGGGTGTAATGACTATTGACGCGCCCGATGTGTGCAGCCATTGATTGCCTGGGAAATGATCACTGATAAAGCAGTCAGTCAGCGACAGGACAACCCTAGTTTAGTCAACCTTCATTGGGGCAATCATCCTGTGAGTGCGCGCAAAGCAACCATCCCTTCAATCTCTATGGAAACCAATGTCCTGGGTCAGTGATTCTTATCGTGAGCACAAGCAGAAGTGGTTGAATTTTCAGCCTGTCGAGCTGGATCCGATGCTGATCCGGCAACGCCTTGGTGCACTCAGTCCAGAGACCGAGTGGCCTAATCCACACCTAGAACCGGTTGTTGCAAAACGGGTGAGAGCCTCCGCGAAACGTTCAGCAGTGGCCATCATTCTCCGCGATCAGCCGGAGCTGCCGATTGTGCTGACTCAGCGCAGTGCGAAGATTCGCTTCGGTGGACAATGGTGTTTTCCGGGTGGGCGCGAGGCGGGATCCGATGACTCGCTTCGGACTGCTGCGTTGCGCGAGACTGAAGAAGAAATTGGGCTGCTAGGGGAGGATATGACCTGGCTGGGTTGTCTAGGTCATTACTATACCCAGTCGGGATTTTTAATCGAAGCGCATGTTTTTAAGGTGGAGGGCGACTGCAATTATCGATTCAACCCAGAGGAAGTGGCGGACCTTGTTGAAGTTCCGATCAAGGCGATCCAAAACCCAGACCATTACCACTTAATAGGGCGTGGGCACGAGCGAGCGAATTTTCAATTTCGATGGCAATCGGTTCAAATCGGCGGGCCAACAGTCTCTCTATTGATCCACTTGATGCGGTGTCTTAGTGGCCTTGGTTTGCCTCGTGATCGCATCGCATCGCGCGACAAACTCGGAAATTTCTGATGTGCGCGGCGGCCAGTAACAATCCCGCTAAAATGGTCAAGACACGCTCGGTGCTTTCGCTGATGTAGGTATGACCAAGGAGCGCGACAGAAATCAGTAGCGTAAGCCCCACAGTTCCCAGCAATAAGATGAGCGGGTCTCTGTGATCTCGACAGCCAATACCGAGGGCGATAAGGCTGGTGGGAACAATAAACCACAACAAAATGACGTGAAACGTGTGCTCATCGAGGAGACTGGACTGTGCAATGGGTGCCAGGGTCAGTAAGACTGGGATAGACAAGCAGTGCAGCAAGCAAGTCGCAGACAGAAAGATTCCAAGGCGGTCCAGGTTGACGGTTATGACTGTGGGTGTCTGAAGTTTCATAAGCGCGCTTTTATACCACAAAAAATGAGATGGGCAAGTGATCGCGCATAAATCGGCGAGCAAAAATATGGTCTCGTGCTAAGGAAATCGTCAAAATTTTGGTTTTGGACGCTGTGGGATATTGATTCTGGCTCCCGGAGGGTTGCTCGTGGATTTTGTTGATCAAGAACAAGCGCTATAAGCGGCGCAGAAGCTAGGACGCAGAAGCTTGAGGGTGATCTCTATCCCCAGGACACCTGCTGATTAATCTTGAATCGGCGGTGCGAGCCACGCATCGACTTGATGCTGGCTCGATTCCCCTGGCCGGGTTTTTTAGGTGAGCGACGGTCCGCTTATAGGACACGGATGTCAGGCAGATTGGCCAGGGGCCGATGGTCGAACCTCCACCGGGATACCCGTCATAAACGATTGATTGCTGAAGGGGTCAAAGCTGTCGGGCCCTGATGGCAATAGCACATTACAATTGGCGCCCGGGAAGCTTGCTGCGGTTTGCATCTTTGAACCTTGATGACCCCAGCCATGGGTCATGGCGACAACTCCGGGCCTCAGGGTTGCATCGAGCTCAACTCGAACCTCCAGCGCACCAGCGGTGTTCGAAACTGCGACCACCGCGCCTGCTGAGATTTGTCGTTCGGCGGCATCATCGGGGTGCATGTAGAGCGGGTTATCGCGATGTTTGGGTCGTTTCAGCCCCGGCAGATTATGAAACCAGCTGTTGAGCATGTAGTTGGTGCGCCGGCTGATCATCTTGAGCTGGCTTGGCGGTTCACGATTGAGGTCGGAGAAGATATCCGCGCATCGGATTCGAGCATCTGACATGGAGTCTGGACAGCAATCAATGAGTCCAGATTCGGTTTGAATGACTGAATCAAAAAAGGACTCCGGGTTGGGCAATGGCAGCACTTTAACGGGCATGGGTTCTTCCATGAGGGCCTCAATGCTCGTGTCCGACGCTTTGAGCATGTGGTTTAATCGAGAGAATGGATCGGGTAACTGTGTTTCATCGATCTGACCCTGTTCGTAGCCTTGTTCTAACAGCGCCATGATTTGCCATTCCGGTCTTCGCTCGAAAGCAGGTTCTGCCATGGGCTCAGTAAATTGAACGAAGGGTTGATGCTGCAATCCCAGACCGGACAAATTGATGTCCGCGCGCTCCAACATGTCGGTCGCCGGGAGCACGACATCAGCGTATTCGCTGGTGGCACTGGGATAGATATCAATCACCACCAAGAACTCCAATTTTTCAAGCGCCGCTTTCATAAGCTGACTGTTACCTATCGAGAGCAGCGGATTACCGGAGATCACCACCAGCCCTCGAATGGGGTTGGGGTCGTTTAGAATCATATCGGCCATCAAGTTGCCGGGGAGTGAGCCCCGAATTTTTCGGACCGGCCCAAAGGGTGAATCCTCAAAACTGGGTGCATGGCCGCGGGTTGCTCCTGCTTTTGCTGCGGGATAAAAACCTTGAGCATATTTGTTTCCGCCTTGGCGGCCGAGATTGCCGGTAATAAAACTCAGCATGTAGAGTAGCCAATACGCAAGTGCGCCTTGACGGCCCATGTTGACCCCGGTTGACATATAGACGGCGGCTCGGTCTGCCGCTGCAAATTCGGAGGCTATTTTTTCGATGGCATCCACGGTTAAACCAACAACGGAGGCCACCTTTTGCGCAGAGTAGTCAGCGGCGAAAGCTTCTAGAGAATCTAGCCCCTCCGCATATCGAGCAGTCACTGCGGTGTCGATGAGTCCATGACTGAAGCAATGATGGACCATGGCTGCGAGCAAATAGGTGTCGGTATCGGGTTTGATCTGGAGGAGTTCCCCAAGACCGCTTACCGATTCGTTCAGCCTTGGGTCCACGAACACGAGACGCGCGCCGCGTTGTTTGGCGGCTCGGAGTTCGGCGATTGGGTCGGCGATTGAGACAAAGCTCATGTGAGAGACGCGAGGATTTGCGCCCAAGATAAGCAAGAAGTCGGTGTGGGCAATGTCGGGAATTGGATGAATGGTGCTTGATCCAAAGACTGCCTCAGAGGCTGCGAATTTGTTTGAACAATCTTGGGTCCCTGAACTGAAGTTTCGGCGGCTTCCAATTGCGCTGACAAAGGATCCAATGGCAGGCCCCGCGGTTGAATTGAACGCCAGTGGATTGCCGGTATAAACACCGATGGCTTGATCACCATAGGTTGCTTGTAATGCTTTGATTTTATCGCCGACCGCCACAGCAGCCTCCTGCCAAGATGTCTGCTTTAGGGTGGCGCCTTGCCGAACGAGTGGCCAGTTCAGTCGATCAGGGTCCTGATGAATATCGAGCACGGAGAGGCCTTTGTGGCACGCGAAACCTCGCGTAACGGGATGATCTCGGTCCGGTTTGAGTGATGTGATTGCGCCTTCTTCAAGGGTTGCGATGAGCCCGCAGCTTGGCTCACAGACCCTGCAAAACGTCTGTTTTTCTGTTTTCGAGGTCATCTTGGGCTCTCGTTTTGGGCTTGGAATCCCCCAGTAAAGCCTTTAGCATCGCTGAATTCAAGTGAGGAGGATGCAACATGTTTGATGATCAAGTGGTGGTGGTGACCGGCGGTGCTGGGGCGCTCGGACAAGCCGTAGTCGAGCATTTTTTGAACCGCGGAGCACAGGTCGTAGCTGTTGACTATAGCGCGACATTGTTGACGGAGGCCTTAGGCGAGGAGACCGAGCGTTGTCAGCACCGGGTGTGTGATTTGACCGAGCGTGGGAGCTGCAGCGAATTGACCGCGGGTCTGCTTGAACAAACAGGGCGAATTGATGTGCTCTGTAATATAGCCGGTGGTTTTCAGATGGGTGAGGCTGTTCATGAAACTTCAGAAGCTACATGGGATTTTCTCTTTGATCTCAACACCAAGGCTGTGATTTATATGACTCAGAATGTCATTCCAGCCATGGTCGCCGCGGGTTCCGGAAAAGTGATCAATGTCGGGGCTGTTGCAGCAAATCGCGGGCAGCCCAACATGGGTGCGTATCTTGCCTCTAAAGCTGCAACTGAGCGACTGACCGAGAGCTTGGCTGAGGAGGTTCGGCATCATGGGGTTAATGTGAATTGTGTCTTGCCGAGCGTGATCGACACGCCAAAAAATCGTGCGGATATGCCAGAGGCAGAGTTTGAGCATTGGGTTTCACCGACCAAATTGGCAGAGGTGATTGGGTTTTTGGCATCCGAGGCGGCTTCAGCAGTTCACGGTGCCGCTGTCCCTGTCCGCGGCTTGAGCGCATGAGTGAGTTGATCAAACCCTGGCGACGAATCCATACCAAGATCTTGGCGGATTTGAGGATTTTGAAGGTTCAGGAGGTGACGGCAGTGTCACCTAAAACGGGTCAAGAACATGGATTTTTCGTGCTTGATACCGTGGATTGGGTCAATGTCCTTCCGATCACCGATAATGATGAAGTGGTGTTTGTGAGGCAATACCGACATGGGAGTGACGCGCTATCGCTTGAGATTCCAGGGGGTATGGTCGACCCTGGCGAAGTTCCGGATATTGCTGCAGCCAGGGAATGCCTGGAAGAGTCTGGTTTTCTTGCGGAGGGATTAACCTCACTTGGCGTCTTGAATCCCAATCCTGCGGTTTTTAATAATCGCTTGCATACATTCGTGGCCCAAGGTGTTCGGCCGAGTGCTGCAATTCAAAACACGCCGACAGAGCAAACTGAAGTCGTGCTGATACCCGTGGCTGAACTTTCCGACATGCTTCTCGACGGCCGTATTGATCATGCCTTGGTCGCAGCAACGCTGTGGCGCTATTTGTATTTGAATCGATAGTTTTGTGGATATTCGGACCGTCAAGACTAAACCGCTAAACTGCCGAAACCTATTGCGGTTTTACTCCCGGGCTGGGTCAAAACTCTTGAGCTAAAGCGCGTCTTGATCAGTGCGATCGAAAGGCTCAGGTGCTCTGGTTGCGGTTGTGCGTGGGTTGCAATTTGGCGTTACCGGCGGGGCATTAGGGTTGAATTACTCGTGTTGCAATCGGTAGGACAGAATGTATCAGTGCTTGTCGTTGGCGAAAATAATCCTGGGCTCCGGGGTCAGGGCGTCTTGAGGCCTCCCAAGCCGTCAGATTTTTATACCAAGTGATGAGCAGCATGGATTCTTCTTCTTCCCTGACCTGTTGTCGAAATAACGCTTTGACTTCGGTGTCAAAACCTTCCTCGAAGGTCGTCCATGCAGCGGCGGACAGAGCGACGGCGTGATCAACCTGATCTCCAGCAATCTTCCAAAATCGAAACACATAGATGCCGTCTTGGGTCAGTATCTTTGGGCTATCTGGGCGAAGGGTCGCATTCATCGGCGTTTGAGCGAGAATCGTTGGGGCTAGATCTTTTTGAGTTGGGGCAGAAGCGTTTGGCCCTGAGATCAAGCAGAAGCAATCACTGCTCTTTAGGCCAAAGAGGCCGGTAAAACATCCAAGGATTTGATGTGTCTCGGGATCCACCGATAAGGCAAGCGCCTGCGCGCGTTGCTGCCAATGGTTGGGTGATGACACCGCTTCAGAGTATCTCAGGTGGTAGAGCGTATAGTCTGGTTCAGATGACTGCTCGGCGATGGTCATTCTAGCGACCTACGGTAATCGGTTATCGGCGGGCCAGAGCTGCCAGACGTAAAGATTGTTGTTCGAGCTCATTAGAGATGATCAACTGCTGGATTGCTTGGACATAGGCTGCGCCCCGGCTGGAGTAGGCGAGCAATCCCTCTGCCAGAAGCACGCCGCGCAGTGGCGCATTGGCATCGCGCAAAGTTGCTCTCAGATCGCGCAGGGTCGAGTAGGCCGGATTGGTGTTAATGTTGTGCAGATAATCGGCGATATTGTCGCCAACATCGGCAAACTTTTTCACCTCGTGGGTGAGCCCCGGGTCTCTCTGGGCTGGTTTAAGTCCGCAGCCAGATTGATAACACCAGATGCCAAAGTAATTGTTGGCCTGGCGTGCGAAACGCGAGGTGCCCCAGCCGCTCTCATTAGCGGCTTGGGCCAAAGCAAGTGAGAGTGGAATGGTGTCAACCCGGGTCAGCAGTTCGCTGATGCTGTCGATGTTGATCATCGTCATGGCTGAGCCTCGACGCCGATAGTGATCTGCAATCGACCGGATCCGATCTGTTTCAAGGCGGGTCAGCGCTTCGCCGGCAATCAGTTTGCTCTCAGCATTAAGTAAAAAGGATCGTTCCGCTCGAACCGCATTGTTGGCCGTAATCACGAAGGGTGCCAGGTATTCAAAAAAAGAGCGTTTCTTCAAGCGGACATTGGTCATTGCAGCAAAATTTGGCGCTTGAGCGGCTGAAAAGCGCGGGGCCTGTGGCGACTCAGACGAGGACAGGGGTCCGGCGGCCAGCGCCGTTGAAGGTAAAAGCACCAGCCATAAAATAGAGAATAAACGCATGAGGGCTTCCTCACTGATCGAATAAGAAGGGATCTTATTCATTATTTCTTCACTTTCAAGACATTTTTCCATAATTTTTAAATTATTTTTCAACATCTGGACCCCAATAAACCGCTCAAATTCAGCTCCAGCGCTTTACATTGATCCAGGAGATCGGTTGAATTCCAGAAAGGATTTCAGAATCGATCATGAGCGCTCGTCAAAACATTCTCGTTTTATATCTCTCCACCTCAGCTTTGGACACGCAAGTGATTGGGTGGAGTCGTTACAATGGCGCGGGTGATGACTTTCCAATGGCTGGAGATAGCGACGAGCCGCCTTATCGCACCGGGGTGGACGCGCTAAGGGATGGCTGGCGTTTGATTCAGGCGAGTCCCTTAATCGCAACCGCTCCGGGTGCCGAGTTCCGTACGGATTACTTGAAGTATGAATTTCTGTTTGAGAAATGGGTCGACTGGCCGCCAGTTTCCGCGGACAGCGAGGACCCGTCGTGAGGCCTAACTCTGTCCCCTTTGAGACGCCTGAGAAGTTTCAGTCGTGCTCCGCTCCAGCGCTGAAGGTTGCTGCCACCAGATTGAAACCCTTTGGCGGGATTAACCTGGACCCTGGGCTGCGATGAAGCTTACGACGGTCCAAATGGCTGAGTTTGTCGCTTCCGGCGTGCTATGCCTTGAGGGTGTTGTCCCCGATGCGATGAATGCGGCGTTTTTATCCCGGGTCCAGACGCCAGTGGGCGACGAGCCTCTTGGGTTGGACGCTGTCTATCGCCGCCTTTTTGATGCAGAAGTTTTGCCCACTTTGAGCCCCGGCGTTGACTTTTTTGAAGGCTTTAAGGGCATTGAACCGCTCCAGAGTATTTTTTCTTTGGCAGCGGTTCAGGGAGCCATTCACAGTTTGGTGGGCCTAAAACCTAAATTCGATCATCACTTTCTTCACCTTAGCCTGGGCAAGAATCCGTTGAGCCCGAAGGTTCGAAGTCGGGCGGCTCAACATACCCATCAGGATTCGACCATTGACCCGAGACGGGCTTTCGATATTCAACTGTTTTACTTTCCTCAGACTGTAACGGCGACGATGGGCGGCACGCGCTATGTCCCCGGTTCGCATTTGCGAGTTGTCAGTGAATCAGCGATCGCTCGTTATCAGAATGTGAAGGGTCAGCAGCATGTTGTTTGTCCAGCGGGTTCAATCTATCTCTTTCACATGGGGATATGGCATGGGGCAGGATTGAACCGGTCAGAGACTAACCGCTACCTCTACAAAGTTCGTCTGGCGCCTAGCCAACCTCAAGTGCGACTTTGGGACACGAAAGATTTGGACTGCTCCGGAGATAACCAACGCCCCATCTTCTGGATTGATCCCAAACGGAGCGATCCAGTTGCCGAAGCAATGATGAGGCTTGAACCGTGGTACGAGGGTGACACCGGGCGTTTGGAACTGATCAATCGACTCAAACTGTGGCGATATCTAACGGGGTCCCAAGATGTTGACATCGATTATTGGTTAACCCGAGTCGAAAACGACTGGTAGGTGCTGCACCTAGTGTTACGGTTTGAGTCTTACCCAACCTGTCTCTATGTTATCAGCGGCAGCATCATAGCCGGGCTCGCCAGGCATCAGCAGCGCGCGACTCTCCGGGTCGACCTTAACCTGGTCATACTCGGTCAAACGATCTAAGGCTGAGATTACAGCAGCACTTTTTTCAAACGGTATTAAGTTTTGAATCATTCTCAGAGTTGGCGTCATGATCGACAGTTCACCGGCTTCGAATCGAGCGAGAATGTCCTTGGGTTGCATCCAAGCGGAGTCGACCAATTCTCCAGCATCGTGAGACGAGATTTGATCCGGCGGACAGGTCGCCAGGAAAAATCGCGCATCAAAGCGTTTGGGAGAACCCAAGGGTGTAATCCAGCGTGCGACGGGTTTGATCTGGTCGGCATCTGCGAGAAGCCCAGCCCGGGTGAGAAAGTCGTCAAACTTGAGCTGCCCTTCATTGAGCTGATCTCTCGCACCCTGTTGGTGATCTGGAGTCAGTGCTTGAGATGGGGTGGTCGCTGGATCCGGGCAGGTCATCAAAATCCCAGCTTCCTCAAAGCATTCGCGAATGGCAGCGACATAGTAAGCGCGATGAGATTCAATACTGTTGTCAAGAATAGGTCCGGGATACGTCGTCTCAATAAAACCCGCGGTGGGTGTGTGCGCATCCTCAGGGTCAACGGCGCCCCCTGGGAAAACCCACATCCCCCCTGCAAAAACAGTATTGGCATGGCGGCGCATCATCAGCACCCTGAGTTCTGGGGTATCGGTGATCAGCAGAACGGTTGCGGCGGCACGAATGGGGACGGCATTGGGATCAAAATCGGTCATGTGGAGGCCTTTTCCTTCAGCGGTTATCAGCGGTCTGGGCTCAGTATTTGAGTTCAAAGGGTTAGTCAAGATTAGGCCGATTAAAGCGCAAATCGTCGCCAAACGCACAAAACAAGGCGGTCTGTTACCCAGCACTCGAGGGTCTCAATACCCTTTGTGGCCCTCTCCCGAGTATCGCTGGGTGCTAAGCACTTTGCTTTGAAGACTTCTTGGGCGACAAATCAAAAAAAGGTTTGAGATACCTGCCCGTGTCACTGGTTTTGCAGGCGGCGACGTCTTTGGGTGTTCCCTCAACCATAATGTTGCCTCCAAGCGGGCCACCGGATGGACCCATGTCGATGATCCAATCGGAGGTTCGAATAACATCCATATTGTGTTCGATCACCACGACCGAGTTGCCGGCATCAATCAGTCGGTTTAAAACAATCAGTAATTTTCTCACGTCATCAAAATGAAGACCGGTGGTGGGTTCATCGAGGATGTAAAAGGTGTTGCCAGTCGCCAGTTTGGATAACTCTCTTGCAAGTTTGATGCGCTGTGCCTCACCGCCGGACAGCGTCGATGAGGGTTGACCGAGTGCGAGATAATCGAGACCAACATCCACAAGCAACTGCAGTTGGCTGACAATCTTTGGGTGTTCGGAAAAGTGCCCGACCGCTTCTGCAACCGTCATCGCTAAAACATCGGCGATTGACTTACCTTGATAGCGTACCTCAAGTGTTGCGTCATTGAACCGGCTCCCGTTACAGGCTTCGCAGCGAACATAAACGTCGGAAAGAAAGTGCATTTCGATCTTGCGTACACCATCACCTTGACAAGATTCGCAGCGACCCCCTTTCACGTTGAACGAAAAGCGTCCGGGCAGATAGCCGCGCACTCTCGCCTCGGGGAGCAGCGCGAAAAATTTTCGAATTTCGTCGAAGACTTTGATGTAGGTTACAGGGTTACTACGCGGCGTACGGCCGATAGGCTTCTGATCGATGGCAACCACCTTGTCGAGCTGGTCGAGGCCGAGTACCGCGTCATGTTTGCCAACTTTTTGCTGACTCCCGTGAAAATAACGCGCCATTGCAGGATAGAGAATGTCATTGACCAAGGTCGATTTTCCGGCGCCGGAGACCCCGGTGACAGCGACCAACAGGCCAAGCGGGAAGTCGGCGGAGATTGATTTTAGATTATTTTCCGCTGCGCCCCGGACCGTGACACTGCCCTTTGGGATCCTGGGTTCGGTGCGCTGAGGGATAAACTTGCGGCCCGCCAAATAGTCTCCGGTCAGAGAGTGTTTATTTTTGATGAGTGCCTTGGGTGTTCCCGCATGAATAATGCCGCCCCCGAGGGTGCCTGCGCCGGGTCCAAAATCAATCACATAATCGGAGGCTCGAATTGTGTCCTCATCATGTTCCACAACGATCACCGTGTTGCCAATGTCGCGCATTTTAATCAACGTACTCAGAAGTCGTTCGTTGTCGCGCTGATGCAGTCCAATACTGGGTTCATCGAGAATGTAAATGACGCCTGAGAGTTCAGAGCCAACCTGACTGGCTAACCGTATCCGCTGGGATTCGCCCCCAGAGAGGGATGGGCCCAGGCGGCCCAGGGATAGATAGGACAAGCCAACCGCGTTTAAGAAGCCTAAACGGCCACGGATTTCTTTGAGGAGCTCAACGGCAATTTCTGCATCAGCGCCCTGCAGTTTCAGGGTTTCAAAAAACCCAAGCGCGGCGTCGATGGTCATCGCGGATACGTCGGTGAGGGTTTGGTCAGCGACTCGAACGGCTGCAGATTCCTGTCTAAGCCGGTCGCCCTGGCAGACTTCGCAGGGCGTATTGGCTAAAAATTGTGAGTACCAGCGTTTCATCCCTTCTGAGCGGGTGTTTTTGAAACGTCGCATGAGTCGGTTGAGCAGCCCCTCATAACGGGAGTTGCTCGTTCCATGGGAACCCCAATTGATGCGATATCGCTTCTCACCAGTACCAAATAGAACGGTTTTGCGCTGTTTTGCGGTCAAGGATTTCCAGGATTTGGTCATGGGGATATTGAGGTGCTCGAACATCTGCCGATGAAACAAAGCGCCAATCGAGCGACTGTCTTGATCTATTCGTCCAATGGGTTTCAGCGCACCTTCTCGAATGGAGGCCCCGGTGTCTGGGATCACGAGATCCGGGTCGAAGGCGACTTGTGTACCCAGGCCGTTGCAAGACAGACACATGCCCTGGGGGCTATTGAAGGAAAACGATTGCGGGGAAAGCGCAGGAAAAGAGATACCGCAATCGCTGCAGGCCAGATGCTCTGAGAAGATTCGGTCTGCTTTACCGATTTGGACCAGCATCGCGCCCTGGCCCAATTTGAGCGTTTGCTCCACGCTCTCAGTCAGGCGCTCTTTGATGTCGGCATTGACCACTAAACGGTCGATGATCAGCTCAACGGTGTGCTTCTTGCGTTTATCAAGCACCGTCAGCTCATCAAGGCGTTGAATCTCTCCGTTGACCCGCAGCCGAACAAAGCCCTGAGCTCTTGCGGTGTCAATGATGTCGCGATGTTCCCCTTTTCGATTGACTAAAAGGGAGGTCATGAGAATGATCCGTGTGCCTTGGGGTTGTTTCATGAGTTCGAGCACGATTTTTTCCGCAGTTTGACCTGCGACCGGCTGATGGCACTGATGGCAATGCTGTTGCCCAATGCGTGCGAACAAGACCCGCAAATAATCAGAAATTTCTGTGATGGTGCCAACCGTGGATCTGGGATTGCGGCTGGTTGTTTTTTGCTCGATTGAGATGGTGGGCGAAAGGCCCCGAATCGTGTCGTACTTAGGCTTCTCCATCTGCCCAAGAAATTGACGGGCATAGGCCGAGAGCGATTCGACATAGCGCCGTTGGCCCTCTGCATACAGGGTATCGAAAGCCAGGGAGGATTTTCCTGAGCCGGAGACGCCGGTCAGTACAACGAGCTTTCGCTTGGGAATCTTAACTTCGATGTTTTTAAGGTTGTGCTCTCGAGCTCCTTTGATAAGGATGTGGTCGAGTTCCTCAGCGGCTGATTTCATACGGGCTTCCTAACGATACTCTGCTTTTGTACGCAACCTGGTTGAATAAGAGCTGCCAATGAGTCGGTGGGTCTGATTGGATCGTGTTGCGCTCGATGATCAGATCTTCTGGCTTACCTCTGGAAAGGCGGAGACCCATGGTTTGCAGCGGTGGCTGGCTCGAACCCAGGAGGAGTCTATCGTGTCCAGTAAGCCCCGTCACGCGAATCCAAAATCCGGGGCGGACAGGAGCCTGGCCCTCGGCCTATTGTCTGTGCCAGGGCGTAAGCTCGTTTTGTTCGTCGATGATTCGAAGCGTCTCTGCTGTGCCCTTGGGTTTGAGGGAGGTCCACGCTTTGCGGGTCTGATCCTGCTCGTTGCCTGTCTACAGAGGGCGCCTCGAAGTCTCTCCTTGAAAACGTCCGCCGAAGTCGTTTGGTGTAGGCTTTCGTCATCCAATTTAACAAGGGATTTGATCCCCGAATCTGAATCAGGCGAGCAATTCTGGCTAAGACAGGTAAAATAAGGTGTCTGAATCAGGAACAAGACCTATGCCCCCATCAGAAACAGTCACTGCTTGTTTAATCATCATTGGTAATGAAATTCTTTCTGGCCGTACCCAAGACACCAATCTCGCCCATTTGAGTGTGGTCTTAAATGAGCTCGGAGTTCGAATGACAGAGGCTCGGGTGATCCCTGATGTCGAACAAACCATTGTTGATACGGTCAATCATTGCCGCGCTCAGTTTGATTATGTCTTCACAACCGGCGGGATCGGTCCAACCCATGATGACATCACAGCGGATAGCATTGCCCTCGCCTTTGGTATTGAGGTTGAGGAGCACCCGGAGGTCGCAGCATTGATCAGAAAGCGTGAAGCCCCGCCGCAGGTGATGGCCGCTCGATTACGGATGGCTCGAATCCCCGTGGGCGCAAGGCTGATTGATAACCCAACCGGTGGCCCGCCAGGCTTTCAGGTTGAAAACGTGTTTGTGATGGCCGGGGTGCCGATGGTGATGCAAGCGATGGCCAGCACCTTCGACCGTGTCATGCTGCCCGGGGGTAAGCCCGTCCGATCCAGAACTGTCGGGGCGTTTCTTGGCGAAAGTGAAGTGGCTGATGATCTGGCTGCGATCCAGAGCGACTTCCCTGAAATTGATCTTGGCTCTTATCCTTTTTATCGCCCGAGCGGTTACGGAACCAATTTAGTGATGCGAGGCACTGATGAAGATGAGCTGGAGGCAATGCTCGAGCGGGTCTCTCAGATGATCACCGATCGTGGCAAAACCGCACACCCTGGGGGCGCCCCTGCCGAATCTTGATGGGTGGTTGCGCATGAGCGCAGGCCAGATTTAGAAACTTTTGAATGGATAGGTTTATGGATGTTGCGAACTTAAAAGTCCTTGCAGAGAACCTCGAATTCCCAGAAGGGCCAATAGCGATGGCGGATGGTTCGGTGCTTGTTGTCGAGATCGCTCGCGGGACACTCACCCGGATCTATCCCAATGGCCTCACAGAGGTGATCGCGCATCCAGGGGGTGGCCCCAACGGCGCTGCGCTGGGGCCCGATGGACATTGCTATCTGTGTAACAACGGAGGGTTTGAATGGCATCGAGGGCGCGATGGTCGGCTTTTCCCTGGTGAGCAAGCAGCGGATTATTCCGGCGGCAGAATCGAACGGGTAAATCTTGAAACTGGCTCGGTGGAGGTGCTCTTCGACGCTTGCGATGGAGAGCGGCTCAAAGGTCCTAATGATCTGGTTTTTGATGAGACAGGGGGTTTTTGGTTCACCGATCACGGTAAAACACATCCGCGCAGTCGAGATAGAACGGGGGTGTTTTATGTGCCAGCTGGAATGGCGGCCATCGAGGAGGTTATCTTTCCGATGGAGGGGCCGAACGGTATAGGATTGTCACCCGATGAAAAGACGCTCTACGTTGCCGAGACGCCCACCGGTAGAGTTTGGGCTTATGCGCTATCGAATCCGGGTACCCTCGAGACTTCGGTGCCGCGCCGAATGCTGACGCAAATTCCTGATTACCATATGTTTGATTCGCTCGCGGTGGATGCGAGAGGCTATGTATGTGTGGCAACCCTGATCACGGGTGGGATCACAGCCCACGCTCCGGACGGTACGGCGGTAGAATTTCACCCGATGCCTGATGTCCTCACCACCAATATTGCGTTTGGTGGTGAGGCCCTAAAAACTGCGTATGTCACGCTGTCATCGACAGGGAAGCTAGTCTCTATGCCTTGGCCCCAGGCAGGTCTCAGGCTTAATTTTCAGCAATAATGGATGAGTTTTAGTACCCATCAGCCGCCGGCACTCGGCAGTCCCAAGCGCTGCGCTTGCTCCTTTGGCGCCTCGAGGCTTGCTAGCGCGTCATCTAAGAGCGCGATCATTGTTGCCTCCAAGGGCGTGCCAACTAAGTTTTGGGTCTCATCCGGATCCTCCTGCAGGTCAAATAGATAGTGGTCATCTACGCTGCCGCCGAGGCTCCAAAAAGGCATCATATCGCCGGGCTCAAAGGGTTGTCTGAGGACCGGCACGTCTGAACCGGGCATAAAGTCGATATAAGCGCGTTGATCCGGGTTTGGCAGTCTGAGTCCCGGATAGTAGGGGACGGGCATGGTCGACCATCGGTTAGACCACATGGACAATGGAAAATTGTCGTCTACCGGCGCCCTGGCATATTTGTAGCGACCATCCTGAATTTGAACCCAGTTCCCAAAGATGCCGCCAACGGCCCAGTCACGATGAGGAGTCTTTGGCGAAGCCATGATGGGAAGCAGCGATTGACCGTGGGTGATGTGCTCATGCTCGAGGCCGAATAAGTCTGATAGCGTCGCATGTAGATCGACATTGGTGGTCAGAGTATGAATCTCTTTTGGAGCCAACTCTGGGTGCGCGATGAGCAGGGGCGTGTGCCCAATGGTCTCGTATTGGATGACCCGCGGTTTACCAAAGATATCCTTCTCACCGAGGTAATGGCCATGATCGGTACATAAGATAACGAGGGTGTCATCCCAAAAGTTGCCTGCGTCTAGAGCATCAAGAACTTTTCCGAGCCAGTGGTCAATCATTGATAATTTGGCGCCATAGTTGTTGCGGATATGTCGGGCCTCGGCCTCGGTCAGCGTGCCACTTGCGATGGCAGAGCTGGTGTAAGGGGGCCAAATAATGCGGTCCCCTGACCAATTTTTTTCGTAGAGGCTGGCCCAGGGTTCTGGACAGTCAAAAGGTTCATGGGGGTCGAACTCATCGACGAACAACAAAAACTCCTCGTGGTGCTGACCCTGCTGGTTCAGCCAATCCGCTGTTGCTTGCATGGTTTTAGGGCCAGGGAAATCGGCTTCTTCTCGGAAGTAGGAGCGCGAAAGATCGTAAGGCGATGCTTTTTCTGGATATTTTGTGCCTGCAGGGAGGGCGGGTGTCCCTTGCCAAGAAGGGTCCGGACGAGTGCGCCAAGGGTCACTTTCATGACCGCGGAGATAATCCCAGGCAAAGAAGTCGGTGTGATAGTTCTCTCCGCCGGTTTCAAACAGATGCGGATGATCCGTGATCATTTGTGTCACAACGCCCTTGCGCTTGAGTTCATAGGTCAACGGCCGCTCCCAAAGCTCAATAGACCCCCATGGCTTCCACAGAAAATCAAGCGCGCCGCAGAGGATGTCGTGTCTTGCAGGCATACACGGTAGGGAACCCGTGTAGTGATTGGTGAACTGCTGGGATCGTGCGGCTAGCCGGTCAATGTTCGGCGTCGTGAACTCCCGCCCGCCATAACATCCCAGCATGTGTCGATTGAGACTATCGAGCAGCAGTACAACAGCGCGTTTAGGTTGAGACATATCGGCAACACCTTCGACTTGATAGCGCACGTTAGCGCGATGAAAAGGTCAAATCAATTGAGCGGTCAACGTGGCTAGATCGCTGCTTGAAAGCCATTTTTGTCATGAACATTGGGGTCGGGTGAAGGCGTCCGCAAGGATCACTTGCTCCAAAAAAGGCAAGTTTCTAATCGTGATCCCTCATGGCCATCAATGCTTCGACCCGGTCTGAGAAATCCTGCTTAGAAAAAGGCTTCGCCAAAAAGTCGGTCTTTGGGTGCTCGAGATCTGCCTGGGAAAGTGCGCCGTGCTTATAGCCTGAAATGAAGAGGCAGGCGATTGCGGGGTGATCGCGCCGAATTTCTCGAACCAGATCCGGCCCAGTTTTACTGCCTGTGAGCATGACATCAGAAACAATAATATCGAAGTCATAGTTTGAGAGGGCAACGACGTCCTGCTCTGATGCACAGCTCGTGACGTCTAGGCCCAGACTCCCGAGGAATAACGAGACAAGGTCGCTGACACCGAGGTCATCCTCGATTAAAAGGGCTTGTTTGATCACTCGCTCGGATGCCATTGACCGTAGGGTTGTCTTTTTAGGGAGTTGTTGTCCTGGCAGCGATAGACCCAAGGTCAATCTATCTTTCTCAAGTGAGAATCGGAGTTCGCTCTCATATTCCTCCGCCAAACGATGCAGTGGCTCGAATTGATCGCGAACAGATTCTTGAGTGGCCTTGTCGCCTCTAGGATCAATCGACGCGCTTGAAACCAAGTGCGCATCGATATTCGTTAGGGTCAGAACAAAATCAATGTAGCCGTCACCTACCGTCACCTCTATTCTTACGTGGCCAGAATCGGTCAGGAGCGATTGGCAGGCTTGCGCACTCTGCAAGAGTGCCAAATCAAAGTGAGCGGTGAGACCCTGGCATTCGAAGGTATCAATGTGGTCTTGAATTGATAAGGTTAAACGCTTGCGCATTGCAAGTTGTAGTACAGGCTCAAGTTCCCTGATGTGTTGGACCGGGGAAAATGCGGCGATCTGAGAATCGTCCAAATGCCCGAGAAGACTCAGTGACTCCAGTAGCGCAATCGCTTGTTGGTTGTACTGGGTCAACTGCTCGATTGAGTGGTGATTGGGATGATCTTGCTCCGCGCTCAGCAGTGAGCTGTGTCCCCCGATCACGCTGAGAATGTTTCTGAATTCATGAGTAACCAGGCGAATCGCACTGAAGCTGCTTTCGGTGGTTGAAAATTGTGCGTGACCGGCGACTTCGGTCGGATCTAGCAGCAGAACAACGTAGGGCGCCTCGTTGTCATGGGGTTTCCAGGTTTTCCGTCGGCATTGAAAATGCTGAGTCTTCCCCGAAACCGTAACGGACACAGGACCCTGCCAGAGTTCAGTCTCTGGGTTCGGAAAAACAGGCGGTGAGGTCAAGCGTTGTGAGCGTGTCGTGAACTGATAATGGTCAAAAAATTGGGCCTCAGACCAGGGCTCGACCGTGTCATCGAGTGCGTCGAAATTCTGGTGAATGGCGGGGCTGGCCCAGGCAACTTGAAGGTCGCTATCAAAAATAATACATAAATCATCATGCTCGAACAGTGAGGTCACCGACGCCAGTGCATCTGACGGTGTGGAAAGAGGGTGCGGCTCAGGTTCCTGGGATGGTTGGGCTTCGCTCAGAAGGAGTGTTCTGCCCTCGGAATCCGTATCGGCGGGGCGTGCCAATTTAAAGTCAACCAGGATCCAACCATCAGCTGCATGCTGGAGCCGAGCGGAAGCAGGGGAGCGCTGATGGGTCCCCTCTGAGCCGGCCGCGAGCAAGGACTGCATTTGGGCCTTATCACTTGGATGGATTAATTCCTGAATGAGGTGGCCCGTTAGATCTCTCGAAGTCCAGCCGGTCAAGTACAAGATGTCCTCGCTGACATCGACCACTTGAAAATGATCGTTGATCCGCATCTGCACGCTAGGGGGGGCAGCAGACCCGGTGGTATCTTTAGAAGTTTGGGTTTCTCGAATCATTCGGGTTTCCCTGAGCAAGACCATGAAGGAACTTGGGTGTTATTCAAGGGGCCTTAGCGTGTTGTCGTGTATTCAGCTTGCCCATGAACAGCATCAGGATAGCATAGACGATCGCTGCAAAAGCATAGGGAAGTACGGGGTTAACCTGGTAGAGCAGGCCACCCAAAATTGGACCCGCGGTAAAACCCAGTGGACCGCAGCTGGATGCAATGCCTGCGACCGAGCCCTGTTCCTGTGTGCTCACGGCAAGGGATGCGCCTGCCATAAACGCAGGTCCTGCGATTCCCATCGCGAAGCCTTGTAGTGCCATCGCGAAGGTCAGCATCCCGCGGGATTCGAATAGAGCCATCAGCGTGAACGAGATCATCAGCAGCGGGATTGAGAGCCGCAATAAGTCGAAGGGCTTTATATTGAGCTTTTGAACAACGACTGCTTGCGCAAAAAGTGAGCATCCCGCTGAAAGCATCATCGCAATTCCCAGCACCTTGACAGTCTCGGCTGCGGTCAGGTTGAGGGCATCTTGAAATCGAAAGCCCATGGTCTGCTGCACGAGCGCAAACCCCATGAACATGAGGACCCCAACTAAAACGAAGGGTAGGATTCTGGGATCGAGATAACGCAGTTTGGGGCCCATGGATTTGGATTTTTCCCGTTTCATTGGAGACTGAGGCAAAAATTTCCAAACAAAGAGCCCATTGAAACAAGCCAGCACTGCGATGAGCCAAAGCGGCAGCAGTAAAGAAAATACCGCCAGACCGCTCAAGGCGGGTCCCAGTATTGCCCCTAGATTGTTGGCCGCGCCGGAGGCACCCATGCCTTTGGTGCGATTTTCTGGCGTTGTAATATCCGCCATGTAAGCCGTTGCCGCCGGCATCGCGGCTGACATAACACTGGCATGACAGAGTCGGGCGACAATCAAGGCGGCAAAGAGCGTTGAGCCGGTGAGAGCGCCAGTCAGCCCTAGATTGAGCACCGAATTAAACAGCACAGTGCCTGCACTAAATCCAAACATTCCGATCATCATCACGGCTTTTCGGCCCAATCGGTCGCTGACTCGTCCCCAGATGGGTGAGGCGAGGAAGACAACCAGAGATGACAGCCCGATAATACTGGTGATTTGAAATTCCGATAGATCCATCTCGCGACCAATCGGTGCCAGTAATGGAAAAAGTACAGAAAATCCCATGCCGACGATCACCAGGCTGGTCAGAAGCACCCGCTGCGCATAAGGGGGCGTCGCGGGGGCCTCCTCGTGTACCCCGGCGGCCTCGGTGTTATCATTCGGGTCCATGAAGGTCTATCCCACGGAAGTTGGCGGCATTATAGGTGAAGCCGGCCCGAAAAAGATAACCGATGCTCGATGCCATAGCGGTCTAGACCGATTAGGCCGACGGATAAGAGTTTGGCGCCTAAGCACCAGATCAATGACAACTTAGCCCTGGGTAGACTGCGTATCCGACGCAGTAATGAATCTTTGGGGACATTAGCGCAAGGTTTAACAATCAATGATAAAAAATGAAAAATCCCGTCGCGGCTTTGATCCGTTGACCTATCGATTTCAGGATGAAGCTCCCAAGCAGGGTGCGGTAACGAAAGTTGCTGAAGGTGTTTACTGGGCCCGTCTGCCGCTATGGGGGCGACTGAATCATATTAATGTTTGGCTGCTAGAGGATTATGACGGTTGGACGGTGGTCGACACCGGTATTCATACCGATGAAGTCAAAGCTTGCTGGGAAACCTTGTTTGAGAAAGTCCTTGATAAGAAACCCATCACCCGGGTAATTGCCACCCATCTACATACCGACCATACGGGAAATGCCGGGTGGATCGCTAGACACTTCGATTGTCCCTTGTGGATGAGCCGAAGCGATTTTTATATGTGCAAGGTTATGGCATTTGATCAGCCCAAGGACGTCCCTGAAGATGCGATTCAATTCTACCGACAGGCAGGTTTTGATGCACAGCGATTGAACCGTTACCGAGAACGGTTTGGGCAATTTGGCGCGAGTATTTCAGTCCTCCCCGCTGGCTATCAGCGCATCCAAGACGGTCAATATATTGATATTAACGGTCGCGAATGGCGTGCCCTGATTGGTAAGGGGCATGCGCCAGAGCACGTCTGTCTTTACTGCCCAGAGCTTAAAGTGTTGATTGCTGGTGATCAGGTTCTACCTAGAATCACTCCGAATGTCAGTGTTCAACCCTCCGAGCCAAACGCGAACCCCCTGCGAGAATGGATTCAGTCCTGTATCCATTTCAGAGAGGTGTTGCCGCCGAACTTACTGGTACTGCCGGCGCACCAAGATTTATTCGAGGGCGTGCATGAACGTCTGACAGCGTTGGTCGATTGGCACGAAGTGGCGCTCGAACACCTCTATGATCTTTGTGCGGAGCCGCGTCGTGCGGTCGATGTATTTCCCGCCATCTTCAAAAGTGAGATCACGGATATGAGCTTTTTTCCGGCCACCGGTGAGGCCATCGCGCACCTCCATTGTGCTCGTGAACGACGCATGCTGGTGTCGGAACCCGATGACGATGGAGTGCTTTGGTGGCGGCAGGCATGAGATGCAGTGAAAGCTGAGGTGCCGGGTTACTGGGGCGCTTATGGGTAAGATGAAGCGAAGTCGCTCTGCGCGGATCCTTGTCTCGATTGGGGTGCTTCTAGTGCTCCATGTCGTGTTCTTAGCCTATCCATTTGTTCGGTTGGGCGGGTGGTTGGGATGGTCAGGGCCTTGGGCCGTGGCACTCGGATGCACGATCGTTTTCAGTCAGGTTATTTGCCGTTGGCCGCTGAGGTCGGTGAAAGGGCGGGTTCTCCGCGCTTTTAAGCAGGGCCTCGAGGTATTTCTCGCAGTCAGTCCCATCGTATTGTTGTGTGTCCTCGCGGGAGAAGGATTGTTGCTGGTGGGTTTGATCGATGAGCGGGCCGCGGGGATCGGCATCGTTCTCGTCCTTTGTCTGAGCGTTCCCGTTGGGATTTGGCATGGATCGACGCCTCGAACCCGATCCGTAGTTTTATCGAGCCCGAAGGTCAAGTCGCCACTGCATTTGGTTCAAATTACGGACGTCCACCTGGGTTCCCGAGGTGCTGGATTTTTACGGAATATTCTTGCTGAGGTGATGGTGCTCAATCCAGATGCTTTGTGTATCACCGGCGACTTCATCGACGCCACAGATTTTCCTGAGTCCTCGTTGCAGCCCCTCGCAGACCTCCCCATGCCGATTTACTTTGTCATCGGCAATCACGAGCGCTATGAGGATCTCGACCAAATTGTTGATCGTTTGACGCGACAAGGCGTGATCGTTCTGCGCAATGCCGCCGCGTCACTGAGGCCCGATGTGCAGATCATCGGTATTGATGATGCTGATGACCCGGGTCAATTGGCGCGCTGGCTGCCTGTCATTGAGCAGGTCGATGACGCCTATAAAGTGCTGCTTTATCATAGGCCCTCGGGTTTGGACCAAGCAGCGTCAGCTGGCCTACAGCTGACACTCAGTGGGCATACCCATAACGGCCAGGTCTGGCCTTTCAACCTGCTGGTGCAGCGGGTCTTCCCGATGATCAAAGGGCTCTACCACACGGACCAATGTGCGCATTATGTCTCCGAGGGTACTGGCACCTGGGGGCCGGTTTTTAGACTCGGCACGCGAGGAGAGATTACGTCGATCTGGATTCGACCGCTGATGGAGAATCTGAGCTAGGATCTGATCAATCTGCTGGGGATAGGGGGTATCAATGGGATGGATAGTGCAGTGTTCACCGAGTGTGTATTCAGGCCCGGGCGTTGAAAGCAATGGGCGGGTGTCGGATACTGTAGGCCAGTCAGAATTGAAAGCGTAGCGAACGCGCTAGGCCATTGCTCACACCCACAATCTTAAGGGGAGGGCGAGGCTCCAGAGGCCGTTTAGAGGTTGAGCAATCGCAACCATTGACAGGCGCACCGCTTGAAAAGTTTTGCTTGAGCCTGATTCGCTCCACACCGCCGCTGTCGCAGCGGATGGAGCACCGCGAGAATCCCTGGCTCCGATAAAACAATTTCGGCCATGGCCTTGGTAAGATTGTAAAAAGCCAGAGCTAAGAATTTACAATGAGGAAGGATGATGTCAGAAGCATTTAGAACCGCCACTCGAGCATGGTTAGAAGAAAATTGCCCAGAGAGCATGCGGACCCCCATGGCCGCCGATGAGTATCCAGGTGGAGGCCGCAGAGCCCGATTTAAGAACCCAGACACCAAAGTATGGATGGAGCGATGTGCGGCTAAGGGCTTCACCGTACCGACCTGGCCAGAAGCCTATGGCGGCGCGGGTTTGGATGTCAGTGAGGCGCAGATCTTGCGTCAGGAAATGCAACGAATCAAAGCGAGAACTCCTTTGGTGGGTATGGGGCTGTCGATGATTGGCCCAGCCTTGCTGGAATTCGGAACGGATGAGCAGAAAGCTGAGCATTTACCGAAAATAGCCTCGGGAGAGATTTGGTGGTGCCAGGGCTACAGCGAGCCCAACTCAGGTTCTGATCTCGCGAGTTTGCAAACCCGGGCAGTTTCCGACGGTGATGAATACGTGATCAACGGTCAGAAAATCTGGACCTCGGGGGCCGATAATGCCGATTGGATTTTCTGTTTGGTCCGAACGGATCCCAGCGCGCCAAAGCATAATGGCATCACATTTATATTATTTGATATGGACCAACCCGGTGTCTCTGTTAAGCCTATTAAGTTGATCAGCGGACTCTCACCGTTTTGCGAAACATTTTTTGAAGACGCGAGAGCGCTAAAAAGTAATGTCGTAGGAAGAGTCAATGAAGGCTGGACCGTCGCAAAGCGACTCCTGCAATACGAACGAACGATGATTGGCGGCGGTGACGGCGGAAATACTCGAACGCCCATCGCTGAAGTCGCTAAGACCTACTTAGGGAAAACAGGCGAGAAATTGGCGGATCCAGAGATCCGACAAGAAATCACCCAACACGCGATGGATGATCGCGCTTTCGGGCTAACCGTTCGCCGTACACTGGAGGAGTCCCAGTCGACCAAGGCGCCGAGTTTCGTCTCTTCAATGTTTAAGCTCTATGGCACCGAGCAAAACAAAAAACGATCTGAGTTGTTGCTCAAAGCAATGGGCTCACAAATGTTGGGCTGGCAGGGGGAAGGTTTTGAAGTCGATGAACTCGATGCGACCCGTGCGTGGTTGCGGACCAAGGCTAACTCGATTGAAGGTGGTACTTCAGAAGTCCAGCTCAATATTATTGCCAAGCGAGTGCTGAGCCTCCCGGACTGAGGACATCAAAATTCCGACGCGGGATTGAGATTCTTGGTTGCGCTTGGAATGAACGTCAATCTGCCCTAGTGATTTTTAGGAAAAAGACATGTCCGTCAATCGAGCGTCACCCACATCGCACTCCTACTTTGCTCAAGGCCTTCGGCTGCACTATCTTGATTGGGGTAACCCAGAAGCGCCGCCGTTACTGTTGGTTCACGGTAATCGAGACCACTGCCACAATTGGGACTGGGTGGCTCAAGAACTTCGGGACGAATACCATATTCTCGCGCCGGACTTTCGGGGTCATGGCGATTCAGAGCGAATTCTCGGTGGAAACTATAACCACACCGGGTACCTCTACGACCTGGCGCAGCTGATTCACCAGCAAAACCTCGCGCCCCTTAAGGTGATTGCCCATAGTTTGGGCGGTAGCGTGGCGCTACGCTACGCCGGCGCCTATCCGGAAAATATCGAGAAAATGATTGTCATTGAGGGAACCGGGGGTCCAGGCTGGATGTATCAGGAGGTTCCCGTTCACGAGCGTATCCGCAATTGGGTTGACAGCACGCGAGCCAGCGCGGGTCGATCACCAAGGCGTTATGGTTCTTTAGAGGATGCGTTTGAGCGCATGCAAGCGGAGAACAAGCATCTGAGTGAGTCCCAAGCGCGGCATTTGACAGCGCATGGAAGCAATCAGAATGAGGACGGAAGCTATTCTTGGAAGTTCGACAATCAAACCCATGTCATGGCGCCATTTGATCTAACCCTTGACCAGACCCAAACACTTTGGGCAAGGATCACCGCACCTTTGTTGCTCATCAGCGGCAGCGAAAGTCAATTTGGCCAGCACCAAAAAGAAGATATTACGCGCTACTTTCCAGACGCGCGATCCTTGGTTTTTGAGAATGCAGGCCATTGGGTGCAGCATGACCAGCTTGACCGTTTTGTGAGCGAAGCGCGGCTGTTCTTGAAGGACGCCTAGCGGTCAAGCTGGGTTTAGAGCCCGTTGGCCTTAATGTGTTGAATCAGAATGTCTCTGATCAGAAGCCCGGTATCGACGGTTTCGATATCGTCTCCAAAGGCCAATTCTGCGTGGGACGCGATATAGCTATTGGTCGCAAGGTGATATTGTCGGTCTGGATCGATATCCGGGACTGAATGATGGAGTTCGGGCTCTTGAGCCAATAAAACAATCAGGTCCTTACCCTTGATGCGCATTCTGACCAACGTGTTCCCGAAGGGTTCGATATTCCAAAGCATGCGAGCGGTTACAGGCCCAACAGAAAGCTCGTCTCGAATGCCCCGGCGATTGTAAAATCCAAGTTCGGTGCCCGCAGCTTGCGCCAAAATAGACTCTAAAATCGGTTGGAGCTCAATCTTCGAATAAGCGCGGGTTGTCTCTGAGATTTGAACGTCGACTTCGTCTTCAACTTTCGACTCGAACAGAGCAACCAAGTTTTCAACCCTGGGGTCTGGCTCCGCCAGATCCTTGGCTTTGAGCAGTTTCCCGCGAATTTGAAGGGGGCCGGAGGGCTTCCCGGGGGCTCGGTTCACACGAATCAGTCCGAGATGGGTGCCATATTGATGAGCTTGGGCGACCGCGGTCCGTCCGACCTGAATGGGTTGTTCGACCAAAGTGTGTGAATGGCCACCAATGATGACGTCGAGGGCTTGAAACTGCTCAGCAAGTGCCAGCTCTTCCTCGTGGCCAATGTGCGCCAGTAATATCAGGACGTCCACTTGCGGCCGAATTTCCGGAATTAATACATCCAAGCGCTCGGCGGGAGCAGCAAAAGTTAGCCCTTCGTTGCCCACTGGTGAGAAGAGCTTGGGTGAATCCTCTGTGACGAGTCCAATGATCCCGACGGCGATACCCGCAATGTCTAAAATGACGTAGGGTGCATCACCGAGTAGCTCACCGTCCGGGCCGTAGGCATTGGCGGTGAGCAGGGGATGCTCAGCAATGTCTCTAAAGCGTTCGATTTTTCTGTAGCCATGATCAAATTCATGATTGCCTAAGAGCCCAACGTCGTAGCCCATGGTGTTCATCACCTCAAAAATGGGTTCCCCCTCAAACATACTGGATACGGGTGTGCCCGAGATCGCGTCTCCAGCATCAAGGAAAATAACAGCTTCGTTGTTCTCTCGGATTGCTTTGACTTCGGCGGTGATTCTCGCCGCGCCAGCATACTTCTGGGTTTCTTGGATATGGCCGTGAAAATCATTAGTGTGAACAATGACGAGTTCCTGGGCCAGGACCGCGCTGGTGCTGATCAGACCGATCAGCAAAAAAGTGGTGGCCAATTTAAAAAGAAGGGCAGGATGCATTTAGGACTCCAGATTCAGCGCATCAGAAAACCACGGGAGCAGGCGCGTCAATTCAGAGCGGGCAAAGGCATGTCCCAGACCGTCGATTTCGCGGTAGATCATATGATGATTGTGGGCTTCGAGAATTTGATGCGTCATTTTGCCGACTTCGACAGGAAACATCCAATCCTGGCTGCCATGTACCAGGTAAATGGACTTATCTCGAGCCAGCGCCACAGCTCCGGTTTCAATGAGCGCGGGGTCAAGGGTGCCTGAGAATGGCGCCAAATGGGTAAACGGCGATCCTTGAGATAATCCGAGCTGTAGGGTTAACGTCGCACCATCAGACATGCCTGTCAGCATGATTTTGTCTCGGTCAATGAGGGTGTTTTGAGCGACGAACTCGATCAATGCCAGCAGTGCGGGCATTTCTTGCTCCGGGTGATGGAGTTGCCACGTTTGATCTTGGGATGTGGGCGCGATCACCACAAATCCACGACTTCGTGCCTCTCGGACCCAGCTCCATAGCATGTCTCGGCCATGACCCGTGCCGCCATGCAGCGCAACGACCACCGGCGTGGCTTGGTTGGGGTCAAGCCAATGCGGGATAAAGATTGAAGCACCTCCTCGCTGATCGTAGTCGTTTTCAATGTGAATCAGGGGCGTTTTTAGGGGTTCTTGCTGCCAGAGTTCGGAGATTTGAGGTTGGACTCTGAGCGAGGGCTCTAGAAAAAATTGATGGATGGGGTTCAGCAGGGTTGCCAGTGGAAAGAGGTGGGCCCGTGCTTTACTAAGGGTCCTTGCAGCGCGCATGCCAGAATCTGGAGAGGTCCCGGCGGATCGATAATTTTCCGCACTTCGAACGGCATAAGTAAAGGCGGTTTTAAGTTGTAATCCGAATTTTTCAACGTGCTCCGGAAAAGCAAGGGGCTCTAGCCGGGCTTGGGCATCCGAGAGAGGTTCAAGAAAAGGGTTTAAAAACTCGATGACACTCTCTGGCCGGGCAGGATGAAAGGCTTGTTGCGCCACTTCCATCGCCTCAAGCGCCGTCAGAAGAACCGGAAGGGTCTCGGTCAGTGTATCAGCGAGGGGGTCGGTGGAGTCGTTCATGATTGCTTCAAGACGCTGTTTGCGCGCTATGATAGCGCACTGTTGGGGCAGTGAACCAACCGGAGTAACAAGGATGAGCGATAATTGGGTCTACCAGGATGAGCATCTCTTAGTGATGAATAAGCCCGCAGGCCTTCTGACCACACCGGGTCGTTTTGAGAAAAAGTGCCTCTGGAACTGGGCGAAAGCGATCGCACCATCAGCCCAAGTGGTGCATCGACTTGATTTGGATACTTCTGGTTTGGTGATGTTCGGATGCTCACCCCAGGGGGTCTCCGGTTTGAATCGATTATTCCGAGATCGGGGGGTCGTCAAGGTGTATGACGCGGTCAGTTTCGGTTCGATTGGCCGTGATCGCGGCCGGATTAGGCTGCCCCTTGGTCCTGATCGGTTACAGCGACCCAAACAAAAAGTAGATTGGCGACATGGAAAGCCCGCAGAAACCGAATTTGAGGTTGTGCATCGCGGGGAGAATCAAGTTCGGTTGGTGCTGAAGCCAATTTCGGGTGTGCGGCACCAATTGCGTATCCATCTCGCGTCGATTGGGCTGCCGATTTTGGGGTGTGATCTTTATGCGCCTCGACCCGTCAGATTGGCAAGCCCCCGTTTATTGCTCCATGCTAGAGGCTTGTCCTTGCCGCATCCTGTAACGGCTGTACCCTTGACCTTAGATGCAGGCCCCGTCTTTTAGGCAGCGTTTGATCAGTAAGCGTTTGAATCGGCGTGAGCTATCCTCTGAAAAGACCCGTTATCCAGTTACCCGTTATCCATTTAAAAGCGTCGCTACCCCTTGAAAAGACCCGTCCCAATTGGAGGCCAGCGAGACTGTTGGGGTAGCCCTTAAAGGGGATTAGGGGCTCAGCGTCTCACAGGGGCGCGCATATCGGCTTTTTAGTAGCCGGATGTTGGCATAGTTGCGATTGATACGGTCGGTCATCTCCGTTACCTTGGCCGACCAGTCCCGGTCGTAATCTGAAGCGGTAAGGCCGTTTTCGGCGCCTAGTTCTCGCCCTCTTTCGATCAGCGCTTGCATTTTCTCGATCGCGCCAGCGGCGAGTGCCGTGTGCTGATTTTGCCTCAGCTGACCTGCAGTCATCCGGTAATACACCGCACAGGTAAGCACCCTCTCATAACTTGGCGTCGTCTCAGGCTCGAGACGCGAATCATTGTCTAAGGCTGAAGATACTATTCCTTGGACCGACAGCCAAAGGACGAGTGGTCCAAGGATGATGGTTTTGAGCGAGGCGAGGGGTTGACGAGCAAGGCTGTTGGGTCGCCGATTCATGAATGTTGCTCCCGGTCGAGGACTTGAAGGCAAAGGGTTCGTCTCTTTGGTCATTAGAGATCAATGATCCTTCATCGCTCCAAGCACAGGTCAAGGGGTTTAATGAAACTTGAAAACGATGCGTTTGCGGGTTGGTTGACTTGGTTTAGAGATTACAGCCCTCGCCGATGCATTCAAAGTGCTTTAATGGAAGGTTTTGTTCAAAGTGATTCATCGAGCGCAGCAGCAATGGAGCGTTGTGGCTGGTGCAAAAGAGAGGGCGGCTGAGATGAACCGTTGCGCCTTGGGTGCATAAGATATGTGGAGTCAGTCTGGAGACACAAAATAGCCTTGCCCTGAGTGGATGAGAAGAAAGATCAATGCGCTCTGTGGATTTTCCCTGGCGCGACGTCTCAGTCGTATCCGAGCGATGCCTGGTAGGCCTTGGAATTTTAGCCGATGAGTCCCTTTGGTCGCATCAACTGGGAGGCCCCATGCTAATTGCAGCCAGTTGATTTATAATCGGGCTCCCCGGATCCGGGGGAAATCGAATAGGGGTGTTCAAAAGACACGAAAATACTATTAAAAGCGAAATCTAAATGACCGATATTCCAAAAATTATTTATACCGAAACCGACGAAGCGCCTCGATTGGCGACCTACTCACTCTTACCCATTATTAAAGCCTTCACCGATACCGCCGGTGTTGAGGTCGATATGCTCGACATTTCCCTAGCGGGTAGAATTATTGCGGCGTTTCCCGAGTATCTAACCGAAGAACAGCGTATCCCGGACCACTTGGCGGCGCTGGGTCTTCTGACCCAGAGGCGTGATGCGAATATCATTAAGTTGCCTAATATTTCTGCATCGAACCCACAAATGCAGGCCGCAATTACAGAATTGCAGCAGCAGGGCTATGCCTTGCCGGACTTTGTCGAAGAGCCCCAATCCGATGCAGAGACGGAGATAAAAGCCCGGTACGACCGCATCAAGGGCAGTGCGGTTAACCCTGTACTTCGAGAGGGTAATTCGGATCGAAGAGCCGCCAAAGCGGTCAAAGACTATGCCCAAAAACACCCGCATCGAATGGGCACGTGGTCTAAAGACTCAAAGACAAGTGTCGCCCACATGAGCGACGGCGATTTTTATGGCTCAGAGCGATCCAAAACCATGTCCCAGGCCGATCGACTGTCGATTCGGTTTCAGCCCGCCTCTGGTGCAGAAACGCTTCTGGCTGAACAGCTGGCTGTGTCTGAGGGTGAAATTATTGATGCCGCTGTAATGCGCAAGCAAGCGTTGTGCGCGTTTCTAGCCTCGACCCTCGGGCAAGCGAAAGCGCAAGGGGTGCTTTGGTCTCTGCACTTAAAAGCAACCATGATGAAAGTGTCTGACCCAATTATGTTTGGACATGCAGTGAAAGCCTACTATGCACCGGTGTTCGAAGCGTTCGGTGATACGCTTGAGAAGCTACGGGTCGATGTCAACAATGGCATCGGTGATGTTTATGACAAAATTGGTGAGCTGCCAGAGGCGCAGCGTGCTGAGATTGCCGCAGCTTTGGATGCGTGTCTTGACTCAGGGCCTGCTCAAGCAATGGTCGATTCGGATCGCGGCATTACAAACTTACATGTGCCCAGCGATATTATTATTGATGCATCCATGCCGGCTGCGATTCGAGAATCAGGTCAAATGTGGGCGCCGGATGGGCAATTGGCTGACATGATGGCGGTCATTCCAGATCGGTGTTATGCGGGGATCTATGATGAGACGATTCGAGATTGTCAGACCCATGGCGCATTTGACCCGACGACAATGGGATCGGTGCCCAACGTAGGGTTGATGGCCCAAAAAGCTGAGGAATATGGTTCCCACGATACGACCTTCGAGGCTCCTGGAACCGGCGAGATTCAGATCTTATCCGAATCGGGTGAAGTCCTCATCAGTCATGCTGTTGAGGAAGGCGATATTTGGCGTATGTGCCGGGTTAAGGACGCGGCGATTCAAGATTGGGTGAAGTTAGCGGTGGCCCGAGGTCGGGCGACGGGGTGGCCCATCGTTTTTTGGCTCGACGAAAATCGGTCCCACGACGCTGAGTTGATTGAGAAAGTCATGGTGTACCTCAATAACTATGATCTTACGGATATCGAGATGCATGTCATGGCACCCGCTGCGGCGACCCGTCACGCGCTTCAAAGAATTCGGGCTGGAGAAAGTACGATTTCTGTGACTGGGAATGTCCTGCGAGACTATTTGACCGATCTGTTTCCGATTCTGGAACTGGGAACCAGCGCAAAAATGCTTTCGATCGTACCGTTGATCAACGAAGGTGGATTATTTGAGACGGGCGCGGGGGGCTCAGCGCCGAAGCACGTACAGCAATTCGAAAAAGAAGGACATCTCAGATGGGATTCTTTAGGGGAGTTCCTCGCTTTTGGCGCCTCCCTCGAGCACTTAGCGGAGACGTTTAACAACGAGCGTGCGAGTGTCCTCGCTGAAACACTCAATGAAGCGGTTGCGGCTTTCCTTGAACAGAACAAGTCGCCCTCTCGAAAAGTCAACGAGATAGACAACCGAGGTAGCCATTACTATCTTGCGCTGTATTGGGCGCAGGCGGCGGCAGCACAGGATAAAGACCAAGTGCTCCGTGAGACCTTTTCAAAAGTTGCCGAGGCCCTCAGTCAGAACGAGCAGACGATCAATGAAGAATTATTGGCGGCCCAGGGCGCTGCTCAGGATGTGGGTGGTTACTACCAGCCTGACCCCGCTCTGGCCAGTGCAGCCATGCGGCCAAGTGCGACCCTCAACCAAATCATTGATGCCATTGGAACTTGATTGATACTTGCCAGCAGGCCGTGGCTGCGCTGAATTGGGTCAGCGCACCAGCGATGTGATCGAGATCATCGAATGGTTTTGATGTTCGCACTGCTGATAGGGTTATTGTTAGGGCTCAATGTTTTAGCGCGTCGAGGGGTTTCTCTATCCCGTCGGGTTCTGATCGCGGTCGCCTTGGGTGCGTTCCTCGGCCTTGCCTCCAAAGCGTACTTCGCTGACGAAACCGAGTCGCTCACCACCTTCCTCAGTTGGAGCGATGTGGTTGCATCGGGGTATGTCAGCCTGCTTAAAATGATTGTCATGCCTTTGGTTCTGGTTTCAATGATCGCAGCTGTGATCAAGCTAGAAGCGGTGGCCGCATTGGGACGGATCGGCGGGCTTGTTGTGCTCATCCTAATGGGGACGACCTTGGTCGCCGCACTCATTGGAGCAATGGTCGCGGCCCTTAGCGGACTTGATTTGTCAGGGCTGGTCGAGGGCGAGCGAGAACTTGCAAGGGCGGAGGCGCTTGAGCGCCGGAGTGAGCAAGTCAGCGACTTGTCATTGCCCAGTATTCTGGTGAGTTTTTTGCCAACCAACATCTTTGCCGATTTGTCTGGAACTCGACCGACTTCCATCATTGCAGTGGCTATTTTTGGGATGTTGGTTGGAACCGCAGGTCTGTATGTTCGCACTCAGTCTAATGATCTGGGTGAGCGAATCCTAAAAGGGATTGAGGCCATCCAGGCGCTCGTGATGGCCCTGGTTAGACTCGTGATTCATCTCACCCCCTATGGCGTGCTGGCGCTGATGCTGCATGTCAGCGCCAGCGCCAATGCCAGTGATATCTTCAATTTATTGGGGTTCATCCTTGCCTCCTATGCGGCGATCCTGTTGATGTTTTTGGTGCACGGTCTGATTTTGAGAGTTGCAGGGCTTTCGCCGTCTCATTTTTTTAGTCAAGCTTGGCCGGCTTTGAGTTTTGCTTTTGCGTCTCGATCTTCAGCAGCCACAATACCGATTAACGTGGAGGTTCAAATCCGAGGATTAAGGAATCCTCCACCCATAGCAAATCTATCGGCAACCTTTGGAGCCACAATCGGTCAAAATGGATGTGCAGGAATTTATCCAGCGATGCTAGCGGTAATGATTGCGCCCAGTCTGGGCTTGGATCCGATGGCCGCCGACTTCTTATTGCCGCTGCTGCTCATTGTCACGATCAGTTCGTTTGGTATCGCTGGGGTGGGCGGAGGCGCAACCTTCGCAGCGTTGGTTGTTTTGCCAGCGATGGGGCTGCCTGTGACCCTGGTGGCGTTGTTGATTTCAATCGAACCATTGATCGATATGGCGCGAACCGCGTTAAATGTTAGCGGATCAATGATAGCGGGAACTTTGACCCAGCGAATTTTGAAAATGCCGACCCCTTCAATCGATTCCAACACGGAGAAGCGCAATGACAACTTCATTTGATGACGAGGTGGTGATCTCGCCTGATTTTTATGGTGATTATGGCCATCCTTTTGAGGCTTTTGCTTGGCTTCGCCGCAATGACCCGGTCAGGCAGATTACTGCTGAGGGGTTCAAGCCATTTTGGGCGATTACCAAGCATGCGGATATTGTTGAAATTGAAAAACAACCCGAATGCTTTGTCAGTGAACCCCGCCCCCTTTTAATGCGCCAGGCAGCGACGCCTGAAATGCAGCAAGAAATAATGGTCGAGATATTTAATCGACTGCAAGACAGTCCAAAAATTCTCGAGGTGCTGGCGTCGGCAGGAGAGGGGGGACTGATTCGTTCTTTGGTGCAGATGGATCCGCCAGACCATACTCGCTATAGAGCGTTGGTCCAGCCCTGGTTTAAGCCGACCAATATTAAAGCGCTCGAAGCGCGGCTCACCGATATTACTGAAACGATTTTAGAAGACATGCGCGGGGGAGGCGGGGATAGAACCGTTGATTTCGTGCAGGATGTTGCGGTGTTTCCGCCGCTAAAACTGATCAGCGAATTGCTAGGGATCCCGCCGGAGGATGAATGGCGGATACTCAAGTTGACCAATGAACTCTTCGCTGGTGATGACCCTGAGATGAAGAGAATGGCAGATGATCCGCTGTCGATCTTCGATACGATCAAGGATATTTATAATTATTTCTCTGACCTGACCGATGAGAAGCGGGCCCGCCCGACAGAAGATCTCGCCTCGTATATTGCCAATGGTCAAATTGATGGCGCGTATCTGCCCTACAAAGAGCTGGTTTCCTATTACACGATTATTGCCACCGCTGGGCATGATACAACCCGTAACGCGATTTCCGGAGGGCTGCATGCGCTGTTGACTCACCCTGATCAGTTGGCGCTGCTACAAGCGACCTGTCACGATGAAGAAGCCGTTAAGTTAGCGGTGGAAGAAATGATACGTTGGACGACGCCGGTTGCTCAGTTTGCAAGGACAGCAACACGCGACTATGAGCTGCGGGGGAAGACCATTAAAGCGGGTGAACACGTTGGTCTGATGTACGCGTCTTCGAATTTCGATGAGGAAATTTTTGATCAACCGGAAGTCTTTAATATTCAAAGAAAGCCTAATCGGCACTTGGCATTCGGTACCGGGCCTCACCAATGTTTAGGGTTACTGCTGGCTCGCCTTGAAATGCGGCTTTTTTTCAGCGCTTTTATTCCAAGAATCAAATCCATGAGTTTGGCTGGAGAGCCGGAACGGCTCCGCGCGAGTTTTGTTCATGGGTTCAAGCATCTACCCATCCGATTTGAACTGCATGATGCCGAGTCATTAAGATCAAGCGCCTGATTGAGTCGAGGTCGGGATAGGTCGTTGATACAGATTCCCAAGCTCTGGGCCGGAGCTGGGCCCACCAAAATTAGCCGGATCAAAGGCCGATGCAGGCACGATTCGCTGAGCGCTTGTTAAGCACTTGAAATGCGGTTCTATTCGGTAAAGACTCTGGATAAATGTATCCAAATGATCCTATTTCAGTGCTTAAGGAGGTTGCTTTGTCTGATCATTGGTCCGCGCTACGGGTTTTGATCGTTGATGACGATGTTTTTCAACGTTCTGTTGTTTCCAAATTACTCCAATTATTGGGGATCAGTCGACTGGGGGCTGAAGGAGACGGGCACGCCGCGGAAGCCAGGCTTGCGGAAGGTTGGGACCTGTTGATTCTCGATCTCAATATGCCAGAAATGGATGGGATTGAATTTCTCAACATTTTGGCAGGACTGGAAGAAAAACCTGCTTTGATTCTTTTCAGTGGTGAGGATCAACGATTGCTCGAAGTGGCCGAGGATCTGGCTCGAGACCTCGGTGTGAATGTGGTTGGGTCCATCTCTAAACCCATTGATCGCGATAAAATGACACGCTTACTGGATCGGGTCGAAATTAAAGCAGCTGCGGTCGAGCAGACATTCCCAGTTCAGGATGAGCTCTCAGAAGCCGAGATTCGCGATGGTATTTCGGCGGGTGCATTGCGACTCGTTTATCAACCCAAAGTGGATGCGCTGACCTTAGATCTGGTTGGCGCCGAGGCTTTACTTCGCTGGGAAACGCCAGACGGGCGACGGCTTGGGCCTGGGGCGGTGATTCCCGTTGCTGAGCGCAGTGATCTGATGCAATCTTTAACCCGTGCGGTTTTCAGCATGGCGATGACGCAACTCAGAGATTGGCAACAGCTTGGACATCGCTGGAAGTTATCTTGTAACTTTTCAATCAACGATTTAATGCAGCCTGAGGTCGTGGCTGATCTCGAACAGATCATTTCGCAAGCCGAGGCGCCAGCCGAGCTCGTCATTCTAGAGGTCACTGAAAGCAAAATTGCCGAGGATGTCTCTTCGGTTTTGTCGGCGTTGACCCGGCTTCGGCTCAAAGGCTTTGGGATTTCAATCGATGATTTTGGCACAGGGTTTTCATCGATGGAGCAGCTCAGAAAATTTCCGTTTACAGAGCTTAAAATAGATCGAGCCTTTGTCGCTGGCGCTCAGCAGAAACCTTCCGCAAGGGCAATCTTTGAATCGAGTGTCAATCTTGCGAAGTTGTTATCGATCTCGTCTGTTGCTGAAGGTGCTGAAGACGCGGAGGACCTTGCGCTGTGCCGTGAACTTGGGGTTGATCTGATCCAGGGTTATTTCATCGCCAAACCCATGCCGCCGGAGGAGTTTTTAGCCTGGGCTTTGAAACGGGGTCATTGATTGGGTGGTGGTGATTCGAGGTCAATGAGTCAAGGTGAATGCCTCGAAGATTTCTATGGTGAGATCACCCCAAGCTCCAGTAGGCGCTCATGAAGATAGTCTCCCGCGGTATAACGGGTTGATAGCTGAACCTCTGGCCGCGGATGCAAAAACAGGGGCAGGGACATCCGGCTTTTGACAGCGAGCGCTCCCTCGCTATTGCAGACTCTGTGTGTGGTTGAGGGGAAGTACTGACTGGAAGCTTCACTCAGCATGTCACCCGTGTTAATCAGAATTTGGTCATCACGGTCTGCAATCTCAAGCCAATGGCCGGATCGGTCAAGAATTTCGAGGCCCGGGCCGCTTGAGGCAGGCAGGAGCGTCAGTAAGTTGATATCTTCGTGGGCACTGGCTCTGGGTACATCCGCGCCTTCCGGGACAGGTGGATAATGCAATATACGCAGCAGGCTAGAATCACTTTGATCGATCATGCCCGAGAGCGGTTCTAAGAATTGACCGGAAACCGGTTCAGGTGCGAAATCCTCGACTTTTTGTAACAGGATTTTCGCAAAGGCCTGCGCTGAGGTGTAGTACCTGAGAAGCTCGTTCTTGAGGCGGGTTGGACATTGGCCCCATGGGTAGAAATGGAAATACTCTTTGTGATCCTGCACCGAAACACCCTTGGCGGATTCGGCGTTTTTCAGGCTAAAGAAACCGTCTTGGGTAGCTTGATTGAATGTGAAGTCGTGTTTTTCTTCGAGACCAAAAAAAGCCTCCCAGTCATCGTAAATTTTTCGAACGAGCCCCATGTCGATGGGATGATCTGTCAGCGCTGCAAAGCCATATTCATGCAAAGAGGCAACAAAATCCTCATCCCAGTGATCTGAATGCATCGAAATTAAAGGCAGGGTTGATTCAGGCATGGCTCGAAGTCGGCTATGAAAAGGACAGGAAGAATCCGGCGAGGGCTGCGCTCATTAAGTTTGCAAGGGTTGCGCAACACAATGCCCTAATGCCGAGTCTTGAAATATCATCACGGCGATTTGGGGCCAGGGCGCCTAGGCCGCCGAGCAAAATGGCGATCGAAGAAAAATTGGCAAATCCGCACAGCGCAAAGATAACGATGGCCTGACTCAAGGGCGACAGCGCTTCAGTCTCATTCAAAAACGATATATACGCCACAAATTCATTGAGAACGAGTTTTTGACCAATCAGGCTGCCTGCAATATTGGCCTCTGACCAAGGTACACCCAGCAAGAAAGCGACGGGCTGGAAAAGGTAGCCGAGTAGCATCTCGAGCGTGATTGAATCAAATCCGACCAGTGCGCCGGCCCATCCAAGAATGCCATTGAGTACCGCGATCAGTGCAATAAAGGCCAGGAGCATCGCGCCCACAGCCGCCGCCATCTGTAATCCCGTCATCGCCCCGGCGGCTGCAGCATCAAAAATGTTGACGTACTGCTGATTGTCGAGGCCCGCTTGGTCCTCTGGATCCACAGGTGTTTCGGTTTCTGGGATCATGATCTTAGCCATCATAAGACCGCCCGGTGCGGCCATAAAGCTGGCAGCCAAGAGATATTTCACCTCGATGCCCAGAGCCGCGTAGCCTGCCATGACCGAGCCGGCAATTGAGGCAAGTCCCCCAACCATGACGGCAAAGAGCTCAGATCGGGTCATGCCTGCGATATAGGGTCTGACGACTAAGGGCGCTTCTGTTTGGCCGATGAAAATGTTGGCGGCCGAGGCCATTGATTCTGTGTGGCTGGTTTTGATCAACTTTCGAAGCGCACCGCCAATGATTCTTACGAGCCACTGCATGATGTTCAGATAGTATAGGACGGCAATCAGCGCCGAGAAAAAGATGATCACCGGGAGCACATTGATTGCGAAGATAAATCCGCTGTCTTCGTTGACTAAGCTTCCGAACAAAAACTCAATCCCCGCACGGGAAAAGCCGAGGAGTGCAACAACCCTTTCGGCCAGGGCCGCGAGGACGTCCTTACCTAGGGGTACGTAGAGTATTAGCCCGCCGAGACCGGCTTGGAGCAAAAAGGCCCCGATTACGGTTCTTTTTGAGATTGCGCCCCGGTTCGTCGACAGTGCGAACGCCAGCAGAGGCAGGAGTATGATGGCGACAAGACTGATCATAAGCGCATAGTTTGGTTGAGCAGTGAAAATAATAGCAATCTAAATGGAATGTGGCTAAGTGTTTTGACCCTAGGTCCGATTCATAGCAATCTACCCTCAGAATCGATACTAGGAGAAACGCATGCTGTCGAAAGGGGATGATTACCCTTTGCACCAAACACCCGAGCCCATGGCGTATGTCGGGGGTAACCGTAATTTCTATGACCGGTATTTTTTTAACGGTTACAACCAGGACGGCTCGGTATTTTTTGCTTTCGCCCTGGGCGTCTATCCCTATGTGGACGTGATGGATGCCGCCTTCTCGTTGGTCGTGGAGGGCGAGCAACATAATGTGATTGCTTCGAAGACCATGTCGATGGAGCGCTTAGAAACCCAGATCGGCCCGCTAAGCCTCGAGATTCAGGAGCCGCTGAGTCAGATAAGAATTATGTGTGATGATGCAGAATCTGGCATGCATTGCGACTTGCTGTTCACAGCGTTTATTCCCCCCCATGAAGAACCTCGGTTTATTCGTAGAACCGGGTCCCAGCTGAGCATGGATTTAACGCGAATGATGCAGAATGGGACTTGGTCAGGATCTATAACCCACGGTGAGCAGGTGATCGAAGTGACTGCAAGTGGATTTCAGGGCACTCGAGATCGGTCATGGGGAATTCGCACCATTGGCGAGCCTGATGCTCAGCCGAATCCCGCTGCTTCTGGGTTTCAATTTTATTGGATGTGGGCGCCTTTGAACTTCAAAGATTTTAGTATTCATTATTTTGTTAACCAAGACGCAAGCGGGGCTGCCTGGAATGAGAACGCCGTATTGGTCCCTAAAATCGGCGGCGGGCCAGAGCTTAAGATGGCCCATTGTCATCTCTCGATTGAGTATCAGCCAGGAACGCGCTTTGCCAGAACAGCGACCATTGAGATGACTTCAGCCGCGGGCGCTGATTATTCGGTGATCTTAACGCCGAGCTGGAATTTTTACATGAAAGGCTTGGGTTATGGCCATCCCACGCACCGCCATGGTAGTTATCACGGTGATCTATCGGTCATTCGTGAGCGTTATCGAACCGATTCGGTTACTCCAGATAATGTTCATGTACAGGCCCTATGCCGTGCAGAATTGACGACCGATGCGGGGCAGGAGGTCGGGCAAGGGGTGCTAGAGCAACTCGTGATTGGACCCCATGCCCCTTCAGGGTTTAAGGCACTCTTAGATTTTGCGTCTTAAGCATTGCCTAACGATTGCCACGGGTTCGTTTCGCTGAGACGATCGCCCGGGTTGGCGCAGGGTGGCCTTCAATGGTGAGCTGTGAGTTTTCTGGGTCAAGAAAATCTTGTAAGGATTGAAAGGTCATCCACCGGGTAGCCCGTTGCTCGTCGATGGTGGTTTGGGTGATATCGAGAATTCGGATGTCAGTAAAACCCGCTTGTTCGAGTTGTCGTTGCAAGCGCTCAAGGTTTGGTATCTCCCAGACGTTGCGCATCTGGGCGTATCGGGTCGGAGGCTTGAGTACTTCTGGACCTCTGGGTGGTAGTACCAGGGTCTCCAGAACCAGCTCTCCCCCTGGCGCCAAGCAATCATGGCAGATTTTTAAATGGGCGATGGGGTCGCGGCGGTGATACAGCACGCCCATCGAGAAGACGGTGTCAAAAAAAGCGCAGTCCGGCAGGTCTTCATCGAGTAGGGGTAAAAGTGCTGCGGCGTTTTGTGGTTGGAGCTGCTGTAAGGCTTGAAATTGAAAAGAAAACAAGCGGGTCGGGTCGATGCCGAAAGCGCATCGGGCGCCGGCTTCGAGCATGCGGTACAGATAATAACCATTGCCGCATCCAATATCTAAGACCGCTCGGCCGGCGAGGCTCCCAATGTGAGGCGCGAGGCGAGCCCACTTCCAGTCAGATCGCCACTCCGCGTCGACTTCAACCCCGAAAATGTTGAAGGGACCTTTGCGCCAGGGTCTCAGGGCGGCGAGCGCCTCGGTCAGTGCCTGGGGGTTGATGGCTTCCGCTGAATGGAGTTCAACAACCCCTGATCTAAAGCGGAGCTCGGGCTCTGTGGGATTTGGCAGCGACTTGAGCACCGCCTGCCACTCATCCTCTCTGCCATGGGGTCGCTCGTTCAGTCGGTTCAGGGTTTGGGTTTTGAACATTCGCTGAAACCGATGAAGAGGCTCCTCCTCGATCAGCTCAAAAAATCGATCAAAGACAGGGAGCATCACTGACAGGGAGCAGGATGATTGACTGGGGCTTGACCCGGCCCGAGACTCATCATGGTGTGCCCGCCTTAATGCCGATAAAACCGCAAAAATTGATGGCTTTTGAAAGTGTTGCCACCGTCTCAAAGCCGGCGCTGCGGAGTCGATCAAGGTGTACCTGTTCAGATTCTGGAATCAGAACCTCCTCTAACGCGGCGCGTTTTTGAGCGATTTCCAGCTCGCTGTAACCGGTGCTTCGCTTGAAGTCTAAGTGCAGTTCATCGAGGGCGATTTGGTGATGCGGAATGGGGTCAGCGACTTTTTCGGCCACAAAGACAAGGCCTCTTGGCTTGAGAGCGGCATGGATTTTCTCGATCAATGGTGCTCGAGCGGTAATCGGTAAAAACTGCAGGGTGTAGTTTAAGATGATCACCGATGCATTGCTCAGCGGGGTTTCAAGCAGGTCTTCGCAGCGAAGCTCAATGCGATGTCTATAGGTCGAGTCATCAAGGGACGCTGAGCAGGCGTCGATCATGGCGGCTGAATTATCAACCCCAATGATGTGACAAGTCTCAGGCGAGGCCTCGGCGAGGGCTAAGGTCGCACGCCCTGATGAGCATCCCAAATCATAGAGTTGGCTATCTGCTTGGGCATAGCGGCTCGCCGCCAGAGCAATCAGATCAAGATTGAACGCATAACCTGGTACAGAGCGACTGATCATGTCGTCAAAGACGGCCACTACGGACTGATTAAACTCGAAGGGCTGCACAGTCTCTTGGGGACTGGAATAGATCGTGTCAGTCCGGTGGTTATTGACGTCTTTAGAATTTTTCATTGTCGGTTTGCGGATCTTTTTGTTGGCGGTCACCCGAACGCGATAGTTTAAGTGAGAATCCGCACGGGTTAAACGTCAGGACGGTCCTGCCTGAGGGCGCCGCGGGTCTCGGGAGGGGTCAGGTATTGAAAATAAATCCGCCGGCATTAATATGAGAGATTGAAGCGAATCGGCAGAGGCTCGGCTCTGAGCGCGTTAGGAGTCGTTTGGGGTTCGCTCCATCCAACAGTCTCGATCAGGGAGTCAGCGCCATGCAGGAGAGGATTTTAAGGATCAACACGGCCGGGTTTCCTTTGGCTTGGGTAAGTTGGCAGGAGGCGGTGTCCCTGCACGCCCGTGACCTTGTGAGTTGGAGCTTTGGCGAAAACTTTAAAACTGTGCTTGGCGGTTATTCAAAAACGGGCAATCGAACCGCTCTAACGTTGCAGAGTGTGCTGGCTTGTCGTGGCCGAGTAGTCCAGCAGAGCACTCGTCCGGGTTTGTCGAACAGCACCTTGTTTCGGCGCGATCATTACCTCTGCTTATATTGTGGTCAAAAGTTCAGTGCTTCTGATTTGAGCCGTGATCATGTGCACCCGGTTTCAAGGGGAGGTGAAGATGATTGGAACAACGTGGTCACAGCCTGTAAGCGCTGTAATGCGCGGAAAGGTAATCGGTTGTTGGCCGAGACTTCCTTGGCCCTGCTCGCGCTGCCTTATCGGCCAAACCATGCCGAGTATTTGGCGCTCAGTCATAGCGGTCGCATCCTTGGAGATCAAATGACTTTTTTAAAAGGCCAGTTCTCAGCAAATGGACGAAGGATGGAAGCCCTCGATGTGCATTGATGGTCGTCGATCGGCGTGCACTTGATCGTCGTTGTCCGTCGAGCGACCGCACCGAAATTGCGATGCTGCGCAGCACCCAGTGAGGAGAAATTAAGATGTCTGCAGTGACCTATGAGCGAGATCAAAAAACCGCGGTGATCACGATTAATCGTGCTGACCATCTGAATGCATTGAATGAAGAAGTGATCCAGGGGCTCCGCAATGCCTTTTTGACCTATCGCACTGACGAGGAGGCGAGATGTGCAGTGCTCTGTTCGATGGGAGATCGCGCATTTTCAGTAGGCGCTGATATTAAGGATTCTCCCAAGGAGATGTGGCAAGGGGTTCCTTCAATCGGTGTGCCGCTGGACAAACCGCTGATCGCTGCGGTGCAAGGATATTGTGTTGGCGGCGCCTATATCTTGGTTCAGATGTGCGATCTTGTGGTCGCCTCAGAAGATACTCGTTTTCGCTACCCCGAGGCGCAGGTCGGGTTCACCGGTGGCCTCATCGCAGGGTGCGCTGCGAGAATCCCTCATAAAGTTGCCATGGAATTCATGTTGCTCGGTCAGGACTTAACCGCGGCCCGGGCCTATGAGGTGGGTATGGTGAATCGCGTTGTCCCAAAAGGGCAAGAGAAAGCAGCAGCGCTCGAATATGCCAGAATTCTTGAGCGCAGTGCGCCGCTGGTGGTTCAAACAATTAAGCGGTTTGTGGGTGAGACGTTGCCGCGTAGCCCTGCAGAATCAGCGGCGTTAGCGCGGGATCATCTGCTCAATGTGCGTGATTCTAAAGACGGTGCCGAGGGCCGCGCCGCCTTTAAAGCAAAGCGGTCTCCAGAGTTTTTGGGACATTAAACCGTACCCTCCTCGTCAGGAACAGGTGCGCTGTAATGCTCCTGGGATGAGTCCAGCGAGCCTGAAATCAACAAGAGCGTTGAAGCAGCTAAAACTCGTCTGAAAAAACCAGACCTGATGTGCACAGGTGTTTACCTCAGACCGAGTAACGGAACGTCTCCGGCTACCACTTTTGGAGACCACTGACGGGACTAGCTCTCGAAGGCTGCACCCGCTGCGAGCAAACTGGCTATCTCCGCTTCGCTGAAACCCGCATCTTTTAGAATCGCTTGGGTGTGTTGGCCCTGTTTCGGTGCAGGGGTTGGCGCGTCGAGCTGGGAGACGGAAAATCTCGCAGCGGGCCTTGCTTGTCTGATCTTTCCTGCAACGGGATGTTCCGTCTCGAATAAAAGTGCATTAGCGGCAATTTGCGGATGCTCGATCATTTGATTGCGGGTGAGTACAGGCGCGCAGGGAACTCCTGCTTCTTCAAGAATTTCGAGCCAAGTTTCGGCGTCTCGTTTGAGCAACTCGGTCTGGGTCATCTCCAGTCGCGTGTTGGCATTGAGATCTCGTAGCGCTGGCGTCTTGAAACGCTCGTCCTCTTTCCATTCTGGGTGACCTACGGCATCACAAAGTGCGCTCCATTGCTTGTTGGCCATGGCGGATACCGAGATGTAATCGGTTTGAGTTTCGTAAATCAGATCAATGAAGGTTGCGGCCCGTTGTTGGGTCACTTCCTTATCAACAAACGTTTGGCTCCCCATGTCGGAGGCCCATAAAAAATTCACGACCGCATCCAGCATGGACACCCGTACGTGTTGGCCTTCGCCTGTTCGCAGTTTATGAAACAGCGCACTGGTCACGGCTTGCGCGGTCACGACGCCAGTCAATTTGTCCGGCAAAATGGTCCGTACCAGGCGTGGCCTTTCTTGGTCTGAGCCTGCTTGTATGGTGGTCAGACCACTAACGGCTTGAATAATCGGGTCATAAACAGGTTTGTGCGACAGGGGGCCTGACTCACCAAATCCAGAGATCGATACATAAATCACCGATGGATTAACGGCGCGAATGTCCTCTTCGGCAACGCCGAGCCGCTCGACAACACCGGGGCGAAAATTTTGAATGACGACGTCCGCGTCTTTGCAAACCCTCAGGAGCGCCGAGCGACCTTCAGGTTCTTTAAGGTCGAGTGAGAGCCCCCGTTTGTTGCGGTTGTTGTTTAAAAAAACAGAGGTAAATTGCTGTTCTCCAAAACCGGCACCTCGAGCATGATCAGGAGACTTGATTGACTCAACTTTGACCACATCCGCGCCTTGATCTGCGAGCAGCATGGTGGCCGAGGGGCCAGAAATAACAGTGGTCAGATCGACAATTTTGATGTTGGTGAGCGGTCCTGACATGATCGACTCCCTTGTGACTGTGCCGCATAATGTAGCAGATTTTCTGCGGGTCTGTGCCGGCTCGGCGAGCATCGAATGTCGGTTGTCGATTGGCGATTGGCGAAGGATAAAACTCACCAAGTGTGCTTCACCGGGATTGCGCCCGGGTTGCAAAGCCAGTTTTGAGTCGATGCGGGTCTCAAGACGAAGATCGGGTTGTTTCTAATCCGTCGTGTGTCAATCGAGGGATGGATCAATGTGGCGCTGGGGTTTAAAAAATGCCTGCAATTAAGGGCCTTTCCCCCGGGCTGATGACAAGCGAGGCCTGGGACGGCAGGGGTTTCAACACTTCATAGAGTCAACCGATGAACGCCGAATTTAGAAAACTGGCTCGATTATCGGGGCCGATGATCGCCACCCAATTTTTCATTATGGGCATGGGCTTTGTCGATACCGCCATGTCGGGACAGTACAGTTCTTTAGATTTGGCGGGGGTTGCGCTGGGTGGCGTGATCCTTTGGCCACTGTTTATGCTGTTTTCCGGCGTATTGACAGCATTAACGCCGATGGTCGCTCAAGCCGTTGGTTCGGAAAATCGAACATCCGTCGGTCCCCTCATTCGTCAGGGGGCATGGATTGCGCTTATTTTCGGTGGGATGTTGTTTACTTTGGTGCGCTTTGCAGAACCCATTTTTGTTCTGTTTCAGGTGCCTGACGATGTGATCGTGATCGCCATGGCGTATTTGAGCGCTGCATCCTGGGGGCTGCCCGCGGTTGTTCTATATGTCACTCTTCGTTATGCCTGCGAGGGACTCGGGCAGACCGTACTGCCGATGTTGATTGCTGGGAGCACATTGCCCGTCAATGCGGCTTTGAACTATGTGTTGATCTATGGTGTTTTTGGTCTACCTGAGCTGGGTGGGGAAGGTTGCGGTTGGGCCACTGCGATCACAATGTGGTTTGAACTATCCGTCATGCTGCTGGTGATTAAAAGGCCATGGCTATTAGACACGGGCTTGCTGGACCGATTTGATTGGCCGAGATTTGATCCGATGAGCAGTATCTTTCGGGTTGGTGTCCCTATTGGCTTGACGCTTTTCCTAGAGATGACCGTGTTTGCGTTGATCAGTCTTTTGGTCGGTTCTATTGGAGTGACGGCCATCGGCGCAAACACGATTGCTGGGAATCTCAATTGGTTTGTCTTTGTGATCCCCATGTCCCTAGGCTCGGCTGCAAGTATCCGCGTTGGATTTTATGTGGGTGCAAAGGATTATCAGGCTGCGGCTCAGGTGGCGCGTCTAACGATCTTTGTCTCAGCAACCTATGCGTTTCTTGCTTTTGCTGTATTGATTTTGGGTCGGGATGATTTGCCTAAAATTTATAGTTCGGACGCAGAAGTGGTTGCTCTTACGGCGGATTTGCTCCTGATCGTGGCTTGCTACCAATTGTTCGACTGCACTCAGGCCACCTTGATTGGCATTCTGCGAGGCTATAAAGATACCAAGATTCCGATGTTTATTTCCTGGTCGGGCTATTGGCTCTTGGCCTTGCCGGTTGGGTTGATATTGGGATGGGGGCTGCTTGGACCCAATTGGGGCGTACTGGGATTTTGGGTGGGTCTTGGTCTGGGTGTTGCTTGGATTGCGGGGTTTGCCTTGCTCAGAGTCATTCAAACCAGTAAAAATGTTGAGAGGATCGAGCGGTTTGCGGCGGTTTAATCAGTCGTTGGCGGATGCGGAGCATACCCTATGAAGCGATTTCAACGAGGTCATGATGTCGAGGGCCTATTGTCAGCCATCGAGGACAAGGGCGCTGTGATCGTAACCGAGTTTTTGCCTGATTCAGCGTTGATCCAGCTTCGGGATGCGATCAAGGATCGTGCAGAATCAGCCAAGGCCGGCGCTGAAGACGGGATCAATTTCTGGGAAAAATTCCATGGCGCACAAACGAAACGGTTCACGGGAATTGGCCTGACCTCGGAAGTCTTTTTTGATCTTTTGGAGGATGATTATTTAGCCTGTCTTGCTGACCGGCTGCTTGGAGACTCTGGTCATCAATACTGGATGAATACGTGTCAGGCGATGATTATTGGGCCGGGAGAAGCGGCTCAGGTATTGCACAGAGACGGAGATAATTGGTCGAATGTTATGGCTCGCACTTGGCCCAATTGCCCGGAGCTAACGGTGAGCCTGATACTCGCCTTAGAGGACGTAGATGAAGTCGTGGGCGCGACTCGGGTCGTGCCTGGCAGTCATCGCTGGACTGATTATGAACGTTCGCCAGAGCCAGCGGAGTCGATCCCAGCAACGCTCCTAGCGGGCGATGCGTTGATTTATAACGGCCGGGTTTTTCATGGCGGCGGCGCGAATCAAACGGTAGATCGTTGGCGCTGGGCCTTACATTTGAGTTTTGTTGTGGGCTGGCTGACCCCTGAGGAGGCCGCGAGTCAGATTTACCCGGCATCTCTCATTGAGCATCGGTCGCCTCGGGTAAAACGATTGTTGGGAATGAGTTCCTTTAATCCGTATCCAGGTCGAGGCGGACGGCTCTGGCTAAAAGACTTCGCAGAATGGATTTAGTCTAACCCCAACGCGTAGATGCGGCCCAGTGAGGGATCCATCCATTCATCCGTTCATTCATTCAATCATTTATCCGTTCATCTAGCAGGCCAGAGGCTGCTTGAGCGGCCTAGCCTTGTGATCGGATGTGAGTCGAGTCCATTGGGAATCCTTGAACTAAGAGACGGATCAGCTTAGACCTGCTTGGCGGCTCTGATCGGCGGGGAGGTGGTTCTACCGACGGCGTCCTAGGTCAAAATGTTAATGAGTCGAAGGGGCATTAAGTTGGCGTCCCTGTTTTTGGTGACAACGTCTCGATCAGATCGAGGTCTTTGCTGAGATAAAACAACCGACGACAGAGTAGGAGCGACGCACAGCCGACGCCTGCCGAGAGGCCGAACCAGAAGCCATAGACTTCAAGAGGTTCTCCAAACCAGCCCAAACCTAGACCGCACCCCACAGGCAGCCCGACCACCCAGAAGCTGAATAAAGCGATTTTCATCGGTACACGCGTATCTTTATAGCCGCGCAGCGTGCCCGCAGCAGTGGATTGGGTCGCATCGAAGATCAGGAAGAAAACAACGAACAATAGGAGCTCGGCGGCCAAGTCGACCACGACCCGTTCGCTGGTGTAGAGCAGCACCATGTTGTCGCGGAGGGTATAGATGAGTGCGGCGCCAACGATTGCCAAGACAAGACTGCTCATTATAGCGATGGCGGCGGTTGAGCGTGCCTCGAGGGGTTGTCCCTCTCCGATCCGATAGCCGATCCGAATGGTTGCGGCCATGCCTAGTGCCATTGGAGGCATGAACAATACCGCATTGATGTTCATCGAAATATTGTGGGCCGCGACAACATCCGGTCCGTACCGTCCAAGCATTAAGGTGGTTAGCGAGAATAATCCCATTTCGGCAAAAATGGTTGCCCCAATCGGTAAGCCAACAATTAGTAGCGCGCGGATGCGTTGCCAATCCGGAGCAGTGACGCGGCGTAACCAACGGGTCTTATGAAAGCGCGGGCGCGTGACAACAACGATCACGAGTACGAGTTGAAGCCACATGACAATCGCTTGGGCAACGCCGCAGCCCACGCCGCCCATTTCAGGCAGTCCGAAGGCGCCGTAAATTAAAGCGTAATTGAGCGGAATCTTAATCAGCAGCGCAGAGATCGCGATCAACAAGGCGGGACGGGTAAAGCCCATGCCATCGGCCAAGAACCTGAGCGCGAAAAAGCACATCAGAGCTGGGAGGCCCAGCGAGCACATTTTTAGGTATTCGATTGAGATCGCCGCCGAAGCCGGCTCGACATCCAGCAAGGTATAAACCGGCCCAATAAGATTAAGAAGAGTCGCTGCGGCGATTCCGCCAACAATCGCCATCCAAAGACCTTGGCGGATCACCTCCCCGATTTCGGTAAATTGTTTGGCGCCGTTGAGCTGGGATACCGTCGGTGTGACTGCTTGAATGCAGCCCATAAAAAGGAGCATGACGGGCCAGAGTAAGCTGCTTCCGAGGGCAACGCCTGCGAGATCGAGAGAGCTGTATTGCCCAGCCATAATGGCGTCTGTGACGCCCATGCCCATTTGTGCCAACTGAGCGCCCATCAGTGGGAGCGCCAACCGAAACAGTCGTTTTGCTTCTTCGATGCCGGAGGCCAGCCAAGTTGAGGGGGATGTTGTGATCATGGGTGTGCTTTCATCGACAGCGGATTCCAAGGGCAAAATAGCGGCTCAGGCGCACCAGTATAGGTGTGTTTGGGTTTCCTTGCATGAGTGTTCGGTATGGCTCGGGTTGATTTTCTTTGCGGTTTCACAGGGTTCCTTCTTAATCATCAGAGCAGTCACGCGGAAAGATTAAATCGAGGACAGCCTGCTTTGTTTCACTATAAGCTGACGGGTATGCTGGTTTTGAACATGATGACAGTCAATCGAGGGAAACATCGGTGAAAATGATAGTGGCGGTCCTGCTGTGGAGCAGCTTTTTTAGCCTAGCGGTGGCTGACTTTAAGCGCCCGAGCACATTTGTGGCGCTGAGTCAGTGGGCGCCAGAGATTCGTCTGGACATGCGCTACGCCGGTGATCGGAATTTTATGGGTCGGCCGGTGGCGGGTTATGAGGCGCCGGAGTGCTGGTTGGCCCAGCCCGCAGCCGTTGCTCTTCAGAGGGCCCAGGAGGTACTCGCTCGCGATGGCCTTGGGCTGATTGTTTTTGACTGTTATCGGCCTGAGCGAGCTGTAGCGGATTTTATGCAGTGGTCATTGACTGGAGATATCGCTCAAAAGCAAGCCTACTACCCGCGTATTGCGAAGTCTGAGCTCTTTTCGGCGGGATATATCGCAGATCGCTCCAGCCACAGCCGCGGTGCAACGGTTGATCTAGCAATTTTTGCGTTGAGGGACCCAACACTGGAACCTAACCAGCGGACCGAGCCCGAGCAGCTGTGTCAGGCGGAGCAGCCGCGAATGGTGGATGTCGGAGTACTAGACTTTGGTTCAGGCTATGACTGTTTTGATCGGGTAAGCCACACTGAGTATGCGGGGTTGCATCCTGAAGCCGTCAAGAATCGGCAGTTGTTGCTGCAAATTATGCAGGATCATGGTTTCGTTAATTATTCTAAAGAATGGTGGCATTTCACCTTGAAGCCTGAACCTTACCCGTCGGTCTATTTTGACTTTCCTGTCCGTGCTGTTGATGAGGTTCTGATCAGTGAGTGAGCGGGGTTAAAAATCTATTCTGAATAGCGCAAGGACTTCAGATTAGTGTCGTGTAGGTTCTTTGTGATCTCATATTTAGAGAAAAGGTAGAGTGCCAGCGACGGCAGAACAATGCTGATTAAGACAATCGCGATCGCCAACTGCTCGATCGCGACAATTTTTTCGGCTTGACTGCTGCTCGCAGAAAATCCGACCACGCTCAGTAGAATGCCCTTAATCATGAGGCCAATGCCAGAGACTGATTTTTGGATCAGGTTGGGTCCGGCGAAAAACAGACCTTCAGCGCGCCTTCCTGTTTTTGTTTGGCTATCCTCAACCACATCTGCTGTCATTGAACCCACCAGAATCCAGGCCAGCACCGCGACGGATGCTGCGATCAGAGAATGAACGAGCATGACCCACCACAGGGTGCCATATTGCTCACCATTGGGTGGTAGTAGCGTTGTACCAAAATTAAGATCTATTAACCTCAGAACCAACAGGACAGGTCCGATAACAATCGATAGGATAAACAAGGTAACGGCGAGGTTTTTCTTATCAAAGCGCTTTGCCAAGGGTCCAGCCAAAGCGCTGATGGACATAGCCGCCATCAAATCGACGATTGCAAAAATCGCCACATCCGAGGGCTTCCAGTCCCAAAAAAAACTGTTGAAATAAAAACCTAGGCCGCTGGTGAGGCCAACGAACACGGCAAACACGACACCTGAGAAAAACAGCATAAGCCAGGATTTGTGGTTGAGCGTTGCTTTGATTTCGGACCATATTCCTCGAAGCGATTGGGGACGATCGGTTTTTGGTGGTTCAAGTTTGGGAATGTCTTTGAGGGTGCCAAGGGCAAAAATTAGTCCGGTAATAAAGATGAGGCCGCTGCCCCAGACTGCGAGTTGCTGGTAGCCCTCAAAGTTGTCGTAGGAGTCCTTCAAGAAGTATTTCTGGGTTGCATAAAAGATACCCGCCCCACCAATCCACCCGAAAAAGCTACTCAGACCATGGAGTTGAGTTCTTTGGTGATAATCTTTGGATATTTCTGCGCCGAGGGCCTCTCGAGGGATTTGATAGAGCGTCCAGGAGACGCGCAACAGCGTGATTAATAGGAGTAGCTGAAAAAACAATCCAATCTGCGATTCGGCGAATTGCCAAGTAATGAGTAAAAAGTAGAACAGGGCGCCTGGCACGATGCTGGCGAAGATATAAGGGTGCCTGCGTCCAAGTTTGCTCTTAGTGTAGTCAGAAAAGTAACCGATCAATGGATCGGTGACGCCATCAATGATCAACGCGATGGCAAGGGCCAAGCTGACCAGCAGCGCATCAAGTCCCAGCACATTGTTGTAGTAATAAAAAATGGGTGCCCCGAGGAAGTTTGATTTGATCGCAGGGGACAGGTTGCCAATGCCATAAAAGATCAGGCTTGACTTTGACGCTAGGCTTTGGCTCATGATGACTTCTTGCACGTACGTTAATTTACATTAGCGGAATTTATCGGTTTACTCTACTGAACTTCGGTTTTAAACAGCTGGCGATCAATCAGGGCGATGTTCCAATCACTGAGTGGGTTTGTTGTGTGGTTTCAGGACATTGGGTCTCTCAGAGGGCGGGGTCGTTGGCGCCTAAGCGGGCCTTTGTCGCGCAATCAGACGCGATGAACCCAGGGCATCAAAATCTCCGCGCAAGGGTCTTTAGAATGAAAGAGGAAAATGAGGCACCTTTGGGCTGGTTTGGAATCGATCAGTCAGAACATCAAATCATCAAGCTGCGTCAGTCTCTAAAGGCCCAGCCAGGGATCGAAGGCTTAGTGCTTTTTGATCCCGATGACCTTGATGGCATTAGATCGGCGTTCCTTCGAGATGGGTTCGCGATGGTGCAAAACATGCTCGACTCTGAGGCGGTTGCTCGATTGCACGCTGGATGCCTGCGGGTTATCCGAGAAATTCTTGAACGAGATCCCCTCGCCCGGGGTAACCGAGGGTCTCACCGATATTCCTTTGGGTCGGTCTCTCGCACCGATGCTCAGCTTCATCAAGTCGAGTGGGTGGAGCTGTTGCAGCTACCGGCCCTCAATTCAATCATCGAGCATATTTTTGGCGGGCCGGATTTTATTGTGCGCAGCGGTGGCGGTGATTTTTGTCTGCCGGGTGCGATTGATTACCAGCCGCTGCATTCTGACATGTCGGATCAGCGCCAGATCCAACTGGGGCCGAACAAAACGCTGCTTATCGGCTCTTTCTCTGATCCGTCGCAAAAAATGACGTATCGGGATTTACCTTGTCCTTATATCTCTTGCAATTTTTTAACGACGGACTGGCATGCAGAAAATGGACCGATACGTCAAATTCCGGGCACCCAGAACAGCCGAGCCCCGATGCCGGACCTTGAAAGCGAACCCGGCTGGATGAAAGCTTCAAGAGTCTATCCGGCCCCGGCTGGCAGCGTCATCTTGCGCGATGTGCGCGCCTGGCACGGCGGCACCCCGAATGTGTCCCAGGAGGTCAGAGCCATTCCCAATGTCGAATACTTTGCGCCTTGGTATCGTGAGCCTTTGGTTAAAAGTCTCCCCCGGGAGCTGTTCAATACGCTACCGAGTGACGTCCAGGAGCGCTGCCGTTTTATCGTCGAAGAACTAGATGCCCCGCTGCAGTTGGGATATCGAAAGTCCCTAGGTGGGACACCGGAAAATTCTCGAAGCCGACCTTCGTAAAGTGTTTAGTTTTTGAATAAGAGACGGTTTTCAGTCGAATTTAGAAATTGTATTGAGTACAATGCGCCGGTTTTGAAATCCTCCAAGGAGAGCGCATTGGCCGACTATGATGAAATTTTGATAGCGCTTCGAAAAATCACCCGTGCCATCGACCTGCATTCCAAGCAGCTGCACAAAGCGTCTGGATTGACCACCTCACAGTTGTTGGTGATGCAAGCAATTTTGCGTTTGGATATGGCCTCCCCCAGCGCAATTGCAAGGGAGGTGATGCTGTCTCAGGCAACGATATCATCCTTACTCGATCGCTTAGAGCGCAATCGACTGGTTCGCCGAATGAAAGGCAATCGAGATCGTCGCCAAACGCTTATCGAACTGACCACAGAAGGGCAGGAAAAGCTGGCGCGATCCCCATCCCCCATCCAGTCGGATTTTGTTAGGAAATACCGCGCTTTGCCCGATTGGCAGCAGCACCAGTTAGTCGCGTCAATGCAGCAGGTCGCGAGCATGATGAATGCAGAAACCCTGGATGCTTCACCAATCCTCACTTCGGGAGAGATTCAGACGGTTTCCGCGTCCTGAGCGAGCTTTAAGGATTGTAAACGGCAAGTAAGCGCGCACCAGTACGCCATCGAAACTTCCCAACAAACATTCTTCGGATTCGAGCTTGAGCCATTGCTGCATCGACGGGGAGGTTGAGCGGGGATTGCGAAGCTGCTCGTTGGTGACGGATTCCACGACCAACTTGATCCGCTGTTGTAGGGTGAGCGTGAATCCACCCCAATAGTGGTAACGCAGGTTACCCGATCGCAATAAGACCCCGACGGTGCCCGTGTCCTCTTGCCCCAAGGTCACGAGACGCTGGTTAATTCTGAGCCTGATACTGTACATTTATACAGTATACGTTAATCTTTCTTGACGTGTCATACGAATACTGGAACCCGCCTGACAGATTGCCTATACTGCGTTTCTCGTTAGGCGTTGGCGCCAACGTTCCGCTCGTAGCTCAGCTGGATAGAGCACCAGGCTTCGAACCTGGGTGTCGGGAGTTCGAATCTCTCCGGGCGGGCCATCTTCTTTCGGGCAATCTCTTGTAAGCCTCAATAAGTTCGGTATCCGTC
>Ga0209631_10000338_pt1 | contig 62422 bp, 38 predicted proteins | sample COG_08_FD_184752 | JGI IMG/M metagenome (GOLD analysis project Ga0209631, IMG submission 184752) | Pelagic Microbial community sample from North Sea - COGITO 998_met_08 (SPAdes) (version 2) | ecosystem: Environmental > Aquatic > Marine > Neritic zone/Coastal water | place: Helgoland, sampling... | reverse complement strand
GTGCAACCCCTTTGACCACTCGGGAAACCGGGTATATATTATACTCCTTTCGAATCTCGTATATAAATCTCTAAAAACACATTTGAACATTCTTTGAACGTTCAAAAATACAGAGTATTCTTCGAACTCTAACGAGGGATATATATATATATATTGAATGTTCCTACCAGCCCGTGCTATTTTCGGGTGGTGAAGAAAAGGAAAGAAAAGACACCCTACAACAATTTGAGTGAATCATGTGTATTCCAAAAAATCTATTAAAAAAAGGTGAGAATACGGAGTGGGAGGAGGATTTAGATTATTTGTTTTTTAAGTTGTTTATTATTCGAACGACGAGGGTGGGGGTTCCTTCTTTCAGGATGTCACCCCTCTTTTAAGAGCTGGTTCACTCTACCGTCTTTCCGGCTGTCAGATAGCTGTGTTTATCGTCCACTTGATTCTATACAGAACATCTATATATACCTTTCCTAAAGTTGTTAGAACTTTCTGAAAACATTCTTTCACGTCATGATAACAGGTGTTTGGTTTTTTTGCATACAATATGCTTTATTATCAGGCGGAGGAACAATGCAGCATGGTATTGTTTGATGTGCCACAGACCGTCTCGAAGACGGATAGGTAATATGCGTCGTTGGCCGCTTGGGTCGTCTTGTCGATATTATCTTTCGTCGGATCCGTCGAGGTTGAGGATGAGGATGCACGACGGAGCGCTTCCTTCTGCTGACTGACAATATTATTCCAATAATCCGTACTCGTACCTTCTGGCGGAGGGCATGTGTTTGCGGCTTTACACGCCGCCGAATCTAGAATATTATTCGCTTTGTTTTTCTGAAGTACTGTCGTTACGTCCGTCATAAAAGCTTGAAATTGTTCACGATTCGTTCGGTCTGCCAATATACCTCGATTAAGAGTTTGTGCAAAAATGTTGTCATGAAATTTGCGCCATTTGTCGCCCGTCGTATATTTGAGTTCATAAAATTGCTTGACCTTACGGTCACTTTTTGTATGATAACTGTAACCTACATCCCACAAACTACTTATCAGATGTGTTACGCCATGGACAGGGTCTCCTACTAGATTGACGAACGCCATGCCCTTCTCTAACGCGGTAGCTCTGCCTTCCATCTCGCGCGATTCATCTGTCGCCGTTTGGGCTTTTGTACCGTACCGGTTTGCGTCCTGAGCGACTTTCAGTTGTTCTTCCATTAACGTCCTCATCTCACGGTCTGGTATTGCTTTCAAAAACTGTTCAGTGCTTGCCTTATGTATTTCATCTTCGCGGGATTTCATCTTATTATTATTACCCATCCACGCCCACGAGTTCGTAGTTGTTGGCCGGTTTGTTTCGTGAAATTCTCGCATCGCATCAACGTGTGCCCCTTTACGGAAAGTGTCGTCTCGTTCCGTTGCGGACATATGACCTGCGATCGAAGTGGATGATTTCATAATCTGAGTGATGTGGGCGAGGGTTGTCAAATCGACTACATCGTCAAGATTTATGTTCGTGCCTTCTTCTGGCTTATAAAAAGTACGGTCGTCTACTTTTTTTTGGAATGGAGAAAGCTCCATCTTGAGGACGTCGTCTCCAGACGCCCAATCAACAAATTCATTTAAGTGTTCTCCGAGGATGTTTTCGGTTATGTACATGTTTACAAATAGTGTCTTTGTTTTTGTAACTGTTTCGGACTCTATCTTTTGAATGTCTTCTTTAGCCTTCTGAATTTGTTCGTAATTTTGTTCGGGGTTAAGGTTAAGTGTAGCAATATCGGCATTCAATCGGTTAATCTTCTCATTCATCGTGTTTAAAAAGGTGGTGCGTGTATCACTCATTTTTAAGTTACGACGTTTTGTTATATAGTCCCCCTTTGCCTTATCCGTATAATACTCATGCGTCGCTATATTGCGACGACCTTCGACTTTGGTTTTGAAGATATCAAAAGCGACCAGCGCATCTTCTGAACGAGTGGCCGAGTGTGCTGCGTTTTGTAGTTTTTTTAAATAGTGTTGTGTATCTTCAAGATCTAACTTTTTATTTTCGAATAACTTGATTTTCGCATCCATTTTACGATAATTGCTAAGTTTAGTGTGGATTTCTTCGATACTGTCTTTTTCAGATTGAGTTAATGTTTTATCATTATTTTGTTTAGACGTTTTGATTTTGTCAATTGTATTGTTTAGTTTTTCTTCTATGGTCGCGATTTTGTCTTCCAGCGGATTGTCTTGATTGCGTATCATATCGACGACGGATATAGTGTTGTTGTTGGGTGTCTGATTGGCGGTGATTTGTTTCTTAAATATTTCTTGGTCGTCGACATCAAATTTGTATGATGATGAATCAGAAATGTCGTTCTTAATACTTTGTAGCAAGGTGTCGGAGGTCTGCTGCAGAGTAGATATCGTACGTTCCGCTCGACCCAAGGTGTCTGCCCATATAGTATTCTCAAGAGCTATATTCCTTTCTTCTAATTCTTTGTCTATTGCCGCAAATTGCCGTCCAAATATTACTTGTTGTATTGTTAGGTCGCCGTCGTGCGTGCCCACATTACTAAATGTAACTTTTCCATCATTTATTTTTGCAGAATCGATCGATAGAGTATATGCGCGTGCAAATTCATTCACTTGTTGCAGATGTAAAGAACGCGTATCTTCGATCGCCTTCTTTAAATTTCGATCCTCCATCACCATCCCAAAATCGTCTCTTAATTCGTTGACTGCATTTTTGACCGCGGCGTCATCTTTGCTGGTTTCGGCAGCCAATGCTTTTTTAGCGATTTTTTCAAACGATTCGAGGGTCTGCACGGCGGCAATGGCATCATTATCTGCACTATATATTTGAATCTTAGCGTTCAGTTTTGCTTTTTGTTCCATCTCTTCTAATTTGTAGGAAACCCCATTTAAATATTTGGATTGGATGTAAACGGATACGACAAGATGCGAGAGGGTTAATGCGGCTCCTATAATTTTAGCATTCACTGCGAATGTCCCCTTTATTGTCAACATGGCCGGCCCGGCAAGGGTAATCGCGCGATTGATCCAGGTTGAGCCTGTCCCTTCATATTTTTTATCTTTAAATGTGTCGGTCATATAGTTGCTTATATACGCTTTTCCGGCGGCTGTCACGGCCCCGAGATAGTCTTTATTTCCCAGTGTATTTAGAGTTTCAGCCCCTTGGCGTACATGGCTTAGAATCTGTTGTGTTTTTTGTATCTTTTCTACCGCCCCAAACATAGGGCCTAAAATGTCGACGCAACTTTGTAGTAGAGGACTGTTATTCACTTCATGCGCTATCGTATCGCTTACAACCTCTTTCATTTTAGGGGACATAACTTCAAAATTAAAAATCGAGAGACTACTATTTAGCATTGACAGAAATCTATCACTTAATCCTAATCGTGACATTAATGTTTGGTGATTCTTCGAATCTCCATGAAGCCACTCTTGGACGGCTTCGTCCGACGCGACTGTACCGCCTGTTATAAATGCGTATGGATTTTTTAATGTTAACGTTAATTTACCAATACAACGGCCAATACCTTCTAAACAGAATGTTAGGATGTGCGAGAGGGCTTTTGTTATAACTCCTTCTAAAAGTTGTGCAGCAAAAGCTTCGCCCTTATTTTTAATTTCTTTTGCTTTTTTGTCTTCTGCTTCCTTTTGTATAGTTTCTTCTGTTTTTTCGGCGTTTGCTGCATCGCGTGCCTTTTTTTCAGCGGCTTCGGCTTCGGCTCTGAGTGAAACGAGAAGGGCTTCGTTCTGCTCCGGTGTTCCATCATTCGCCTTTATAACTGCCCGCAGTTTTGCCTCATCTGTATGCACCTTATCAACAAGTGCATCACGGAGTTTAGCTTCGTACTTATTCGCTTCGTTTGTGTTCAGGTCATCAAAATTTATGTTTTGTAAGTGGGGTGGGAGGTTATCCGCCAGTTTTTTCGTAAGACGGTCTACATATTCGCCTTGGGTTTTGTATTTATGTCGTTCGGTTTCTAGTATCGTATGCATATCTGATTTTCCAGAGTTCATTGACACCGTTGTAGTACTCGATCCCTTGTCTATCGCTTCCGCTCCGAGCTCGTCGCCTGAAAGACGACTACGATAGACGTGTAGCTTTCCGGCAATATTAATTTGATCCCCATTTCTATTTGAAAATCGAACGTATTGTTTTAAAGTATCGAACGCGTCTTCTGACTTTTGTTTTTTATCTTTTTCAGGGGGGGTCGTCGTTCGTTTTGTATATTTTTGGTGTTGGTGTTGGTGTTGTTGTTGTTGTTGCTGCTGCTGAAGGGTCTGTTCGGCGGCAATGCGCTGCTGGTTTAAAGTTTCAAAATGATGCTTGTTCATTTGAAGTGTCCTCATTTTCATTTGGCGTTGCTGTTGCAATAGACTCTTGTGAGCTTGGTCGAATTTAGTCTGTAAATCTTGCATCGTTTTGTGACTTTGTTGCGTGCGTAATTTATTCATGTGATCGACGAATATAGCCATGGCAGACTTCTCCTCTGCCGTCACCTTATCCGCCGCGGCCTTCACCTTATCCGCCGCGGCCTTCACCTTATCCGTCGCGGCCTTCACCTTATCCGTCGCGGCCTTCACCTTATCCGTCGCGGCCTTCTCAACCGCCGCGGCATCCGCCGCATCCTTCTTTGTCTTTGCCGCTACCGTCACCGCAGCCGCCTTTGCCTTATCCGCAGCCACCTTTGCCTTATCCGCATCCGCCTTCGCCTTATCCGCTGCCGTCACCTCATCCGCCTTTGCCTTATCCGTCACATTCACCTTCTCCTCCGCCGCATCCGCAGCCGCCTTTGCATTCTCCGCATACTTCGCCGCCTTAGCCGCGGCATTCGTCGTCTCAACCACCATCTTCTCTGCGTCCTCTGCCTTTTCTGCCGCCGCCATGGCCGCTCTCTTGGCATCCACCGCTGCAATCTCACTTTGTGACGGCGAGGCCTCAAGCGTCGTTAGCATGAGATGGAGTGCCGTCATTTTCTTATTAATTTTAGAAAGTTCGCTTTTGTATTTTGAAATGTCAGCTTCGATTTGTGTTAACTCTTTTTTTTGAGCATCAATGCTTGTCTGAAGTTTAGCAAGTTCCGCGTCGACGTGGTCATGGACGAGCTTCCGTAACTCGCGGCGGCGCTCAGCTTCAGCTTCCGTGCCTGGTGGGTGTTCCTGTTCCGCTTGTTCTTTTATCTGTCGTTGTTTTTGTTTTTGTTGTTGTTTTTGTTGTTGGTCGGCGATATTATTCTCCAGTTCTTGTTTAATTTGTTTTTTTTCAGCATCTTTATTTGTAATTAAGTTTGTCATTTCGGCGAGTCGTTGGGTTTGATGATGAAAGTCATTTACTTTAATTGATTCGATGCGCTGGGCGTTGCGAAGGTCGTCGTCGGTCGGGGGTGGCACGGGCGGTGTATTTAAAAGACCGCTGAGCATACTAATTCGGGTTTGCAAGCTCATGTTTTGTAATAATGGATCGTTAGATTGAGCGACTAACTTTTGTACGTCTGGATTATCAAACGTGGCTAAATATTCTATTGTGTCGAGCGGCAAGTCCATCAGATTTCGGTATTGAGTCTCATTCAAATTTTTGGTCAACGGCCGGTCATGACTCTTATTCTCTTGCTGCTCTTGCTGCTTATAATAATCTGAATGTAATTTTATACATGAGGTATATTTTTTTTGTAGCACGATATAATTTTCCATTTCAGCATATAGCGCCGAAGTATCATTACTTCGCATAAGACCTTGCAGCCGGCGTATAATTTCCGCATTAAACACTTCGGGGGTTTCCAATTTCGCAAGACGGTTCGCATCTGTTTCCGCCAGTCCCTTTAGCTTAAAATCGGGCGCAAGGTCGTCTGTGCCATACGGATAAAGCACAGAGTCCATTAAGTGCTCCATTGTTTTATGAACCTCTTTCTCTTCTTCTGACGCGTACTTGTGCAATCCGGGGTGAGAGTCTTTGGCCATCGCTTGCCATTGCTTCAGCAGTTCGAACCGTTTCGGAAGTTCATAATATTGTTTTCGCAGTAGACGAGCATCAATGCCGTCGGCACCCGTGTTAAACGTGGCCGCTGCGTCGGATGATAATTTGGAACGTAAATCCGCTTTCATCGGTTTGGGGTCACCGTGCTTATATCGCATGAGCCACGAGCCTTTATAGGACTGGTGATGGTGCCGTTTATTTGCGTTCGTCGTAAACTCAGCTGAGTTATCCATCCAACGATGGATTTCTTTTTGTTTGCGAGCCTCTTGGGCGATGTCTCGATTTTTATTATCAAGTTTGGTGTTTAGGAAATCCATTGCATCATTCAGCTGCGAGAGCTGTTCGAGAGGGTCATTTTTTTTGTCAACAAACTGGTTTTTAATTGTCGAGACATACCCATTTATATTCATATCAGCCTCCATCGAGTTCATTTGGTCGGCTTTCGTTTGGAATGCGGCGTACGCCTCCGCGACCATACTTTGGCTGTCGTTGATTCCGGTCGCCATCCGAATCTGCTGTATCGCGTGCTGCATTGTCGGAAAGTGCGTCTCTTTTGACAGTTCGGTCTTAACAGAATAAGTCATCTTAAACAACGTCTCGTCTATATTCTCATATATACCGGATTGTCCGATCCATGGTATGACTTCCGTGTTAAGTTTGGTATGGGCATACTTTCCTAACGCCGAAATATTGTGGCTATCTGTTAATTGCATCACACTTGTCGACAATACCGCATTCATGGCAGTATGCAATGTCAAATTTACGATACAATCCAATCGACACCGTAACAAAAATTCTTTACAAATTGCATTTGCAAACGGAGGTGATTCCATTGCTTTCTTGAAAAACGGATATTTTTTACATCCTTTCATGATGATCGTATTCGCGTGCTTTTGTATAAAGTCATTAATTTTGACATGTTCTCGCATCAAAAGTGTTAAAGCGGGATGGAAGATTTGATCCAACCATACTTTTTGGACTAAATCCGGAAATTCAGGCATTAAATTTGGATTAAAGTGTGGAGGAAGATTCTTGCAAATTCCCTTGTTTATTACATTTAACATTTCATGTACTTTGAGCGGGTTATCTCTGAAAAAGAAGTCTAATTTCGAGACATCACCTGACATCATCGTAAACGCCACCTTTGCATAGCCAAATGTCAGTTCCGTTTCAGCGATCCCTTGCACAACATTTTCGCTAAACGCATTTAAGGATGCATACCACAGATTTTCGACACACGGTACAATCAAAATACTTATAGCCGCAAATGCGATTGCCGCCGACGTCATGTATATCGCGTACGCCACACTATTCTTCTTGGCGATTTTCAATGTGTTTTTATGTACATCCTTAAGCATATTCTTTGCAGTGTGTTTGAACCGAATATAACGCCAATCGTCTTTATACATATCTGTAAACATGCTGACCAAGGTTTGCTGTCCAGCGAGTGGTGGAGCAGTGATATATCCATTCGTAACAGTCTCAAGGCTGGAATTAACACCCTGTGTGATCAATTGATTCAGGGTGGAGTTGGCTATCTGATATGAAAGGGTGCCCTGCGCAAGATTACTCATAAGCAGCGAGCTCGCTGTACCGCCAACCGCCGTTGCAAGCAGTACAGTCGACGCGCCACCGATTGTATTCGAAACCGTACCCTTTCCAACGCCGGTACGTTCCATCGCAATTGATGCGAATATTCCGATACCACCGGCCGATGCCGCATATAGTGCGAAGTGTGGCGACAGCATTGTCATGTTTGTCAGTATGGGTATTGCAGTGGATACCCCAAAACGGGCAACCTTATCGAACGAAAACGGCCTTCCATCTTTTATGATTTGATTAAAGAGCAGTGGCATGTGCCGCCATTGCGTTGAAAATGCCTGTTTGAAAGCCGGCTGTATTTTGGAATTCATGCTGAATATCGCTTTCAGTTTTGGATCCGTAATACCAAGACCGGTGGCAAGAAAGTCTGCGATCGTTTCTGGCTTTAGTTGATAATAGACGGCATATGTTAAGACGGTGTTTGACATATTTGGCAAACGTTTTATTTTTAAGTGTAGTCTGGCCACTTGCCCATAATGAGATGGTACGCGATTTAAATCAATTGACGACGGGTCAATATCGGCATTCACGTGGGGCGGTAGCTCGCGTATTGTCGTGAGACGGTTTTTTAATTCATCATAAAACTGTGCGGCATCGTCGTCATCCGATGCGCCCGGCATTATAGTTGTTAACGGTGATTTTATGGTAGGCAAACTAGCCACCGCATTCTGCTCTTCTGGCGAATCGGACGATATAACAAATTCGTCTGTCGTTTCGTTATGAATATCATTCAATACTTCCTCCATTCGATTCGAAGAGAAAAAGGAAGAGGCCGTTTCCATTCCGTTATATTCTTTTTTTGAAGGGAGCATGGATGGTGACATTTTTTGGTTTGAAGAGAACGATGCGTGCGTTGCTGCTTTCAAATTTTGCATTTTTTTAAAGAAATAATAAACTATTGTTTGTAATTATTAAATAATGAATATTTTAACGCAAATCTTTTTGTTGTAAAACATTTAACGCAGAGATAGACAAAGAGTTGTCGAAATATCTTTGGTCTCAAACTAAAAATCACCATCTTCAATAAATCCCCCGTCTCCAAATTTACTAAAAATTTGTGGATGAAATCTATTAGACATCAAGTCCTCTTTGTAAATATTACAACGATGTGTGATTAGATTATAATCACACCAATATCTACAATAAATGGTGTATGAAATAATATCAGTTCCTTCATAAGTAAACTCTTCGCAAAATTTATCACAATAAGGATTGGCACATTTTGGCATAAATGGACTATTCATTTTTACAAGAACAACAATTACGTCTTCTATGACGATCGTTTTAATTGTACATTATTTTCATAACAACTTTGGCAAAACATACCATTAGTAATATTTACCCCACAACACAACCATTCACACAAGCACAATATCTAACAAATTGAACTGACATTTGTAATGGTATTATATATTAATGAATAAAAATTAAATCGTTTCGCGAATAAATTATAAAATAAAATAACAAAAAAATTTACTAACAAAAACAAAAACAATGTATCCATCGTATGAAAAAAATGAATAATGTTATTCCGTTTATAACAACAACTAATTCGTCGATTAATAATGATATAATTATTAATACGACTATTTCCGATAAAGAGACTTTGTCACCATCCCCGACGGCATTTTCCCCCATATCTTTGACATATTTTACTTCAAACTATCAAACAAATATAATCGCAATCTATTTGAAATTGTTTTATTCATTTTTTGACTTTAGTCGTATCAAAATTCAATTATTGGGTATAATTTTAGCATTTGTTATTCAAATTATTATTTTTGGTAGTATTCTTTTGACAGTAAGAAATGATGATACATTCAAAAATACTATATGGGATACTTGGTTGTTAATGACAGACCCCGGGTCACAGGCTGAATTAAATCCGGAAATAGATTCAGAGCGTATATTGTATGCCATTATTTCATCGGCTGGTATTTTTTTTATGGCATTGTTAATTGCAATTGTGATTGAAGTAGTACAACATAAATTACGTACTTTAAAAAGTAATCGTAAACTTGCATATATGTCTGGTCACACAATTATGATTGGATGGACAACTCTCTCACTTGATATTATATTACAATTATGTGAAGCATGGCGACCACTTGGTGGAAGTAAAATTATTGTTTTAATAGATCAACCAATCGAAGATATTGAGCAATTATTTTATCATAATTTAAAACGTATGAAGCAATCTTTATACAAAACACGTATTATATTTTGGCAAGGATCAGTGCTTAATCCACTTAATTTGATAACGATACATGTTACAACTGCAGACCGTATTATTGTTTTATCACCAACTGATTTGACACCAGACAAAGCAGATGGTTATATTTTAAATGCAACGCTTGTGTTGAATTCAATACAACTCAAATCATCTACCTATGTTATTGTTGAAATAAGAGATATTGATAATCAAACAATTATTGAACTTGTATCTCAAATAAATATTGAGACTTTTGTATCTCATGATATTGTTGGTCGTTTAATGTTAATGAGTGCACGTAAAGCAGGAATGTCTGAATTATGGACAACAATTTTAGGATTTGAAGGTAATGAATTTTATATAAAAGAATGGCCAGAATTAAATGGATGTTTATTTTCAGAATTAGTATCTAAATTTGAAAATGCAATACCAATTGGTGTATATATATATTCCTCTAATGATTGTATATTAAATCCATGCCATAATTACCATATACAAAAAGGTGATCGGATAATTGTATTTGCAGAAACAGAATTATCCTATTCAATTAAACAAAATGATATCAATGAACAAAGAATCCAGCCGCCATCTCCTGAACAAAAAATTATACTTTCTGTAAATGAACATATATTGATAGCAGGTTGGAGACGTGATATTCGAGATTTAATAATATTATTAGATAGTTCTGTTAGTAAAGAAAGTACATTGACTATTATGTGTGAATTGTCTACTCAAAATCAAATGTCATATTTAAAACAATACAATCTTGATTCGTTAAAAAATTTAAACATTAAACATATTACTGGAAATACTCGAAGCCGAAGAGATCTTGAAAAATTACCATTACATATTTATACTTCAATTATGATATTATCAGATCAAACATATGAAAATGATACAATGTATTCTGATTCACATACATTGGCTACTCTTGTCTTATTACGTCAAATACAACTACAAAAATGTGAGAAATCTGATTTACAAAGGAGAGTGTGTTCTATTTCAGATACAAATTATATTCAAGAATATTCAACGTCTCGTTTAATGTATATGGCATGTCCCATGATATGTGAAATACTTGACAGAAATACACAAAATATGCTTGCCATTAATAATCGTATTACAATGCTTTCTGATTTTGTCCAAAGTAAACTTTGGATAAGTCAATGTTTATCTATGATTACGATAAATCGTGAAATAAACTTAATTCTCAAAGGTTTTTTAAAAAAAAACGGAAATATTGAATTTGTTTTAAACTCTCCACATTATTATTCAATTAATGATAATTTTAAAATTAGTTTCTATGATTTACAAAAACATATACAAACATATCATGAGATATTGATTGGGTATCAAACATTACATGGCCGTCCAAATTCCATGCATACAGTATTGAAACGAAATGAATCGTCATCAAATAATATAAGACATTCTGAAATAATGAATCATGATTTAATGACTATAATTAATCCACCAGATAAACATACCAAGTTATCGTGGTCACACGCAACCTTTATTATAATAAGATCCATTAAATAACTGCAATAACTGCAATTCGTTGTGCTCGAATAAACCAATTATCATCTAATTTTGATGGAATAAAATAAATTGATTTATCATGAAAAAGTAATTGACGTAATAATACTTGTGAATGGTATACTAAGTCATTAAAATGAGGTGGGGGAGTATGTTGACCAGAAACTAATGATACGGATTTTTTTAATGTATAATAAAAATTTATACAAGAAATATGTTTTTGTTTTTGTTTTCGTATCCAATACAATGCTGTTGTTATAGCACATAATTCTCCAATATAAGTTGCCCAACAATTATGAGTATTATCAATTATTTGTGGCACTTTTTTATTTTTACGATTACATTCATAAATCATTTGATCATTTTTAACGATTACAACTGCCCACTCAATTGGAGTACTATTCTCATAATTTACATAAGTTGTATATATATTTATAGTATCCATTTTTGTTATAATTAATTTACTGATGTAATATATTTAAATCATTTAAATCTGTAACATGAGGAAATAGATTGCTCATTTATATTAAAAAACGGGGTTTATATTCATCTTCAGATGAAGTTTGATTAAATATTTCATCTTCACTATCAACCAAATTAAGATTATTAGTAAATACTTTATTTTTTTCGGGGGCATCCTTGGGTGGAGAAGGGCTTAAATAGTAACAGTCTTGTGTTGAATCTGCGTTTGCAATATTATATTCCGATTTTGTAATACGATATGATGCAAAACGAGGTTGCCTTAAACGGATTTTTGTTTAAACCAATGCTTTTTTCTATAGTACCTTATCAGACCATCAGACCATATGTACTTCTATGTAAAGCCATATGGAACCATGCAGCAACGAATAATAAGATTAGCCAAAAAATTATGATGAATAATATTGACATATGTATCGAAGTTAAATATTGTTGAATCTTCGGACTACAAAATATCATAACTAAAAATCCACAAATAAATCCAATTGTATCCCCGACCGAATTTAGAAGGCTATTATTATCCCAACTCACAGATTTTAAATCTTTTCGAGGATATATATAGGTTTTTAAATAATCTTTTATCTCATATAATGTGTGTATAATAAAAACAATGCATAAAATTCGAATATAATATGCTTCATTAAATTGATAATAGACTAATAATATATAAGTTAAAAGCATACCGTAACCAAAATGAATTACCGTGTAACGATCAAAACAGAGAGGTTTTGATTTACAATCATCTATACCATATAAATATTTGTTCATTTATTAATAATTAATATAAAAAAATAAAATAATTATACGACATAAAACAAAAAAATGGAATCTAATAATCGATTTATATATGATAAATTGTCATATATATTAAGAACATATAACCATCCGACTATATTAGAAAATATTGAATATTCTTCTCATTCTCAAAATCCAAATTTATTATGTAAAAAACATATGACAATGCCAAGTCATTCCGCAATGAAACATGCCCAATCAAAATCTACAAAAGATGATTGGAATGCTATAATGGAGTCAATGGTTGTGACAGAAGATAAGAATGATACTGATGACACATCAGATAATAATCATATATGGAAATGTGCAGGTATTGGAATGCAACCAATTATAGAAGTTCCAGAATTATATCAATCACTTCTTACTGCTGCCAATAAAGATCATTCGTTATTTTACACATCAATTTATCAGGGTAACACCGGAGTATGGTATTCGGTATTATTCGCACTTGATAATCAATTTATGATGAGAACATTTACAGATCAACAGAATTGTGTTATTACATTAAAACAACACATGAATTGTGAATTAGATACTCATTATACAAATCATAAATATAGACAATACGGGTACTCAAAAGCCGATATGCATCGAGCTCTTTTAAATCAAGACAGTTATCACGCATTTATGGGACATTATTTAAGTGATTTTATGGGAATTAATATTGCAATACTATCTTTAAACGGTTATTATTGGCTTGGAAGATATGATCCAAATCGTATAACTCTTCTAATGCATCATCAGGGAACCGATTGGTGTGCACTCGTACATGCAGATGGTTCATCTCATCTTTTCAAAGATATTTCATGGCTTGAAAAAGAGTTAACACATCTAGATTATTTAGATAGTAGTAAACAACATCTGAATTTATCTATGAATAAGACAACACTTGCATTATTAAAAAAAGAAATCAAAGTAATGAAAATTAAGGATTTACAAGATAAAGCCGTTGAATTAGAATTATTAGTAAATGACAGTAACGGTCGTAAAAAATTAAAAAAAGATTTACAAGAAGAAGTTTATATACAAATGACAGGGTGTGAATCTATGTAAAAAAGACGCCATGTCGAACGAGTACCACGTTTAGCGAAAAGGCAATGAAAAGTAATTTATCGCAATGTGCAATAAACTATCTTCAATGTACTGGGATCTTTCCGCATCTTTGGCACGAATACATATCGATAATCTGATACATGTTCAATTAAACGGTAATTGTAATTGTACTTGATTTAACATCATCTGGACAAAGTGTTGTAATTTTTTCACTTAAATTACATTTAAATTCTGTAAAATCAATTAATAAGAAATTTATATATTTTAAACTTTGTCGTAAAACATTAGATACGAGTTGAATATTTAATTTTTTATGTCGAAAACATTTTAATAATTCGACGGCAAGTGTTTGACTAATAAGAGGAATCCGGATTCCTTGAAGCATGTGTATTTTATATAAAAAACTATTGCTAATGAATGTATGTGGTAATTTTTCTGTAATACTGGATTGTATTTCTTGAACAAGTTCACTGTAATCATTTTCACTTCGAGGGTCATTCATGTCCCATAATGGATTTGATATTAATTGTGACAGGGCATCAATATCCTTTTCAAGAGAGGAAAGCCAATGTATTGCATATAATGTTTTTTTTAATATAAAATGTATATCGTCTAAACGGTATGTCATCGTATGCTTGTACTGATTCATTCCGGTTTTTACATGCTTTAATCGTAGAGGCATTACGATATGTTGTTTTGATCGAACTTCAATGTTCATAAATGTAGGAATACGAACATCAATACGATTTTCAAAAATAATTCGGCATTCAATATTTGTATCTGTTGTAATTAATAAACTTAAATCGGTTCGATTTTTACATAAACACCCGTGACGTCGAGTTGTAGGACATGAACCATCTTCTTGTGACTCTCCTTTTTCAAGCAATTCTAATCTGCAATTTGCAATCTGATTTTTTATATCTGGACAATTACTATTTACACGGCATAAATATAATCCAGGTGAAAATTTTAATATAGAATACATATATGAATCTTTTCCGAGCGTGATCGTTTTTACAGTATAGGGATGATCAAATATTATACGACAGTTTTCATATGCCCATGTTGTTGATTTAAAATCAACAACTGTATGGTTTACATCCGATGTTCGAATAATATCAATTGCTTTTGGTTGTTCGGATATTACGGTTGACATTTTGAAAATTTTTTATATCTATTTTAATTAATAGGTGAAAATAATTTATGGATAAAGTCATTCATCAACAAAACATCGATAAGTTACAATCATCTTTTCCTGATATATGGAATGCGCATCACGCTACAATTCAAACAAATACATCATTCGTAAATGATTTTATTACAAATTTTCCGTTTAAGGATGAGGATACTACTGTAGAAACATCCGCCATTGCAAAAAAATACAATGATTTTTTTTTCATGAATGAGCGCGAAAATGTTTTATTTTTTATAAAACGGTGTGAATTGATTACCAAATTAAAACAACCAAACTTTTGCATTATGGAAAAAGATTCTCAAAAATTTTTTGTTTATTTCAATAACAATGATTATTTAATTTATGACACGATGGAACCAGATAAAATCAACGACCAAACCATTACGAAGATTAAGACTAGCCTACCTACAAAAGTAGAATTGATTGTGACTACTTTTTTCGAAAATGCTGTTCAAAAAGATATTTTAAAATACGATGAAAAGATTGCAAAAGCATACGAAGAAAAATCATTTTCTTCTAAATTAGAGAAGACTATTCAAATTAAACAGAATCAATATCAATATAAAACACAGAAAAATAAAAAGACTGACACTCCATCAATTCAAACAATTCGAAATCAATTAGAAAACGACCGTCGATCCACAAACGAGCTATATTATGTTAATAGTAATAAAATTACAGTTGGTGATACAACTACAAATATGAGAGATGTAAGATTTGAAATAAAGTTAAGAGAAGATTTCTTTTTTAGAGAATGTAATTATTTAACAAATTATTCTCATCATTTAAATAAGCAACCCGATATAGAAGAAGTGAACAAGTTTATTAAAAAAAAATGTGAGAAAAAAAAAGAACCCGAGTTAGCAGACCCGGGGTCTGCAGGCCCTAACTCGGACAAACCATACGTTGAGAATCCAGAACAAACAGTAAAAGCTATAGTCAATACTCTAACTACATCCGAATTATGCGAAAATCTTAAAAAATGGTTTCCATCTTCTGTATTGAAAAGTAAAAATATTATGTTTAAAGATAAAGACGAAGCCAAAGACGAAGCCAAAGACGAAGCCAAAGACGAAGCCAAAGACGAAGCCAAAGACGAAGACAAAGACGAAGACAAAGACGAAGACAAAGACAAGTTACAATTAAAAACGCATACAGAAGATAAACAATTGCAATTTAAAAAAACATTACGACTTATTATACCTGTACTTGAACATAAAAAAGACACAGATGAAATTTTTGGAAAGATGTGTATAGGTATTTATGAATATTATATAAAAGGGAAAGTTTCCGATTTTAAACAGGGTGCTTTTTATATTGAAACAGATTCTTTACATCGATATACAAATATAAAAAATGATGCGGTTAGTGTACAATTTCGATTACAAAAATCATTTACAATTCAAAATCCAGAAATGAATATGGATAGTTATGAAATGCATATAAATGGTGTTCATATGCTAACCGTTACAGATATTGCTTTAAATAGACATCAGATTAAAATTATTGGAGAATCTATCTTTACACCTCCACCTCCTCCTAAACCATCCCACGATAAATCAATATCAATATCAAAAAGACTACAAAAGTATATGAGTAGCTTTACAAATGTAAAAAACAAAATTATGGAAACAATTTCACAAAAAAAAGTATCTGAAGATGATACAAATACACAAACTACATTATTTAAACATGTATTTACAAATATATTACATTGGACAGACATTCCGGAAATTGAAACAGAAACAATCCATAATAACAAACAAATATACTATAAAAATGTTTTAAAAAAAGATAAAAAATTATTTGCATCAAACATATCCCAACAAATTAAAAATAGAACAATAGTATCAAATACACATTTTTTACAAGAACTACAAATTAGTATTCCGGAATCCGAGGATAAAGAAACATTTATTCAAAATACATTAAATGATTTATTTGAAAAACAGTGTACATTTTATAAGAAGAATAATACATATTTTAACATAAATGAAGAGTTATCAGAATCTACTTTTTTAGATCAAATACAACAACAAATTACATTCAAAAATACACCATTTAAAAATAACATTGACAAACAAAGACCGATTTTACGATCTGCCTTACAAGATCCGACAGAGATAATAATGACACTTGATTTATTATTTTCAGATCCAGATAGTACAAATACATATGGTGGAGATACAAGTTTATTGAATGTATCTTCAAACGAAGGAAGCAAAACGTTTTCAAATATAATTGAGGAAACAAATATACACACAATTGAAGCATGTCAAAGCATCGTTAAAGACGCACGCGAAAATGCACTTACTCAGTTTATTAATTCAGTAAAAGAAACAGATAGTGAAATTATTGTATATACATTTATATTGCATACATCACGATTTACAAGTTATGACCCTCTTCCACCCAAAGACAATTTTTTATTACAATTTATAAACAATAATGCAATCCACCCGTTTAGTAATAGTGTGTTAATTAAGGATGAATCCGAATCTGAAGCCGATGTAGAATGGAAATGTGTTCAAAAAAGATTATACATTTTACCACGGTTATTAAGTGTTGCTTTTACAACTGCCGAATTACAATTGGCTGATAATACACCATATGCTTATGGTGAAAACAAACAAAAACTAATATCCGCAATTAAAACATTTATACAACCATTATTATTAAAAAAGGAGGAATATAATATTCCAAAATACAACGAGTTAATATCGAATATAAAAAATATAAAGGATTTAGATGAATTAATATCTTGTATTGAATTTATTCTTGTACCGTCATCTGTATTATCACCATCAAACTTGATTTTATTATGTATTAAATTTTGGTCAAAAGAGTCAAAGAATACTAAAACACAAGTGTTAACGACTGTTATTACGAAGTATTTTAGTGATAATTCCGAATTAGATTTTTCTACATTTTTCCAGCAATTGAAAACAAAGGGTGTAGATTTGAATACACCTTTTAATTCATTTGAAGAATTTCAATTAACAATCGACGAATATGTAAAACAACGTGTAAAATTTCTCGATGCAAAAACAATTCTTTTAAATTATAATAACCAACCTTTAAAAGACTATATTAAAAAATTATCAGAAGGTTCACAACAAATACTCACACTTTATGATCAAACAGAGCACGATGCAGTAGCTTCAAAGAATGAAAATCTATTTCATAAACTTCGAACAGAACTTTATATCTATTCCGAAAAATGTACTAAATATAATACAGAAGCCGACCATATTACTTCTTTTAATGATGAAAATAGTTTACGAACGTTTTTAGATGAGAAAGATGATGTAAGAAGCTTAAAACAAGCATTTATATTCTGGAATGAATTATTTAAAAAATCTATTCTAGATATACCCGTTGATTTACCTTTATCCGGCAACAATACTACATTATCTCCTATTTTAACAACAACATTCAATGACTATGATATACATTTTATTAATAGTGATTACGAAATAAAAGTAGGACTCACCACACGGAATAAGGAAATCACCGAATATATGTCTAATATAGAGACAGACCACGTTATGTATTTATATAAATATGAAACCGACCCGCGCGTGGCAGTACTAGGGCCTGCAGACCCTAGTACTACTGGAAAAAAACTATATGTTTATTTAACAAGTGCAGTTCCTCCTCCTAACACAGATGAAGAACAAGAACATTTTGAAACATTTAAGAGCAAATTAAATAAAGTAAAAGAATTACGTACTCTAATCCATGATATACCTTTTGAAAAATATAATCTATATCAGACTATTTTTAATGAACGAGAAATGAAACTTGAGCAATCTTCTTCTCCAGATTATGGAGATTGCAATGTATGTGATTGTCCACGATTCACTGTTGATACAACAAACGACTCTAAGATATGTAAATTATGCGATCATGCTCAACGTAATCATATACAATACAATCATACAACAGAAAAAGGAGAACCAACGCTTGAAACTAATACAAAAAAAAATGTGTCAGAAGAAGAGAAAGAACTTTCAAAATCTATAAAAAAAAAAGAAACGACAGGTCTTGCAAATACATATTTTCCGATTGAATATAAGCTGGACGACGAAAAAAGTATTAAACACTTTATATGGCAAACGGAATTATACGATGATGTTACACTGAACAACATGAAAGACTCAAAATATTTGTTATGTATACAGATTGATTCACGATTCAATTATATTTTTGAACAACGATATAAAAAACCTAAAAATATAACAGGTGAATATATTGTGTGTGTATTTAAAAAAAATTATAAACATTCTTCTTTTGGAATTGAGATATCAAAAGAGGAACCATGTATTGTGATGGTTAAAAAATTTGGTATTTGGAATGTAGTCAATGTAACAGAATTTCAAGTTCCAAATCCAACTAATAAAACTGATCGCGTGTTAGTACTAGGGCCTACCGGCCCTAATAGTACTAATACACCTAAGAATATAACATACCCCGTATATTCATTATTTCCTCTTCAATTTTCATATTCCCAAACAGATTGTGAATTACAATTAAAATGGAATTCGATTGTATATTTTAATATTTCGAAAACAAAAAAAGTAAGTCATTCATTCCATACGAATGCTCTTTCAATAATAACAACAACGGCTACTATACAAGCAAGTTCAAATGCATTACTTGTTGCGGCAAATACGTTCGTTGATAGTTCTACAAGGCTAGGTAAAATGTTGGTCGGAATTGCGGCAATGGGAGGTTTTATTAGCAGTTTAGTTATTCCCTCTTTTTTACAAAGTGGTGTAAAATACGGATTTAACCTATATCAAAAATTGCAAGCATTTCTCACTGAGAGATGTAAAACAATAACATCTGGTAGTTATTCTGTAAAAATGTTTGTTGCAACATTTCTTTGTGGTATTCTCTTCATGCTTATAAGTGGTGGTCATACTGCCGCTTTGTGGTATATATTACAGAAATTTACATCTGTTGTTTGGAAAGCGAATAACTGGGAAACTCCAAAATCATGGTTTGCAAAAAACAGAGTGGCATTGTTTAATGCCGGAACATCAGCTGCAATTGCATATACTGCGAATAAAGCTGATAAATCGAGAGAATATTTCTCAACATTAGAAAAAAAGTCGTTAGTCTTTCCATCCGAATATGAGTGTGATGGAGCCGGTCATTTACGATTTCCAACCCGAAAGAATAAAAATAAAAAAAATAAAAATAAAACACGTCAACGACGTTATAAATATATAACCCATCAAAATTACAAATGGACTCCGAGCAAGAACAAACAACTGCAACCGTACACCCGCCCACCATATCAGACGAAAATGAATTCGCGGAAAGCCTCAAGAGATGGACGCAATTAGATGTCTATATTATGAATCAAAATCTTGAGTTAAAGGCACACCGTAATGAAAGATCTAATCTTGTTGCCTCTCTTACTCGCTTTATGGAACTAAATGAGATGCATAATGCTGTAATTAATACGGAAGAACATGGAAAAATTAGTTATGCAAAGGAATCTTCATATTCAACCTATACTCAAAAGTATTTAGCAGATACACTGCAACTTTATTTTAAGAATGATAACGAAAAAACAGCCGAGTGTTTAGCATTTTTAAAGAATAATCGGACTCTTTCTAAAAATACAATTCTAAAACGTACTGTACCGACATAAAATCGTAAACATTAAATGGCTGTTCTTCGTCGGAACATCCATTTTTTTGTTTGTTCATTTATTTTTTGTTGCTTATTCTGGTGTTTATTTTTACGTGTTTGAGATGTAGTAGTAGTACGAGTATTTATTTTAAAATAAGATTGTATTTGATCTAATAAATTTATTGATTTTGATTTTGACTTTGATTTTGACTTTGACATTTTCGTTTGTAATAATTTATTTAATATAATATAACATATAACAATAATAAATACAAAAAATAACAAGATGTCACAATATTGTACATATGCAACCCCAAGTCCACATACACATTCACAATATCCATTACTTTCATTAAATCATACTAAATTACAGAATATGAATACCAAACGTGTAAGTTTACGCGGCCAAGCCCTTATTCCACGTGAATGCACGTATATTGAACGGGCAGTTCCAACCAGAGGTAATGCAACGGGGTGTCATGTTCCATTGCCACAAATGTGTACAACTGATTTACCGCGACAAGCGAACATGATTACCGCCGAGTCGTCTCTTATTATACCAACTCGGCTTAGTAATTGTACTCGTTAATACATAAGAACAGCTGCTATATTCATATTTTGAAGTAATGGAATTATTTCTTTGTGATATACACACCATACCATCCATCCTCCAGGTGGTTTATAAGTATTAAAGATTGTCATTGGAGATAAAAATAAAAGAATAACATTTTGTACTAAAAACGTAGGTTTTGAATCTCCACGAAATTCGGGAGTAATTGCAGTATAAAATCCGTTTTCAGTAAATATATTCACAGCAGTTTCACTTCCCAATTCTACAACAGTTTTTTTGTTATCAACAATTGTACCCAGTTCTTTCGCAATTGATCTAATATGATCATTACTTGAGAAATCGGTTGTCTTTAAATCTAACCATAACCACGTGTTACTTTGTTTGTATGGTATAAAATCACGCAAAGTTAATCCGTTTGCATATTCCCACGAGTCATGATGTACATAAAATATATTATCGTTTACTTGTAAATCCAATTCAATTCCAGTAAATCCTGCATTCTGAGCAGAAACAAATCCCGGAATTGAATTGTCCATACAAAAATCATCTCCATTGCGACACCGATGTGCCCATATTTGGAATTCTTTCGGTAAAATCGGTATTAATGGTTTTGTTATTGGATTGTAAACATACAAAATACATATTATAATCGATATAATTAATAATATAATTATAAATTGATATCGAGGTTCTATCATTTAATTTAATTATTCGATAATTATTTTCATATTTACACGGATATATTTGGTGACTTAATGTATCCTATCCTTAAGACGATAGTATTACATACAGAATAATCGCAAAAATTATAATACCGATACCAACATATGTCAATCGATCAATATGAATTATACTTTTTAAAATTGCTTTAAATGTTTCTGATATTGAAGTCGTTTGCCCATTTTTTATTGCAATCCGACTTTCTTTATAAATATCTCCCCATGCAAATACAAATTGTTGTGCAATTTGACGAATCGGCATATCGAATAAATCGGTATATTTAATCATTTTTTCATCATCTCCTAACATAATATTATCACCACCATCTATAAGACCTAAATCCATAATAAAATTTTCGATATTATTATTATTATTATTATTATTATTATTATTATTATACTGTGATAATTGAATATTATTTTTACAAGACGCACCATCTGTTAATGCCCCGATATTATACATTTTTAAAATAAATAATCGAATTTTTTTAATTTGATAATAAATTGTTTCATATAATGTGTTATCTGAAATGTTTGGTGTTACAAAATATGGCATAATATTATATATTACAGATAATATCTCAGATGTAACTCGTTTGTCATTACTTATGTCTACTAAATAGGTCTCTTTAATCATATTTAATTTGGTTTTAATATCTTTTAAAAATTGTTTTTTATCATACTTATTATATTGTTGATATTCTCGTTTTTGTAATTTATTTTCAATTTCAACTAATATATTAATACTATTAAGTGTGCAAAGAGTAGTACTATTTTTTGCTATTTTAGCAAATGATGTAAATTGTTTTAAATATGAAAACGAAGACTTTAACAATTTCAATATTTTTGATATATGTTGCTGATTTTTTAATTCATTGTTTTTTGCGGAGTTTAATGAAAGATGTATTCGATTTAAAATATCAATTGAATCATTTATTTTTGATACAATTTTATTAAAATTATGAACATTTAATTTTGTACGAATATCAATTAATGAAAATATCCATTGTTCTGTTAATTGTAAATTTATAATGTCTCGAGCAAATTGAATTCCACTATACAAATTCATTATATCCGTTTTTATCGCCTCTAATTCTACTGTATAATATCGAAAACCTCCACCGGATCGTATTGATCCTGTATTTGTAATTTCAGAATATGATGGGTTATTCATTTTTTAATAAAAAATAAAAAATTTTCAATATTAAATTGTAATTCTCTATATAAACGCAATATAACTATTTAATTCAAATTGCGCATTGATAAAATGAATTTATCTTATGAAAAATGTGTATCTTTATCAAATTGTAATTATAAATTATCAGAAAATGTATTGCAAATTATAAAAACCATTACAAGTGAATTAAAAGAAAAGGAACTTCAATTAGCAAATCGTACAAAACCAAGAGTATATTCTTCAACAATAAAAAAAACGTGGAAGCCGAATGATTGTGATGATATGAAAATAATTACTAAATCATTATGGAGATCTAAGAATCCAGAAAAACCAGCAACAGTATCTTTGTATAAACAGATAAATCTTATATTAAATAGTGTTGTTGAAACGAATGCAAATTCAATAACATCTCGTATTCAACAATTATTATTAAATCATAAAAAAAATGATTTAAATGATGTTTATGTTAAAATGAGTACTCAATTAATTGTAAATGCGTTTGCACAATCATTATATAGTGAAGCATATGCTACAATTATTTCCAGATTAACCAAAAACATTGGAAATGATTTTGATTTTCGTAACTTAATTTTAGAAAAATGCGAAAATGATTTGAGTCAAATTATTACAGGTCAAAATACCCGTTTTCATGAATTAAAAGGATGTGGGTCATTTTATGCTCATTTATATCTTATCAATTTTCTTTCTAAATCTGAATATGAAACATTTTTAGTAAATATTACAAAAACAATACAAGATGATGATTTATCAATTCAAGTACGAGATATTTGTTGTACTATTTTAATTTCATCTTTACAAAATATTAAAAATGTAACGAGTACATTACCACCTTTTATATTGGAATTCATAAAACAGAATCTTGAAAACATATGGTCAGACAAAGCATTTCCGATGCGTATGCGAATTAAATTATTAGATGTTAAAGACATTAGTTAACTATTTTAACTATTTTACGTTAACTATTTTACCATAGTCATGATGGATTGTTGATAATTCGATGGGGGGGGTGTGTATGCTCAAAAAAATATGATAATATACGTTTAAAAATAATAATATTAATTATATTAGAATAGTAATTAATTAACGTCTAATTTGAATGACGATTAAATCATGTAACCCGATTCTATCTTCGACGATTAGTGCTGTTCACCACGAGTTACACAAAAAGCAAAGACTCGCACAGAAGAATGCGATATATGCCGCCACAAAAGAATATTTATCAATATCGACACAATCAAATATTGATAATGACAACACCTTTAATAGTAACTTATACAGATATCATTACTGTATGGCAATTATCTTTGATGATTATTTCACTGGAGAGTTAGAATATCGCAATGCTACATATTATGTTGTCGTCAAAGATGAGCCATATCATCTAATTTATAATGATTCTGGTGGAAAAATGAATTTCCGTAAATTACCTAAATATACATCTGATAATATATATCACTGTATTTTTGATAAAAAATATAAAAAAGAAGCAGAAGGAGAAGGAGACGGAGACGGAGACAAATCCACATTAAAAATCACACCAGAATATAATAAACTCCCATCCACCGACGACATGGACGAAGATAGCCTGGTAAGTGGCTCAATCGAAGCCACCGCGAAGCATACATTGCATGTGGTGAGTATAATCGATGATGTGTTGCGAGGAAGACCGATTGACATTCAAGACACACAAAGGGCTGCAAAATCAGCAGAAGATTTGGCGTTTATAGAACTTACACACATTTTTAGTCAGCAAGGGGAATCAATTGAGAATCTGATTAGTACTAATACACAATTTGCATATGATATTTTATCCGATTCTATCTTTTTTAATAAAAAAAGTAAAACCCCAATACAAGTAAGAGCATACACTCTAATTTCTGATTGGTGTAAACCGGCTGACACCCCGGATTGGACGTTATTGTACTTTTGTAGACAAAAAAAAATATCATTTCACAAAACTGACGAAAAAGCAAAAGAAAAATATAAATTGATTTGTGAGAAAAGAAGTACTGAAAAACAAAAGATCTTAAAATTAGTGACAGGTGAGCCAACCGAAAGCATGAAACATGATATGGATTTAATTTATGATGAAGTAAGAGAGTCCGCTGATATCGAAGATAATTTACGAAAAATTGTTTATTATTTGTATGATCATTCACATCCAAAACGATTACCAGAAGGAATGAAAGATGTAGAGAATCTTAATTTTTTGAGTATTTTAAATAAATACGACAGATATCAAACTGAAAGAATTAGTTCATTTAAAGAAACATACTTAGGAGCATTACGGGTATATGTGCGGATTAACTCTTCTGCCCCACCGGGTCTGATTCCACCGACAATGGATGGAGAGGCTATAAATGAAATGACAAATTATGGACAGTTTGTAAAGGAATTAAGAGGATGTACAACAATTCCAACGGCATCAATACAATATAAAAAAAACGATGAGGATAATTCATTTGTTGAACAAAAATCGATATTTATTGAGAATAAGGTTGATGATATTGTAAAATTAATAGGGAAGCAAAACGCCGAGGGGCATGAGTGGGACAAATGTATAAAGAATACTGCTTACAACAAGAAAATTATCGGTAGTTGTCAACCCAACACAGAAACAACGTCTGTTGGGCCATTTCAAGAAGTATATGAAACGATCAACCGTCATATAGATGCGAAAGACCATAACCAGGATGCGAATGCTGAAATGTTTTGGGGAAACCGGTGTCATATGGTTAAGATTGATACCACGAGTGCGGAGGGTAAGGACAAAGTTATATGCGAACCATTACAAATCAACGAATCTGCAAATTTATTTACAAATGCATCATTTAAAGCAGATGGAACAATTCAATTAACGTTTGCCGTCCCTCATTCCAAAGATACACTGTTCACAATTGAATATATTACGAATGAAAACTTAAATAGATTAATCACAGATATTTCGTTGTATAAGAAACCGGTCGTCCGGTCTACATATATTACGACGCATGTGTTAGATAAGATTCAAGCCAGCAATGATCAATTTCGGTTTGAGCACGTAGGTGTATTTCATCCATGTCCAATTTTTGACCAGGAGAAATTTCAAGAAATGCTCCCTACAAAAACGAGTCGTCATACGAAAGGTAAGATTCCTCACACAAATCGTGTTCCGCATGAACATGATGCATGCGGATATTTAACACGTGGTCATTTTCGAGTAATAAAAAAAACAAAAAATGCCACCCCAACCACATACTATTATGCGTTCCAAATTCGGCCAAGTAATCATTATGATGATTTAAATTATCCAGATCCGGATCCTCCAGGAGTAAATTTCAAAAACATCCTAACAAATACACAGTCTCTTGTTGGATATAACGAAACCTTCAATTTAGGAATGAAAGATTTAGTTGACAATCTTGTTGCTAAAAAACCATCCGGATTTACATTATTCGGATACGGATATTCTGGTACTGGAAAATCATTCACATTATTTGGCGAACCAAACAAAGGGGTTTTTGATAAATTAATGGATATGTTTGAATGGTATCAAAAAGCAATCGATGCCTTTGATATTGCACCAGACGGAGTCACATCTAAAACAGTTGCAAGTAGTTTACAAGCTAGTTTTTTAACACAGGAAGGAATTCCGTTACCAATTGGGTATGAAGAGGAAGAGTACAATCCATATCTCGGTATCAAAACGGCCAAAGAGGTTGTGCAGGCTTATTCCAGTGACAGTAGTCATGATATACATTATGGATTTTATAAGAAAGATTCGAATGGTTCCGATTCCGGTTCCAATCCAGGCCCTAATACTGATCATGCAGAACCCCTTACCGATGGTTCTCCGCCCAAATTACCGACCGATTATATAGACCGACAGAATTCTATAAACAAGTTGAAAACCGAAATAAAAACAATGATGACAAATGTTATGAATTTATTATTTATGATAAAACATATGGATCCATATGATGTATGGAGTAAATATGAACCGGATTCAAAATTCATGTTAGGGTTCATCGATGATTCGAGTATGACAACTGATGATGATACAACTATAATCGATGCGTTATTATCATCAAATGAATCATCATTCGATGACATATTTCAACCCAAGTTATTAAAATATAATACTCATAAAAGAAAACATTCAGATCACAATAACTGTTGTACAAACGCAGGTTGTCCTGTAAGGAAAATAAACCAAACCAAACAGTTTTACGTGTTACAACTAATATTTTCCACCGAAGGGTTCATTCCACCGTATGATATGATTGCTCGAGCCCCTCTTATAACGTGTGAAGCGATTCAGAACAAATGGAATACAACTATCAAAACGCCTCTCCTGAATAAAGCAAAAACGAAAATTCCAAATTTAAATATAGATGACAATAAGCAATATCTTTACCAGAATGTGTATACTGTCGACGATGAAACTGCTAAACAATTAATGATATTGCCGGATCAGGATCAGGAGAAGAATCCGTTTCAAACTATAGTAATGAAATATCTACAGAATTTTATAAATATTTTTAGGGCAACAAATACAACTCTAAATATACTTGACAACACCGAGTTACTCTCATTCACTCCAGAGGAGTTAACTATTTTAAATAGTATGTCTGGAAAATTAAATCTAGCGTATGATGAAATACTCAAGTTATTACAGACGTATCAAAATCATATTCAGAAATTGGATATTGCGATGTTATGTGCGACTACAAGAACTCCAAAATTGTTTATTAAACTTTCTGGACTAAAAGGAGACATCCCGGTCTTATTAAACGGCAAGATCGACGACAATTTGCTACCGCAATTCTCACCCAAAATGTTAACCATGATATATAACCACATTCGCGCCGATATACCGACCATACGGGCGTTTAAAGATGGATGTCAAAAGAAAGACAATAATTGTCTTAGTGTACTAAACGAATTTATTACACGATATTCTTATTCAAAACTGTTTGAAAAAGCAAAAGAGCATTTTACCATCCACAAAACGGAGTGTAATCTCATACTCCGTACGTTAATGACAACGATGGGTAAGATTAAATATGAATTGGATACGACTCACTATCCGATATACAAAAAACCAAAATGGAATCTGGATATATCTAATACAGTAAATATTGCATTTGTCGGTCTTGCTGAAAAATTGCGAAAAATTCAGAATGATAGATATATTCAGTATGACGATCAAAAAAATGAAGGGCCAAAAATTAATCGTTCTGATATATTTAAAGTAAAACCGCAATTAACGCAGACGAGTGATAATAAAAAAAAGAAGAAGATTATAATTCCAAAATATTTCGATAAAAATACCAACACGGTTATAGAACTTACATTAACCGGAAACGTTTTTCAAGCGTTAACTGATTCAGAAGATTCAATTATTCCAGGTATTCTGTTTGTTGGGTTACTTCATAATTTAATTAAACTTGCCCGTCAAAAATTGAAGACACCTACCATCGAGCAGACGTTGCAGAATATAGGCAATGATATGAGTCTTAATGATAACGTGATGCACTCAAAACGAAATGCAACCCTTAATGAACTTGACACACTTTCTAAAATGAAAAATATTGTTCAATTAGATACGTTAGATGAGATTACTTCAAAAAAGATTAAGAGTCTCACTCACGGTGACCTGGTTCGTCCAGAAGATATAGTATTTTATATTAAAAAAAAAGATAACACGTCTCCCGACAATGGCCGTTTTTATATTCATAAAAACAAATATACGACGGATGTTAATTTGAACTATGAAATTACGGCTCATGTTCCTCCGGAAGTACAAGACGGAGATATATCACTCGTTCGAAAGGCACTCGACTGGTATGAAATCGAAGTTAAGGATATAAACTACGAGGACATAAAAGACGAAAAAGGATGGAATATGATAGATACAGCCCACTTAAATATTGAAGAATGCGACAAGAGTGACATAACAACTATAGGAAATAGTTCGAAGCTCAAAAGATGGCCTGTATCTCCATCCGGTGAAATATTAGGAGACGACCTCACATCCACGTCCCGAAACATAATTCCGACCAATAATTTAATTGCGATACTATTATGTGAGACGGGTATAGATCCTAAATTTCTGGGTTCAACATTTAATAATGTAATAAAAAACAAAAGACGATTTGATGCATGTAATAAACAATTCACTCGCCCCAGTTACCACGACGTAGAAGAAGTTGACAAGTTATTTATGGAACTAAAAAATCCACTACTGGCAAGATTTGCAAAAGATTTTTCGAGTCTAAAATCATATATTATACAGAATAAATACAGTTGGATGTATACATTTTCAACGATATTACTCTCACAATCTAGTATGGACAAACCAACATTAAAAACGTTGGTTCAATGGAAATGGATGATAAAAAGCATAAAGGATCTAACATTTAAAGGTAAAGACAATGTAGATCTTTTACCGGATGTAAAATCTCAATTAGAAACATTTTTTCGAAACTATTATAACTATTTACTAGACAAATTATTAGATATTGAATCTGAATTACGTAGCTATGAAAACTGTATCACACAATATACCACGTGGAGTAAGGCGGATGTCGCGGCGCAAAAGAGAGATGCTGATCACTCGAGTAATCTCCAATCACTCGAGAATCAATATATTCAAGATCAAATCAAAGCTCAAAATACAACCATGCGTATATTTGAAGATGAATCTAAGGGGACTTATAAATCCGCAAAAGAATCATATAATTTTGCAGATGTTATGCAAACAAATGTTTACGATAAAAAAAACAAATCTCATGAACAATATGCAAACCGTACTGACGAGGCACTAGAATCCCTTAAACAAAATACCACCACATTAATACAAAAAGAAATAAACGCTAACAATCAAATTGTAAAAACGCAATATAAAGATCATCAAGAGGAACCCGTTCAGAATTTCGTAGACTGTTATACAGCAAATAGTATGATTAACAGCTCACAAAAACAATCCGCGCGTACACAAGGCTTTATACAAATGGCTATTAAATACCTTCTTACAACCGAGTATAACCGGGCCACAATTCAGATTAAAATGGAATCTGTATTCGATTTATATGGCGAAATTACACAAATAGGTGAAAAAACAGGCAGTGACACGCCTGGATGCAAACATCGTATATTACAATATACTCCGTTCGATAAAACAGCCGATTCGGATGCATTTAAACATTGCTTTAATGTGGAGACCAGACCAAATAAAAGCACAAGTATTTATAGTGACTTTTTTGAGAATGAGCCAGAGTTGACCGTCGAAGAAGGCATGACCGGCGAAGAAGGCATTGAAAAGATTGAACTTGATCCAACTACAAAAGAAACATATAAAAATGGATTTACTAAACCGGCAGACATTGACATATTTTCAAAAATAATGGCTCAAATTGAAACGGCGCGTATTCGTACAGGTATGGTAAAATCAACACCAAATAATATTCGGAGTAGTCGTGGCCATTTATTCATGATTTTCAAAATTACAAAGACAACCGACACGGGAAAAGCATCATCCAAATATATGACCATTATTGATATGGCTGGAATCGAAAATCCGTGGGATATAAGTCAAAAAGTTGGTTATAAAAATATGGTACCCGCAGGGAAGGCGGGAGAGATACTGATGGATCTCAACGGACTGGGCAACTCTAATCAATATACAAAAAAAACTGACGAAGAGCAACCTTCGTGGTCACTTTATAACGACGAAACATTTTTACAAAAGAAAGGCCGTATCGAGTCCGACTCAACAGTAAAATATTTTCAGGAATATGAGAATTTTTTTGGCGCGAATAGTATTCGTAAAAATTATCCTATAAATGAGGATGCTCAGCCATATTCTTATCTTGAATTATTAACGCTTGGATATGCATATGATGATACCATATCGGAAGGACGATTGATAATGCCTCCACAATTACAATCTAATACTGTAAAACAAATATTAACACAGCATGACAGTCTCTTAAAATCTAAATACGTTGACGGTGGCGCCAACGTCGACGTTCCTCGATATAAAAAAGAATACGATTTATGTGCATTTGATCGTGAAATAAAGGATACTCAAACTTTTTTTAAGTATTATCAGTTTAATCACTATTCCTATTCGGAAGAGCCCATACTAGTAGACACAATACGAACTACATTTTTTAATGATGGGGAATCACATAACCACCAATTTATAGAGGGTATGACGTATTTACAAAATGCTAAACAGGAATCCATTCAACCAGCCGAGTTTCAACGTTGGTATCTTGCGTTTCGTCAAAGACAATTATTAGATAAACTAGAGGAACCAGATTTCAAACCATTCGGGAATTTAGCATGCTCTTTTACATCACAATATAGTGCGATTTTTACAGTTAAAAATAATTTGATTGAAACAACGGCGACCGTCGGAGACGACTCTTCTGGAGATGACTCCAAAACAATACAAATATGTAATATTTTAGATACAAATTCGAAGGATATTTCAAATGATATACAGCGTATATATAACAATCTTGATAGAACAACCTATCGAATTATGAAAGAAGGGTTCTACATTAACCAAACAATTATTGATTTGGTTCAATACTTTAAATTCAATAAAATTTATAAAGATCGGAAAAAATGTCTTAAAAAAGATGATAAAGATGATAAAGAGCGTGTCCCCGGTTTTTTAAATGTAAAAACATTTTGCGAGGGATTACATGAAGTAAAATATACTGGTATTGTTATTGAAGAAGCAGATATGAAAATTTTAGCAGGCAATGAATTACGAATACAACTTGACATGCTGGCACATGATCACATCACCGACGATACGAACTATCTTCTATTTAAACCCGTTCATAAACCAACGTCTATTAAGTTGATATTTAAGGTTAATATTTCCTCCGACGGTTATCAACCAGAATTCATGCCCGCTCTTTCGTATCAGCGTGTTGACATTTCAGAGATACGTGTACAGGGAATTTGTAAAAAAGATGATCCCAACGACACAGATAATATACAAATGGTAAGACTTACATTTAAAATTCAATATAATGATGATGATGATCAAAAAAAAGGATATTTACCTCTTTCATATTTTACCGCAGACTCGAATACGCGAGCCGCCAATGAAGTCGCTACCGCGACAAAAGATGGACGAAAACTCATCCCCGTCAGAAGCGAATTAGATCTTATGTATATTAATAAACAAATCTGTTCGCAGGGATTTACAGATGATTTAGTGTGTACTTCTGGAAAAGTAAAAATTACATTAAAAGAGATGAGCCCTCAAATTACAAAAGGGAGTGTCGCCCCTCAACTACTTACTACTACGAATTATAAAGACTATTTTTTTAATAATGTGACTGATGCTCCACTTGATAAAACAAAATCATTGGTTAATTTAGAAAACGAATTTATTGATCTTGATACTCAAGACGTCGAAATCAACCCAGATATGTTTATCAAGGAATATAAACAGAAGATACTCGATACCCTAAGTGAAACGTTTAATAATGAGACTATGAATTCGATTCGGAACGAAATCAAACCGTATATTACATCTTATATTAATAAAAATACTATCACATACGTTTCGCCCGAATTTGGAGAAAAATTTAGCACATGCATTGCGGACTATATAACTCAATATAAGTATTTTATTCGTTCATGTCAAAATATTAAAAATCCAGAAACAACCGGATTAATTTCTATTATGGATTATTTAAAATATTATAAGAACGAAGGCTTAAATAAATATGTTATGATGTGTTTAACTCATCCCCGTTTGAAGAATGCATACTGTGAAGGTGTTTGCAAAGGGTTAGAGTTTGCCCAAGAAGTTGCAGCATCCGCTACGACAGATGCTGGCGTATGGATATGTGACCAAGCCTTACTCGCAACAGGTGTAAATAACGACAAATATAAACCTATTATTGCACCACCGATTGCCCCACATATTGCACCCTCTATGGGTGGTTACAAACGCCACCATCAGATATATACTCAAAAACGTCTTAAGAAGGCTGTACAAAATTATAGTCAAAAAAAATGTAAATGAAATTAAACGATGTGTGACTCTACGATTGGAAAATAAACCACTGTACCATCCGCGGTGTATGTACGGGGACTACTCTCTGAATTCTTATGAAGTGTAATTATCATCGTTGGGAAATTAGACTTCAACTTAGATAACTTAAATTCTACTATACAAATTCGTCGAATGTGGAATATTGTATAAATTAGATAGCCAATAACAACACCACTTCATATATACACGGGAAAAACGTAAACGCCTTGTCGCCTGGATAAATTGATTCGATTAAAAATATCGAATTTTTTTTATTACGGAAAAATTGATTCGATTAAAAATATCGAAATTTTTTTATTACGGAAAAATGTTTTTGTGTTGGTTATTAATAAATATTAACAATTTATATATAAAATGTCAACTTATTCAAAATGCAAAAATAAATTAGTTACCCCTTCACCATACTATAAAAAAATACCATATACTCCGGCGATTAAATATGAGAACAGTACATGTCCAACCATGAAAAAAATATACGACAATGATAAAAATAATATTAAAGTTGTTCATATTTACAAACATTATCATCAATCATCTACACCCTATACCCCTCTCACGACATCAGGCTCGTGTCCATGTTATCAAAAAAGGTGTCAAGAAAATAAGTCCAATATAAAATATGAAGCACCACCGTACGACCCATGTTCCGCTAAATATGCGGAATCAAACTATGAAGTACCAAAACACCACCGATGTTCAGCTAAATATGCGGAATCAAACTATGAAGTACCAAAACATACTAAATGTCCACATTATGAAGCGAAACCTAAACCAAAACATAAATATCCATACTATGAATGTGAAGTCCCAAAACATAAATGCCCACACGATGAGGCTGCTTCTAACTATGAGACTCCTAATTATGAGCCAGCATCAAATAAATGCTCATATGAAACACCAAAATATGAGAAAGCATCAAATAAATGTTCACCACACTATGAATCCTCAAATAAATGTTCATATGAAAAAACAAAATATCCACAATACGAAGCACCCCCATATGAAACCGCAAAATATGAAGCTCCAAACTATGAATCGTCAAATAAATGTTCATATGAAACAGCAAAATATGAAGCTCCTAACTATGAATCCTCAAATAAATGTTCATATGAAAAACCAAAATATCCACAATACGAAGCACCCCCAACCTCGAAATATCCACAATATCCACAATACGAAGCACCCCCATATGAAAAAGCAAAATATGAAGCTCCTAACTATGAATCCTCAAATAAATGTTCATATGAAAAACCAAAATATCCACAATACGAAGCACCCCCATATGAAAAAGCAAAATATGAAGCTCCTAACTATGAATCGTCAAATAAATGTTCATATGAAAAACCAAAATATCCACAATACGAAGTACCCCCATATGAAACACCAAAATATGAAGCACCAGCCTCGAAATATCCACACCCAACCTCGAAATATCCACAATATCCACAATACGAAACATCAAAACATCCGACTACATACCGGTATCAACCTTTAAATTCTGATAAAACAAATTATTCACCAAAATCTTCTTGTCCATATGACAACTATGCATTACCTGATCAATCAAAATATGATTCTCAATCTCAATCTTATTCGGCGTTACCTGATATATTTAAATATGACAACAATAATTTTCAATCCTATGTGTCGTTACCGGAACAATTATATAGTTATAACCCTTTATGGTAAAATAGTTATTTATGTTTTTTGTCGGCTACACCTCGGAGGCTTTCTCTATTGTTTTATAAATAATAATAGTATAATATAATAAAGAAAGAATTAATAAACATGCCTTTAAAAATTAGATTTATAACTTGGAATATTGGTGATGGTGATCTTAATAACTTATTAAACGATGAGACTTTATTAAAGGACAAGCAGGGGGGGGGCTTCTTCTTGGCTAACGGCTCGTCTACGATATCATCAGTATCATTCTCGTCCGATTCGATCACATACTTGTTTTTTTTACCATTTCGACGATGGTTGATATCCTCTTCCTCGCTGCTCGTATCGTCATCGTCTTCCTCGCGGTTCGTATCACGCGCACTGTGCTCACCGTTGTGAGGCACCCACCCCCTCTCCAAGATCATGTCCTTGCATACATATTGTATTCATACATTCATACTACTATTAAATTAACAAATTGTATTTGCATTTCGGATTTAATTCAACATTATATTTCAAACACCATTTTTTACTATGATATATTTGATTATGATTAACATCCTCTAATATTTTAGATGGTAATAACCCATTTGGAGTTCGTTTATCAATTAGTGATAAACATTTTTGGATTGCAGAAATTTGCATTTTAAAATGAGATTCATTATATGCATCAATCATATCAAGTATTTGTTTTGAACATTGAAAATTGTTGTTAAAAATTACTGTATTTGAATCAATATTGCCATTAATAATTAATTTACGTAATATTCCAAGAATATCATCTAAATAATTACCATTAAAATCTTGTGCAATTATATATCTTTCACTATTTGCAAGACGACTACAACATGGTTTTACAATTGTAAGCGTATTGAAGGTATAAGATAAACAATGAACTAATTGCTTTGTAATTGGTAATTGCATATCAAAAAATTTACATATAATCGAACCATGTAATGCAACTAATCTTAAACTACAATAAATTTCACATACAATTAATCGTGCACATGTTTCTTCTTGATTACTAAAATCTGTACTAAAATCAAATCCGCCATCGCTTGTTATTAATTGACAAGATTGTTTTCCAACATGTTGAACAAACGAATCAATGTTTTTAATTTTGTATAAATCACCAGTTCCATCTGCACCACTATGTAATTTAACACGTTGGAATCGTTTTAAAAAAGACATTGCAGGTTTCCATCCAGGTACAGCAACAGATGAGTTTAATGAAATTCCGAACACCATATCTCTGTCTCCTTTCCATCCTCTTTTATGACATAATGCTTGTATAAATCCGCCGGGCCCCTCTGCCAGGTGAGCGGTTCGAAGTGGAATATTATAATTTATTAAATTATAATCTTGTAACATTTCTATCATTTTAAAATAAGAACGACTTAAGGGTATTATTTTAGCTATATTATCGCTTTGTTTTTTAAAATTACGAGACATATGAACCCGTTCATATGGACTTATAAACCGTTTATATTGTTCCCAACATACATTATAAGGATATTTGTCAATTTCAAATTTTAAATGTTTTAATTGGACGACAAGTGTGGCGGATACAATTACGGGTTCGGCAATTGCTAGTTCTGCTGCAATTGCTGGTTCGGTTGGTTCATTTGCTGGTTCGGTTGGTTCAATTGCTGGTTCGGTTGGTTCATTTGCTGTATTCGTACTGTTAAAAAATATAGGAGACAATAAATTCAATTTATTACTACAGATTGTTTGACATGGAAAATATTCGAGGTCTACAATCATATTAAATTTTAATTAATTAAAATATTAATTTTGAAAACTGTTTAATTTAAAAAAAATCATTTTAAAATGAGGTTGAGTCTAAAACATTATGATCAAAGTTCGTCGAAGAGAACATCCGCAACCGCAACCGCATACAAATCTGTTGCATTCATATTCGAGAATTATTTCAAATTTATTCAATACCGATTAAATAATGGGTGTGGAAATCAATTAGATGATGAAAAGATAAAAAAAGAAATTTGTAAAAATTTAATGCAAATTGAAACTCAATCTCGCTATTTAAAACAATATGTCGAATAACTTATTGACAACTCGAATAATATCGAAAAAAAAAATAAAATAGAAATGGAGATGTTAATTTTACAGCATAATAATTCTAATATTAAATTATATAAATCGTTTTTTATATTTTTTTGTGTTATATCTTTGATGATGTGTTTTTTTTTTAGAAACATATTTTTTTTGGAAAGGGCGTTTTTTTTTGGTTCGACGTCCTCCAATTAAGGGCTGTTTTATTCTTATTATTAAATGAAATAACTTCATAATAATTGGTATAATTGCATTTTTTAAAAGGGGTAGAATTTTATATTTTGTTTCAATATATGTTATCGAACAATTAAATTGTTTATCAAATTCGGATGTATTCGCAATTTCACTGATATCTTTTAGCTCTTTAAATAATGTAAATGCGCCAAATTTTATATTATTTACGATTTCAGTAATGTGATTTAAATTTATATACGAAAATGCATTTGGAACATTTTGATTTTGTTTTACATATGTAAAGGTTTGTTTTTCTAAAATACTACTTAATATTGTAAATATATAATAAATTAATTGTATTATAAAACTATATTTTGTATAAAATTCAGTCATAACTTGCTCAATAATCAAATCTAACATTTCGATATATTTTTTATGTTCATCAACATACATAATATCATTATATTCAACCTCATCATTGATTCGATTCAAGATTTTTTCATTAATTGCTTTATCTTCTACAGTCGTATTATTTTCAGGGGATATTAATTGATCAACTAATTTGGAAGAGTTTATGTTTTGTTTCTGTTTCATATTATCTTCTTTGTTTTCATGATATATAATTTTTTCAATAATATATATGTTTTGTTCAGTATTTTTTTGTGGTTTCCCTTCTTTACGCCGGTGATCTTCAATTAAAATTTGATATAATTTTGTATTTATTTTATCAATATTAAATTTATTTTTGTATTCACCTTCTAATATTTTAGATTTTAATTCTTCAGTTGATAATAAAAATATATTTAATTCATCAGGTGTTAATATAGTTGATAATAATTTCTTTTTTTCTTCAAGTGGCATTTGGTGTAATTTGTTTATTAATAGTTCGGTTTTAGTTTTAGAGGCGGCATAAATCGTTGCATCATTTTGATGCATTTCGGGTTCTTGTTCTTTATGAAATTCGTGTTGAGCTTTTACTGCTTGAATAATTGAAAATGATTCCGTATCAGATTTCGATAGTAATTGTTGTGTCTTTTTTGCTTGTATATAAGGTAAATCGGAAGTCGAGGGTGGCGGTGATTGTGGTGGGTATTGTGATGGTGGTGGTGAGTGTGGTGGTTGGGGTGGTGAGTGTGGTGGTTGGGGTGGTGAGTGTGGTTGTGGTTTAATTGTTTTTTTCTCTTTTATTTTAGCACATAAATAATAAGTACTGTTATTATTTTTTTTTGTAACAATAATATCTTCACCCGATATAAATTGATGATTTTTTGGTCTTTTTGAGCATATTTTTGTTTTACAGATTGTTTCTAAATATTTGTATAAATGAATACTATCTTTATTTTTAATAGATTCCGCATAATTATCTTGTATAATATGATTCATATATCCATGATAAGAGAATAATGTAGTTATATAATGAGGTGGGTGTGGTTGTTTGTTATTATTCTCATCTACAAATTTATTTTTAACTTTATTTAATGCGGACTTTATTTTTTGAATATTTATAGAATTAATGGTAGTACATTCAAAATTTTTACAATATTCAATAAGTCCAATTTTTTCTATAATTTGAAATAATACATCTCGTATTCTATATGAATTAAAAAAAATTAATTTTAATATATATATAATTCCGTTATATAAGCAATCGCCCATTGCATTTGATAATATAGAATATATATATGTTTTATTAAATTGAGTTGACTTGTTTTCATTTTTTGTATTTGGAAATAAAGGAATTAATCCTATAACACGAAGTTTATTTTCTCTGTCTGTTTTTTGTGTAAAAATATCATTATTTATATTAGGAATATTACCATTCAATATTGCATATGCATCATATTCTTGGGTAGGTTTATTTAAATCAATTATATACGGGTGGAACGTGTATGTATCATTATTTTGGAGTATAATGGTTTCATTGTCTTTTATTTTTTTATCTTTTGGTGAATATGTTATATTTTTATTTTGAAGTTTATCGTTCAATAATTCATATATATCCTTCAAAGCAATTAAATATTCATTTGGATATACATCGTAATTAATATAAACTGTATATTTTTGTTGATGATTTGTTAATAATCCAACAACAATTTTTGATGGTTTTAATTTAGTATGATTTATATCAGAATATCGGAATGAACTACTTTTAAATTCCTTTTTAATTTTATCATAACCACGTCTTATAAGTTTACCTCCAAATGATAAATCAATATTCACACTCGATGGGTTATTATTATCAAAAATATAGGTTAATAATTCGGGAATATTTTCTAAAAGCATATCAGTACTAAATTGAGTAATAAAATATGTCAAAAATTCAGCCAAACTTCCGCCTTCATTTTTTTTTTGTGTATTTGCGTTAGTTAAATACTGAATTCTTTTTGTGTATACTTTTCGAGCATCTTCTTGTTCATGTGTTTTTTCATATAAAATTTGTCTTTGATTCTTTATCAGTTGATTTATTACAATATTATCTTTTTGTTCTAATAATTGGTTAATACTCGTTTGTATTCCAGTATATTCAAATAAATTAAATATATGATCGGATGTTTTAGCCGTTTTCGGTACTAATAATCCAAATCCAAAAAACATAATTTGTATACTACGAAAAATACGTATTATATTTCGAAATACATTGAAATTACATAATTCTTTCATATTATTATATTGTATTGTTGCATTATGGGCGTGTTGATCTTTAGATGCATGTAAAAAATAGACATTTTGTATATTTTGTGAAATATCTAAAGATGGACACTCCATTTTATAAGAAATCGCGATATATTTATCTTCATTTAATATGTAAGGTTGTATCTTATAATATTTTATCTGATTATTAAATAATGTATCTATAATTTTTATATTTTTTGGAGTAATACTACGAGAAGGGATGTGAGAATTATGTGATGGTAACAATGAGGTTGGTGATGGTAACAATGAGGTTGGTGATGGTAACAATGAGGTTGGTGATGGTAACAATGAGGTTGGCGATGGTAACAATGAGGTTGGCGATGGTAATAATGTCATTGATATGGTAGGTATAGATCCTAATTTTTGAGTTGTTTTTTTTACAAAATCTTTACGCGTGGAATGTTTTTTAGATAACCCAATTATAGTTAAAAATTTATTAACATAAATATCTTTTGTAAATTCGATATTATCTTTCGTTAATAACACTTGTATATATTTTTGTAATTCAAGAATACTATATATTTGTAATTCATTTGCAACATTATAAAATGATGTTAACCGTAAATGAAAGGTTGTTAAATTGTGACGTAATTTATTTATAAATTCTTCTTGATCTTTATATTCTTCGGGATTATTTATTAATTGAGAATAAAATTCATTAAGTTTTGTACTGTTTATTTCATCTTCTTCATTGTTTTGATTGTTAGGGGTGGTATTGTTTTGAATTATACTAAAATCATCTTTATCTTTTGTATCTATAAATTGATAAGGATTTTTTGCATGATATTTTGGTATATATAATAAATTTATTAAATTTAATTCAATTGTATGATGATTGTATATATCTGGATAAGTCCCTTCATTATAATTTTTTAACCAATTTAGGAAATGTTTTATATAGCTATCCTGCTTTATTTTTTCAGTTCGCGTTTCAATTTTCTGTTTATTGTCTTTAATTTTTTGTAATAATTTTTCTTTATTTATTTGTAAAGTAGTTATTTTTTTTATGTTTGCATGTTTTCGTTTAGTATCTGAGATTAAAGCATTTGCTTTATCTACAATAGAACCCGCGACAGTTATTGTTACTGATCCCATTATACTTTTTGATTGTGAATTAAGAGATCGAATTAAATTTCCTGCGGTAGTATTAACAACCTCTGATTTATAAGAACGATTTTGTTCGTTTTCCTCTTCGACTTCAATTAATTTGAATTTCTTTTCATCTTGTGCAATAATAATTTTTAACTCTTCGATTTCAATAATAAATTCATTTTTTTTTTTCCATTTACAAATATGTTTATAGATTGTCTTCTTAAATGCAATTGTATGTATTGGAAATTGTTTTAGATCAATTTGAAGTTGAGATTTAATTGATTTCAAATTATTATATAATTCTGTATCATTTAGTGGAACATTTTCTTGTTTTTCTTCTTGTTCTGTTTCTTGTTCTTCAGAATGTTCTAATGCTATATTTAAATCAAATAATGTCTCATCAGATACAATTTTATCTATAATATCAATTTTATTGTTTATTGTTTCATTCGATAATTCATCGATCATACGGCCACCGCCTTTTGTTTTCAATATATTTGGTATATATTCACTCACTTTGTGGAACTGATTCGAAAACATATTATAATCTTCATCTGTATCTGTATATGAGGCAAATGTATCTAAATGAGAGTGTATAACATTAAGTATGTTATATAGTATTTTCATATGCGTATTTACTTTTGTATTTTGCTTATCAGACTTTTTCCATCCAATATCAATAATAAATGTTTTATACTCTTTTATTGTATCGTATGCAATAAGATACAATAAAAAATAATAACCACCCTCAATAAATCGGCATCGTGTCGTTAAGTATTGAATAAACAAATTCTCAAGTAGTTCTTCTTGATTTGTAACGTCGAGTGATTCGTCTTCATTAATTTTTTTTTTTGACTTTAAAAAATTCATTCAATTCTATTTATTATATATTACATAATAAATGTTTGAAATAATAGAATCATAGATTTGATTGTGTGCGTTTATAGGACACGTTATGCCGCGCGAGTGTTGTTACATGCATGTGCGCAGCAATAACAGAAGTCGTATTTTACATTGTTTTTTTTGGTGCTAAACAAAACTTTATTTCACCTAATGAGCCAACCTGATACGCAATAATGAGAGGATAATCATTTTCTAAAAACATTTGTATTGTATTACATAAATTTGTACATTTGGTAAATAAAACTAAATGCTTTAATGAAAAAACACCTTGAATAATTTCAAAATCATTATTTTTTTCAACATATGATATTCCATTTGAAGTGTTTTCACCCATTGTTGTTTCTTGTTGTGCAAAATCACCTCTGCATGTAAACATTAATTGATTCGAAATACTACGAATTTCAATTAGACTGGATAAATTAGACATATCCCTACATATTTTTTGAAAATCATTCGATGGAATATTAATAACAGATGAAAATTTTGCAGGAGGTACCTCAATTTCTTCCTCATCTAAATCTAATAAATTTAGTTTAAAATTTGTTACCGTATTTTTCTCTCCATTTTCAATACGGATTCCTAAACGACTGGTATCCGTTTTTTCAATATATAACGTTAATGTTTCATTATTACTCATTGTTTTTACTAGTTTAAACAAATTTAACATATTTATACCAACTATAATTTTTTCAGGACAATGAAAATGTTCGAATTGACTTCCGTCTAAACGCAAATGAACAAGCACCGTATGAGAAGAATCCATCGTAATAATACGCATACCTTTTGAATTAAATTCAATATTTGTATCAGGTAAAATTTCTTTTAATGCTTCTACCATAATACGAAATATAGACGATTGTACTGTTTTTAATTCGAGATTATATTGGGATTCTGTTTCTATATTTTCATTTTCAATAGAAGGGTTGCTCATATTCAAATAAATAACTAATTAATTATTTAGTATCATTGTGTATTCCTTTATATTTATTCAAATAAAGTAATTTACTTCACTAACGTTTCTATTTTTTTAGAAGTTTTGTTTTCGGAACTAACCCGTCGTTTACGTTTTTTACCTACATCCATTTTAAGTTGTTTTTTAACAGATGCAGCTGTTTTTTCTAGATATAACGTATATTTTGTTTGAAAATCATTCAAATCAAATAACCACATATTTTCAAGAGTTTGGTTTATGAGATTGGTCATTGTACTCTCTTTTTGTTCTACTTGTTTTTTAAGATCAGCAAGGGTATCCGTCGTTAAACTATATAATGGCATATTTAACAGATAATTGTAAGAAAGTGGATTTCCAGATGTCGAAAATCGTACAAACTTCATTTCTTCTAACATCAGAATTAATTCCGGTTTGGATTTCTTCGAAATTGTAATTGTATCTTGTACAATACCATCTATAAATTTAATCTTTTGGGCTAATATATCAATGTCGTTTTTCATTTTTCCAAGCTGGTACTCTTTTCTCTTTGCGTAAAAAGAGTATCGTGTATTGTAAAATTCGTCGATAATTTGATTTATATTTTCATATTTGGTGATTGCATTATCGGTATTAAATAAATGCATATTTGACAATGAAATCTTTGATGTTAACTTTAACTTCTTTTCAAAATAATCTACCGTTTTATCGGTAACCGGTTGTTGACTCCATGATTTTAATATATCTGAACTATTGAATTCTAATTCAAAGTAAACCGATGATTCAGTACTATGACTGGTATAATGTTTCAATACGCCGGGCGTAGAAGGCTTGCGCACTCCTTTTGAAGGATTATAGTCCGTCAAAAGCGTTTCCAAAAACATTTTATAATCGTCTGTCCACATACCAATCGGAAGTTCATGTATCACAACTGTCAGATGATCTCTGATTTCGTATTTTCCTTTTGTTAAGTACGATGTAGATGATAACTTAATTATTTGTCCGGTAAACCCACTATAATATGGATGAATGTCTTTCGTTATAGTCCCCGTATTAATTTTTTCGACAATAACGTCATAAATATCCATCGGATTATACATAGGAACCATCGTACTGTATCCTGTACCAATCCCATGCACACCGTTTAGGAGCCCAATCGGTAAGATGGGCATATAAAATCGAGGCTCAACTTGTAACCCATCATCGTCTAAATATTCAAGAAGTGGCATATCCGCCTCTGGAAATAACGCGTAAGTTAATTGTCTCAAGTGTGTAAAAATATAACGAGGACTGGCAGAATCCTTTCCACCCTGTATACGCGTACCGAACTGACCAACCGGCTCTAATAAATTCATATTATTCGAACCTACAAAGTCTTGACCCATCGATACAATTGCACCATTTAGACTTTCTTCACCATGATGATAACCGGTATGCTCACTAATATAGCCTGACAGTTGTGCAACCTTAATTTCTTTTTTCAATTGGCGTTTGAAACATCCAAATAAAATTTTTCGTTGGGATGGCTTCAATCCATCGCACACATGCCCAATACTACGTTGTAAATCATATATCGAAAAATGTTTCAACTCTTTGTTAATAAAATCAGAGTAACTAACAGTTGTATCGGCCGAGTTTACAACATCTGAAAGATCATAGTTACCAAGCCATTTTTTACGATCATCGGGACGATCTTTTGCAAAGGCCATATCAAGCATTTCGGATGAAGACTCATCGACGGTATAATGGACTTGCATAAGTGCTTTAAAATATTCTTTTGATTCTTGGGTGGTACTTGTACCAAGCCCCTTATAGTATTTGGTTGACCAAGAGCCAGTTGTTGCTTCAGAAGTTGTTTGCCATTCACGATATTGACCGATTGAATAGAATGAAATCTCTTTCGAACCTTTTTTGGCTTTAATAATTGGAGTAATCATTGCGGTAATAAAGCCGAGTTGTAATAATTCTGGCCACTGAGCATCTAGCCAGTTCATAAATAAGCCCTTAATATGTGAGCCATCTACATCTTGATCCGTCATTATCATTACTTTGCCATACCGAAGGAGTTTCATCGTTTCGGCTGTATATTTCTTTCCGGTTTCCAATCCCAAAATACGCTTCACATTCTTGATTTCTTCATTATTTAATAATTGTTCTTTTCCCTTTGGTGTTGTTAATTTCTCACGTGCATTTAACATCTTACCACGCAATGGAAACACTCCAAATTTGTCACGACCAATAACCCCTAAGCCGGAAATTGCCATTGTTTTGGCAGAGTCTCCTTCCGTCAGAATTAAAGTGCATTCATGCGACATCCCCCCACCAGCATGATTTGCATCATCTAATTTCGGAATACCCGTTATTCGAGGTCGCTTTGAAATCTTTTGATTGTCTTTTACAATTTCTTTGAATTGATGCAGTTCCATCACACGATCGATAATTCCCAATTTAACAACACCATCCATAAATGAGTCACTCAATTCACACTTTGAACCAAACTTCGAAGACGGCGTCGTAAGCGTCTCTTTCGTTTGTCCATCAAATGCGGGATTGGCAATCAAACTATTTACAAAAACCATTATATTATCCCGAACGTGGGCCGTCTTTACTTTAATTTTTTGTTTCTTTTCAATTAACTCACAAATCCGCTTCGAAACTTGATTTGTAATATAATCGACATGCTTTCCCCCACGAGAGGTCGACACGCCGTTTACAAACGAGGCGTGCTTATATCCATCACTAATTGCAATGCCAACCTCCCATCGTTCATTAATTTTTTCAGTATGCATTCCATTGTCGGCTTCTGGAAAGGTATGCATAAAATCACTAAATGAATGACATGGAATAATTTGATTATTAAATGAAACTGCTAATTTTGTTCCACCACATGCGGCGATATCAAATGCTCGTCGATGTATAATACTAATCATATCGGATGTCCAGTTTGTCAATCCAAATCGTTTCAAATCTGGCAGAATCTTAATTTGTGTAAAAGGTTCGCCGGCATAATGTTCGATGGTCGGGGGATTAATGACTTGCATATTATTTTCAAATACTTGTGTATATTTTTGTTTTGTTAAACGGTCAATCGTAATAATTTCAAAACGATGTGAAAACACATTTGCTAGTTTTGCACCATAACCATTTTTTCCACCTGTTAATTTTTCCCCATCATGATAATTTGTAGACGTTAACAAATGACCAAAAATTAATTCGACCGTGTATACATGATGCTCTGGATGCATTGCGATATTAATACCATCACCATTATTAAAAACTGTTAATTCCTGAGTATTTGTATCAATTGTAATATCAATTTTTGTTACGGGCTTAACCGACTTGCCTTCACGTATTTCTTGATCTGTACGTACTTTCTGATCCCAACTATTTACGATTAATTCATCTGTAATTTTAAATAACGCAGGTACATACATCAGATTTTTAAATTCCATCTTTTGTGTAAATGAATTATAAACAAACATTTGGGTAGCAGTCTCCTCTGCTCCACCCACATATGTATCGGTTAATGTGTAAATATGTTCTCGTTGTGACATCTTCTTATATTTTGCAGCAACATCAGTTGCTGACATCTCGTCTGTTATTTGTATCATAATGGAGTCAGTCACCGTGTTAAGTAAATACACTTTATAATTGTATGACTTTTTAACAATATTCTTTTCTTTAATTTATTTTTTTTTAATTGATTTTTTGAATTTTATTTATTTATTCAAAATAAGAAAACAAAATAACTTTAAAAATGAATATATCACATATTCCGAATAGTTTACCAATAGGTGTCATACGATTTGTAAAAATGTCCACATTACAAGAATTGTGGGTTAAACAAATACATTCTAATTTAAATGATAATCAGTTAAAAAATGCGGATCTTATTTTTAATACAGACTTTGAACCACATATTCAAACCGTATGTTATCATATTATTTTGAGAACAGCGGAATTCGCATCACACTGTGGAAGAACGCGTATTATGTTACATAATTTGGCACAAGGATGTCTGCCCTATATTAAAATGTTTTCCGGATGTCATAAAAAGGAAGATACAAATGATGAATATGTTTGTAAATCATTAGGTGGGAGTGACGACTCACTATGTGGAGAGTTCCCTTCACAATGTTTTCCGTCGGGTTCAGTAACATGCATGATGGGCGGTAATCCGACAGTAACAACGCGATCCCAAACAAAGAAAACGAAAGCTAATTTTTTTAAAAAAGAAAAAGAAAAAGAAAATACGAAAAAAAAGAAAAAGAAAAATAGCAAGATTTATGAAATGGTTGAGTGTAAAACATATGTCAAACAATATTTTAATTTGACATGGACAACATCTGTTTTAGAATATTTAGATAATGTCATTCGTATCTATAGCACTGAATTTATCAAAAATTTGACACAAAATATATCGGGCGAATTGACAGCGCAAATGGTACGTGATCAAATATCTGAGCTTAAAAAGCAAAGCCCTTATTTAAGTATAATACATAGCCCTTAAATTAAAACACATATTAAAAAATAATATGGGCAATGAGCAATCGATACAATCTCAACGTGTAGGCGGATTTCAACATACTAATTTTTATCATATTTGTAACATTACACCCGATATTCCAACATGTCAGCATATTTTATGGGTAAACGATAACGAAATGAACGATGATGATGTCAATGACGGAAATGATGACGAGCTTGATGAACTGCAGGAACAAAATCAAAAGACTCTTCCCTTTCTTGATCGACGGTTTGATTTAGATGTTGCACCTTCAATGCTTAATATGAATTTAGAATGGAATGGCGCTTATATGGTTGCAATCGCCATGTATAATGCAATTTTTCATAAATATGGACAAAAGTTTTTGATTTCAACACAAGCGCTGCACTGGAAAACATTAAAACGAATATACAAAATGAATCAATATCCAAATCCAGAATCCCATTACACTGCATCTTTATCATCTTTGCTTGAAACTGCAAAATTAGAAAATATATGTTCTGAGAAAGATTTTTCAATTTATACAGAATACGCTCAACTTGTACAAAAAGCGGATGAAATGGCGCAAAAAGATAACCAACATGGTTTACCACCATCTATTTTCCCATCCGTATCGGATGGCTCATTTTACCGTATGCGATATTATTATTTACCATTTGATAAAACACACATTTGCAGGGCTTTACAACAAAATGCGATAATATTAGCAAATATTGCTATTTTTACAAATTTTTTAAAATTTCGAAAAGGAATGATTGAGCCACCAACCGATTCAGACGAGTGTGTTGGGATGCTTGCCATTTTAATTCTTGGGTATCAAAACGATACATGGATTGTTCGGTTCCCATTTGGAAGAACATGGGGCGATACGGGAGTCGGATACATTGCCTTTGATTATTTTGATCGGTACTGTCGTGATCGATGGGTCATTGATGTGGATCAGTTCCGCAGACCAGACGAAGATGCGGATGCAAGTACGTTGGGATTATTCTGTACAACAAATGAAAAAACAACAACGCCATTATTACAGCAACAAAAAAAAACGACAAATCGGTCGGCTCAACAACACCGACGACGAATGTTTTGAAAAACACTTCAATTTTTTTTGTGTGTAATAAATAATATATTAAAAATGGGTAATAAACCATCAAAAACACCGTGTGATACGTTTGGTACATGTGTTATTGACCCCGATAATAGTACTGAAAAATGTGAGACCTTTCGCCGTGCGTGTAGCAGTGCATATAAACAAGAAACCGCCGAGACGATAAAAGCAAACAACCAACAGGCAATAAACGACTTAAAAAAATTCATAAAGAAGAACGTGAAGTCGGAACATATGGAATGTTATAAAAACTCGCCAGATGCTATGCCAACATGTTACAAGACCAAATACGACACTTCCTACGGTGATCCCGTGTTAGTACTAGGGCCTGCAGGCCCTAGTACTACCGACGACCCTAGTACTAACAGAAAAGATAATCCCACTTTAAGACAAATAAAATCGAATCTGACTGACAAATCAATTGCTAACTTAAAAATAATACAAAAAATGGAAGAATGTAAGCATACATGTAAGGTATCCAAAACACGCTCGAAAATATTAAATAAAATATCAAATATGAAGACACAAAAACTACCATCACTAAAATCTTTGAAAGAAACACTACCCAAACGACTAACAACACGACTCCAATTAACGAAAGACCGATCATCTCCACCATGTAACTGTAGCGAGTTAGTACTCGGGTCTGCAGGCCCGACTACTAACAGTTCTACCCACTGTATAATGAAATGTAACGCTCGTAAAAAGCTACAATCTTTGAGAAAGGTTTTGAAAATAGGTGCAGCGAAGAAGGCAGAGGAGGATGGAGACGGGTTTTTTGACCGCGCAAAGTCCATCCCCGGCAGGATGGGTTTGAGCGCCTACCGCACAAAGTCCATCTCCGGATGCAACGGAGTCTCTCCGTTCTCAATTGACGAGGATCGGTTCTCTAACTGGATGATAGATACGCGTTTCACAGATTCAACCGGAAAGGAATTGTATGACGCCACCAACCAAACGGACACCACACAACACTTCCCGCATGGCCGGGTGAAAAGCACCCGTATTCTCATGATTGGCGCCACCAGTCAGCCAGATCCCCAATTGCGCATCAACGGCTTTCATACGGTAATTGAGTATCATAACCGTGAGACAAACAACACGGTTGTGCAGCATTCTCTGGCGCACGGTTTCACCCTCTTGTACGGGAGAAGGCTCGGGCCAGGATCTCTTCATAAGGCCGAATCCAACCTTTCACCATTGCCTACGCCTGTTGAAGCGGAGTACCATGCGGGAAAACTGTTAAAAATCGAAGCCGGTACAAGGTCATTCCATGTCAATGTGTTCAACCATGCCAATTTGTATCAACTTGAATACACGTTGAGTATTATGGCCACTGACTGCAACTGTAAAGGCGTGTATAGGCATACAGATGATAGTATTCTCACTCATCTCACGACGCACCAGAACGAAGCGTGCCCCGTTGTTGACGCGTTAAAGAAGTACGCGCAAGGGCATGATAATGCAGACCATTCAATAAAATATACACGGCTCATGCAGTGCAAAGAAATCAGAAGCACGCAATGGAAATACTATACAGATACAGAATTCCCCGCGCCCAAGATGGAGAGTGAGGAAAGGACAAGTCCGATTGTGACGTTTCTGCGCGAGGTACAAGCCGCGCCGGTGAACACGACATCCGGCCAAACGGGAACCTTAGTGCATACTGCAAAGGAGGCGGTCGGATTTGCCAGTGTTAAGTTAGAAAATATCACATTTAACATTGATACCTATCGGTATGAGTATGAGTATTCAAATCACGAAAAGACGCTGCTGTCCAGTCCGAAGTTAGTCGCGAAGGCCGCCAAGGACGAATCGCTATATCAGAAAATGAAGGATTTGTTTAATAACCAGCCGGCGGTCGTGTTAGTACTAGGGCCTGCAGGGTTAGGGTTAGGGTTAGGGTTAGCAGGCCCTAGTACTAACACGTAACACAGCCACCGTTATTACAAAAACGCTTGAAGACTTCCAACAAAGTGTGAGAATATTGTGGCCATCATGCTTTAATAATAGCGATGTATCGAGTAACCAAAAAGAATCGGAATTAGACAAACTACTACTAACAATAGAACCAATAAAACAATTAGAATTCGGATGTTATTATTTACATCAAAATGATGTTTTTCATAATAGATTCCACTGATGACACGCCACCCGTAATATCAGGGAATGTAAAAGAGAATGTAAACGCGCTTGATCAAAATTCGCGCATTTTATTATGTACTTCATTTTTAAAAAATGCACAACGCACCGGATTAGAAATATTGGAACAACAATTACCTTTAACATTACAAAGAAAGTATAGACAAATTTACAACACAGGCCAGAGTACTAACACCTCACCCCCTAGTGCTACTACAGGCCCTAATATTACAGATTATATTTTTGTATTACCTGGATTATCGAATGTTAAAAATGATAAAATAATAATAAATAATAAATTAGAATGGAAAGATCCTTCTTCTATTATTACAGAAGAATATTGTCAAACTCGTTGGTTAGGGCAAAATGAAATATCAAATACATTATTTAATACATATAAAGAAGATGGTATACCTACTAAATCACAAGCAAAAAAATCTGATTTAGATTCTATTATTAACAAAACAAAAATTTATAGTAACAGCGACAGTTTAGCATTAATATTTAATTGTAGCAATTCAGATACAGGGTCTACTCCTGTGTGACAAATAATTGGAGGTAATAAAAAACAATTTCGAACTAAAAAAACACACAATTACGAAAAACAAATAAAATTATAACAACAAATCAATTTCATCCATGTAAAAATATATAATTAATGTAATTTTAAATACAATAGTTTTTAAATCACAAAATAAATACCGATTTGTTGCTAAATATATAAAAATTATTAATCTTATTATTTACGTGTTTATAAATGAATCATAATCAGAATTATCAACCATCACAACAACCATTAACGTATTATTTATTAGAAGATTATAATAAAAAATATTACCCTCAATCGAGCTCATATGCAACGGGAACACCGGGTGCGACGGGTGCGACAGGAGCGACAGGAGTTGCAGGTGCGACAGGTGCGACAGGTGCGACAGGAGCTGCGGGTGCTACGGGAGCTGTGGGAGCTGTGGGTGCGACGGGAGCTGTGGGTGCTACAGGAGCTGCGGGTGCGACGGGAGCTGTGGGTGCTACAGGAGCTGCGGGTGCGACAGGAGCTGCGGGAGCTACAGGGCCGAAAGGCGATAGTGGGGACAAGGGCGACAAAGGCGACAGTGGTGTCAAAGGAGACAGTGGTAATAAGGGAGATACGGGCGACAAAGGCGACAAAGGCGACATAGGCGACAAAGGCGAAAAAGGCGATACAGGTTCTCAATCAGAATCATATATATTTGGATCTGCATTTAGTATAAATACATTTTTTGATCAAGAAGCTCCAACCCCCGCAAACAATAATATGTACACACTTCAACCAAATGAAGGTATTTGGTTATCTCCAGGTGATTCAGTTCGAAACACACCTAACTTCAATGTTCTTGTATATGGTAAATTTGATATTCCAACACTTGCAATCGCGAAAGATTTACAACGAATTGATAAAGTTGCGACACATATTACATGCTATCCCCACCATATCGGAAATAAATTAGAATGTATGGTATATTCATTATGTGATTTTGAGTTAAATACTGATGGCCAAGGAACTCCTATCGGATTATTACCAAAACAGAATGAGTTTACAAGCAATAAACCAGATGACTTTGTATTACCGACAATAACCGATAATAAATTAACCGTATGTGATTGTAAAAGTTTAACCGATTCTATTTTGGTTGGTTCGTCTGTTACCGGAAAAGCCTTAAGTACTCGTGTAAAACTGATTTTAGATTCGGAAACGGCCCAAACAAATTCAATGACTGCGTACGATAAAATACAAAACGCGATTGCGGCTTTGAATTTAACACCGGCTTTGATAGATGGTATCAAAGCGTTAGTAGATTTAAATTCAAGTACGGCTGCACAAGCAGCCGTACTGGACTATATAGATAATTCGTTAGTGGAGCTTGACGTATTTACAACTGCAACTATACAAGATTCCGGAGATTTTTTATTAACATTCGTTTATTTATATAATACACTTGATAGTTTAAATACATATATTAATACGTTACTTCTTGGGAGTCATTCCTTTAGAGGGTATGGGACTACGATTGCAGGCCAAACAACATATACAGATGCATTTAATAATTTAAAAAATAATATTCAAACAAAATTAAATTCAGTATACAACAGTCCCTCTTCAAATACAAATTTTATAGATATATCTAATTTAGTTACACCATTACTATATATTAATGTTACATTAAACGGTGCTGTTATTACCTAAGTCATTCTCACTCGCCACTTAGAGGAACTCTGTTAAAACGTGTCGTCGTTTGATGACCGTTCGCGTCCGATATAGGTAATACAGGTAATGGTTTATTTAAATTTACAATACGATCCATAAATGGAATAATTTCGGGATCGTGTGTAATTACAATTAAGGTTTTATTGTCACACATATCAATAATACATTTCAGTATCTTCGTGCGTGTTGTAGTGTCTAAACCTGCCAGAGGTTCATCTAATACAACAATCTTTGCCGGTTTAAATAATCCACGAAGTAAAATAACAATTTTTTGCATTCCAAGTGAAACATTTCCTCCACTTACACCCACTGTCGTATTAATACCATATTTTAATTTTGAAAATACAGTATCTAAATTATATTTAAGTAATAATTCTTTGACTGTACTTTCTTTTAATCGAGGATTACCATATTGTATATTTTTTAAAATAGTCATATTAAATAGTTGCGTACGTTGATTTACATAATTGACTTTTGCACGTAAATGTCTTATATCAATGGTATCAATTGGCATATTATCAATATAAATTTGTCCAGTATTTCCCTTCGAAGCTAATGCATACATACCAACTAATAATTTCATAATAGTTGTTTTTCCAGAACCCGAGGTACCAATAATACCAACCTTTTCATTTTCTTTAATGTCAAGATTAAAATTAGTCAATATTGGTTTAGAAGTACCTGGATATTGGAATGTTATATTTTCAAATATAACAGATCCTTTTTTTATAACATTTGTTACGTTACTGTTATTTATTTCTTTATAATTTAAAATATCTTTTAAAAACTCTTTTGAATTATGTAAAATACCAACTTGTGTCATAAGAAGAGGCATCGCGTGACAAATTCGAATTAAACAACTTAAATAATAAAGCAATACGATCCATGTTCCTGTAAATAAGGGAGTCGAAAGTTGACCGGCTACCCATTTTTTATACATAAAAAATGCTGCAATACCAAATGTTATAACAGATAGGGAACATAATGCAATGATCGTATTTCGACCGGCTCTATTTTGTATTTTATATAAAATTGTATGTTTTTTTTCTAAATCATTATTTTTATCAATTTCTTCATTATCAGAATTATTTAGATATATGTTCATTAAATTTCCAAAACTATCATTTAATTTTTCACTCATCATTAAATAAAATGATTCGCGTTTTGACGACTGCAGTATACATTTGTTACCGAAATAACATGTAACCCCCATCGTTATCGAAAAGCCAATAAACATTGTTGCACCAATATTACATGAAATTGTAAACATATAAATTATAATGCATACTATTGCTAAAACAAGTGGTAATGCTTCTGAAATAAGCCATAGAAGTGCATCTCGCATCATTCTCGATATGTCTAAAATACGAGTTATATGTTCTCCAACACGGATATCTTGATAATCTTTACGATGACGTTTCATTGTCGATTCAAAAATAGTTCTTCGAACGGATGATAAATAATCTGGAGCGATATCGACTTCAAAATCTGTTTTGATTGATATAAATATAACAACAAGTACCCATATACCAATAATAACTTTTAATGTGGTTATTACCATCGGTGTATTAGAATTATTTATATAAAAAAATAATTTACCATATACTTGTGGCAAAATAACAGCTTCCACGGGTAAGGTTAATAATACAACAATTAATAATTGGATCATCTTCCATTTATTCTCAGAAATATAATCCCATAATAATTTTTTAAAGATAATATTAGACATGTATATTTGTATAGTAGATATTAATCAACGTTATTTTTTTCCACGCATAAAAATCCAATTTCGTTGTTCCGGTGTGGTACATATGCACCCAGTACTTGTAGAATAAGTTGATGGACAACAATCCGGATGAGACATGTTATGTGCGAACATAAATAGATCTTTCGGTGTATTTGGTGTTCCATCGACTGTGGGATATGTTTCTGAATATCCGACTTCCGAATTTGGATTCGGTTGTTGCAATGGAACTTGATATCCGAGTACTGTTGCATTTTGACGGGTTGGTTGCATTAAATTATATACATCGCCAGATGGTGGTAATACAATGCCATCATATGGGCCAATCGGATTATATACTGGACATGTTTGTTTTTGATTTCCAAAACTTTCAGATATTTTTTTATTTTTAACAAAGCAATTATAAAAATAAAATGCACCGATTAAAACAAAAATTACGATTAAAAATATGGTTGTTTGGCTTGTGTCATCCGGAGAAGGTGATATAACTTTTTTTTTTGCCATATTTTGATAGAAGAATTATATTATATATAATAGAATGAGATTAAAAATATATGACGACTACTATACCGAAAATAGTGTAGAAATCTAATTTTAAATCGAGACCAAACAGAGTTTCGTACGAAAACATGCAAAACGTAGTAGATAAAACTCGGGTTCTAAATTATTTAGAAACCCGGTTTTAAATTGATGCCACGGAATCTCTTAGGAATTTGAACCGTGTCCGGCGTGACAGGTGTGGCGACTATTCCGTTCTTTATGCGAAGACGAGGTGATCTAGGCATTGATAGAGAGCAAAATTCGATGGTGAAAAGTATCTGAAAAGTTGGTATCCTTAATACCAAGAGTTATTTAATTCGGAACACAAATGGTGTGAATATATTCTTTTATTCATATGACGAGAAATATCCCAGTACAACTTAAAAGGTTGGTTTATTGTTTTTGGATATGTTGTAAAAGATAATGCTTCGAATCGATTCATAATATGGGTTGGATCACTCCCATGATATATATAAATGGGTATATTCTGATTTTGCGTTATTACTTTTAAATATGAAATGTTTTTAATTATCCAATGAATACAATAATCGATATCATAATTCACATTCTTGTTACAATTCCGTTTAACAATTGAATATGTTACAACATGAAAATAAAATATTGGAAATCTTGTAGGGTTTCGAATAATAAGTGAAAGAACATCATTTTTTTTTAACAATCTTGGCGGAATATTGTTTTTGTATTGATGAGGATATTTCGTAAAACACGTAACATTTGTACAATATTTTAAATGAGTATCTAATCCATTTATATTATGTATTAAAAATGAATCCAATTTATTTTGTGTACAAATTTTAGATGCGCCAAAATTAATGATTATAGCCGGTTCGTCTTTTTTCTTATAAGTATTTGTAAATACGACTTCACAATCTTCGATTTTAACACTATAATCTATTTTTTTAAAACACACCCAATTTATTTTCATAGATTATTTTTATAAATTTTAAATTCCATTCAATAACTAACAAATTAATTTTTTATTTATATTAAAATGAAAGGTAGTGATTTTTTAAATATATTATCTTATATATTGAAAATTGGCATTGGTTTATTCATACTCTTATTAGTAATAAGTTCATTAAATGTTCCTGTAAACGAAGAATATTTTACGAATAATACCACATCCACTTCCACAACCTCATCCACATCCACATCCACATCCACTCCATCCACCACATCCCCATTGTTTTCATCTGATGTACAATCAACTACCGATTCCAATTGTAATCTTGAAACAACAACTGTTAAAGATGATCAATATTTCAAAACAACAATTACACCGTGTTTAGATACTTATGATGATCCAGATCCAAATCCAGTATTTTTAGATAGTACATGTGCATCTATTGATACACCATCTCATGTTGGCACATTACTTCCGAAATTTCATTTTGAAGAAATGTAAATAATTCTAAAAAATGTTATGTGTTATTAATATAAAATGCAAATATTATTAGATTTTTTGGGATTACTAACTTCATCTTTTAGTGTAAATCCATATGTGAGTGGGTTTATTATGCTTTTTTTAAACGTAGGTACCGGCTTTTTGATGCAGGATATTTCGCCGGTTGTACAAGATATATTTAAACATAAATGGTTGCGTCGTCTTGTCTTTTTTGCGATATTTTTTACAGCAACTCGACATTTATTGATATCAATTGGGTTAACAATTGTATGTACACTTTTACTTGATTATTTTTTTAATTCTCAAAGCCGTTTATATATACTAGGAAATGCATCACACCGACAGGAAAGAGAGCACCGATTTCGACGAAATCTACGTATATTAAATAATCATTAAAATATTGAATAAATCATCTTCATTAATAAAAAAAATAAGTTGTTTTTCTTTCACACTCATTTTTATAGAAGACCACTGACCTTTAAATGTACAATTATTATGTAATATTAAAACGTGGAAGTAGAAGTCAATTTGCGAAAATTAATCCATCAACAGATACTCCTCACCGTAAGACAATTTCATCCCACCAACGACCACTATTCAGTCGTCCAATTACCTCCCCCGACTTTATGGCATACATTACCCAGCCTCGACGACGCCGATTTCATGATCCATGCATTTGGCCATATCACTTTGAAGAGCATGAAACATGGCGATATAAGCAACGATTTAAGATCGCAACCCGGTTTTCAAACTAAGTTCGTGTATATAAAAATAAAATCGTACACAATACCTTTTATTTTATTTAAAATTCGTAGAATGTTCCGGACAGATTCACATTAATCATAAACAAGTGTTATCTCCAAGCTTATTACAATTACAAAGAGAATCTACAATCGCACTTGTTTGAGTAACATGTTCTCTGATTATTGAATAACACCGGTTGTCCAATTTGCCTTGGGGTTATTGTTGCTTCGCCATAATACTTTCGAGAACGACCGTTGGAAATTTGTTTTTCAGAGGCACGGGTCGGCGTGCGAGCGCTTGACAAGTACCCTCCATATATGGTCAAAATAATATAGGTCTTCCGTCAAGAGATGCCCACATTTTGAAAATAATATGGTGGAAAATGTTTGATGAAAATCCGTGATGAACTTCGTATGAATAAATAAAAATAAATACAGATTAATAACCGTGTATATAACAAATGGATACAGTCCCAACGAGTATTGATATCGAAAAATTATGTACTAAAATTTCAAGATTAACATTTATAAATCAAGATAAATTACAAACCTGTTCATATTGTCAAAAACAAAGTAAAATACCAACTATTGTAGAAAACAGAGAGACTCTTGAAGGACTTGTCGCATGTGATGAACATGTATTATTTTGTAAATATGCAATGTATTTGTATCAATTAAAATGTAATCGCGCATCTGTACATATATATAATTCTAAAAAAAAAGAAACACTTCCAGTTGAAGTATCTTTTTATCGAGAGTCAAAACAAAAAATACAAAATGGATGTATTGAATATCCAACCGAACTTATATATGATTCAGAAAGAGATTTACTACAAATTGAATGTTATTGGACAGATCGAAATACAAAAACATATAAAAAATTGGTTCCATTAGAAAATATATTTAAATATACAGATAACAAGATTGATTTTTGTCTTGAGTTTGAAGGTTTGCCACAAGATGCTTCTAGTAAAATATGGAGAACAAGATGGAATAAAGTATCATTCAAAAAAGATAGTGTATAGTCGTCATGGATGATTTTACATACTATTTCGTTTTTTTTATTATTAAAATATATAAACACACGGTGCTTTATTCAATAAAAAGGTATTATTTGATTTTGATAATTATGGCAACAATGACGAATAAACAACAATTATTAATGCATTCTCTGACCCAATTCTTCGAAACAAATAATGAATCATTTAATCAATTTCACGAAATTATAAAACCGAATTCAAAAATATCATTACGTGTAATTGATTGGTTTATTACAAATTATAGTCGAATAAACGATATAAATTATCCGCATCCACGTAATTCTCAAATAACGTTTGCAGTACATGATTCTTATAAGTCCCAATTAAAAGCATATTCAAAACGTCAATTTGATCCATTTTGTAGGAGAATGCGTATTAATTTTTTTTTTAAACCGAGTGAAAAAGTTACAACAACGGTTGGACAATTGAATTTCTTTAGATGGGCAATCGAAAATGGTATAATGAAATATATTAATGATCATTTTATAACAATTGAAAAACATATGAAAAGTTATGTCCGTGAAAATCGTGAAACAAAAAAAATAAAAAGTATACCTGCAAAAAAAAATGAAAAAATACATACATTAAAAGTTAGTGGATTAAATAATATTAAAAAATCTTCTTCAAATAACCCAAATGCAGATTCCGACTCTAAAATAACCTCAACCGTCACTGTTAATAATGAAATAAAAAAAATTAATCACGCAAAAATTATAAAACAAAATACGCCATTAACTGTATTTTTTCATTAAACAAAAACGAATATCAATGGTTATCTTCCGAGCGCTAGAGAGAAGATATGTATTTTATTTATTTATTTATATATATTCTAATTATTTCGAATTATAAAAACTAGAGTTTGTCTACAAGCGCTGGATATAATTTGTAAAGATGTGCAATTGCTAATTCTTTATGCTTGGCTTCGATCATTATATCAAGATCTGAACAAAAAACATTCGGAAAATGTATCATATAATCTGGAATTTTTTCAACATAGTCACTGTGATGTCCAATTCTTCCATCTCCTTGTTCAGATACATGGAATTTTGGACGAATATTACGAGACTTCCATGTATTCCAGACTTCTGGTAATAATTTATCGATCGGTTCTTGTATATTTTCAGGATGAATTTTGCCATAACAAGTATAATGATGACTATCAATTACAATTGGAAGATAAAATCCATATTTTTTGAAAATCATTGAAGATATGGTCAAACAATCTCTTACGGTATAGCTTTTCTCACAATTTTCAAGAACCAATCTCTTTTTTGCACTCTCGCTTAATAATCCAAAATTTTCAACCCATCGCTCCATCGTTTTTGGTTTATCATTATAAACTCCTCCGCCATGTACTACCATAATACCATTCTCATCTTGATTCATTATATCTAATATTTTAGCATGTTGGTCTAATTCTCTTATAGTTTTTTCGACAGTTTGTTTGTTATTTGATCCAACCACATTAAATTGTCCAGGATGAAAGGTTAATCTTTGGTTATATTTTTTTGCCAAATTTCCAATCTTTTCTAATTGTGATTCAAAATGATGAAAACCATAAAAGTGAATTTCGGGATTAGACATATGTGGAAAGATTTCACTGCTCAGTCGAAATACATTAATATTATGATTATGATTCCAATGAATCAGTTTTTCTAAATCATTTAAATTTTTAATTGCATATTCAACCGCCAATTTGTTACCCTTTTCTTTGAGTGTCTTTAAACGCATTGTTCGATTTGTAAATACCGTCGGATTGGAAGACCGTAATGTTTTATTTAAGCAACATAATCCAAGTCGTAATCTATGATTTGGTTTGTGTCTTTTGGAAGGAGGTTCTGTGGTATTGTACATGATTTCAATTTTGAACAGTTTTTTTTTACCTCGACTTTCATTTTTTTTGGGGAGGTAGTATAAATTAATCTTCAAATATTCTCTGTATAATCTATCATATGTTTGAATTATACAAATTAATCGTATCTTGGTATGTTTATCTCTTTTAAAAAGGAAGGAAATGTTTCAAATCCGGAATGATACAATATTTTTGAAACTTGCCATAATATAAATTGTGTTTCTTTTCTAAAAATAATTCAATTTCATGCACCCGTATTTATTTGATAAGAATTCCATTTACATCACACGGTTTGCATTTATTTCGATTTAGTATACAATAATTTACGTCTAGAACTTGGAACCCAATTTACAAACAAATTTTTACAATACCATGCATTCTTATCTTGTAATGAAATCATAACATACACTCGAAATTGTATTGAATTCATAACTTCTTTATCAATACTGTACTCATTTATTTTAAATTATTTTATATAATTAATACATTATGATTGTTTTTAATAAAGGAGAAAAAATTTGTATTGAAATAAACCAAAATGGTAAAATAAAGAGGTTATATACATGTGTATCTAATATAAAAAAAAAAACAAAAGAGAATGCAATTGTGACTATTAATAATACTACATACAATGGAAAAATTAAAAAATATTATACATTTAATTGTAATTCTACATATAAGATCTTATATATAGAAGAAGAATTTTATAAACAATTTTATTTATTAGATTCAAAAACAGATGTTCACGAGCATTATTGTAAAATAGGTATTCTAAATGGATTAATTTGTAATAAATTTCAAATTTTAAAACATTATCCAAATACACAATTTGATACAAAAAATCGTTTAATACACTTTCAATCAAACGTCTATTCCCTTCATGATTTTACAAATCAGTTTATGAATATAAATGAGATCGAACGAACGTGTTTTAATGTAATATCAGATTTATTTAATAAAAATAAGGATATATTTATAATCATCACATCTAGCAATGATGATATTTGTTTATCTATTTTAAATGATTTAGAATCAATTCTTAAAAATCAAAACATATGTCTTTGTTATACTGTCGGTATTTCACATACAAAATCAATAAATCATTTAAAAAAAATTACAGCATCAACCATCATATGTACATGTACTGATATGGGGTCGGATATTATCCCTTTTAAAATCGCGTATAATTATATTCGATATAAATATAATTTTTGTAAGTATGTCTTAAAATTACACACAAAAAACTGTGTCGCTTGGCGAACGAACATGATTAAACCATTTTTAAATATAGAATCCTATTTAAAACAGTTAAAATCGAATTCTAAATATTTTGGTGTAGCGGCTGTTATATTTCAATGTGATGAATATAATAAAGAATATATCGAATCATTTTTTCCAATTCAATCTAATTTTAAATTTGCAGCAGGAACCATTTTTTTACATACAGTTCAAGACATGACACGTATTATTCAACACCCAGCATTTTATAATATTTATAAAAATAGTTTAAGAGTTGGAATGTATTATGATAATATATCATTTATTGAAGGCTCTCCGATTCATAGTTTAGAACGATTATTTGGCTATATTCCATATAGTTACGGTAAAACGTATCTACAAATCACAAACTAATATTATCGCAAGTCGTGGTAAAAAACATTATAAAATTATTAATTTATTAATTTATTAATTTATGTGTACCACTTCTATTCCCCCCCCCCCCCCCCAAAAATATAAAATAAAATACGAAGTTGGGATACATTCTGAAATTATATCTTCCAAAAAAAACAATTTAACAAAACCGATCCCAAATACTAATAGATCTCTGTTAGAATATAGTCACACTTTCCCAAATAGTGACTATACTTTTACTCAATTTTAAACAGAATAAAAGTACCGATGATTCGTGAACATTAACGACAAATAGTCGTTATTCTGTTTAAATCGATTTTAGATCTGAAGCACGCCCTTTATGCCACATGTAACTTTTTCCATCATATTCATTTAAATAATCTGTCAACGATTCATCTTGATTGACGGATGTTATTTTGAGACGTAAACCACGAATTATGTTTTCATCGCATATATACGGCGATCTCATAAAACGTTTTAGTTTTGAGAGATCAATCTGATTGTCCTTTAGAATACGAATTAGATCGATCAAATGGTTTGTAATTGTAGGTGATTTCGTTAAACTTACAGCGAAACTATCATTCATAATTTTACATAATGTTTCCAAATCCCATTCCTTACATAATTTACCAAAACTGGTTCGGAAGGTCGGTTCGTGGATTCGAGCTGCGACGGAGTTAGACATAAAGGTCGTCAAGTCTTTTGTGCCCATCTCCCACTCCGTCCGAAGATACTCCAGACTGGATCGGAAGGTCGGTTCGTGGATTCGAGCTGCGACGGATCCAGACATAAAGGTCGTCAAGTCTTTTGTGCCCATCTCCCACTCCGTCCGAAGATACTCCAGACTGGATCGGAAGGTCG